>Ga0154808_148_pt4 | contig 26835 bp, 19 predicted proteins | sample Rifle2008BG16ft_FD_105816 | JGI IMG/M metagenome (GOLD analysis project Ga0154808, IMG submission 105816) | Chloroflexi bacterium RBG_16_56_11 | reverse complement strand
TATTCGGGATCTATCAGACCCGAACCAGACTGCCAATTGATATAAGATGCTGTTGATGGAACACTTGGTCTATAATAGTGTGACCCGGGTTACACACGTATATTATTTGTTGGGACTTGTTATAATTGGTTGGGCATTTGGGAGACCTCTACGTTGCACCGGGGACGATGTGTACCTCTTTGGAATGAATGGGCGCTCCCGCCTGATGACCCCTGATAAGTAATACGGCGGCTTCGGGATCCGAAGACCTCTGATCCGACGCGTGTGTGGTGGCACACGTCTGGACGCTTGTGTGACTTCTGCTGCACTTTTTACTTTTAGTAAAATAGCCATCATACATGCAGGGGAACATAGGCTTATCTCTGAGTTTGTTGATAAGTCATATCAGTTTAATTATACTATGGCTCAAACATGTATAAGACACCTATGGGCAATATTATTTAGTGAGTACATCATAATTAAACCCGTATTATTGCTTCAGTACGGATGTGTAGGATAGGCTTATTGTTGGAGAACTCGAGGAGGCACTGGCCAAGGTTCCTAGAAAATGCGCTTTTCTGATATATTAGGATATAAGTAGTTTATATTAATATATAATTTGTGTTTGATAATCCAATAAAATACACAGGATAATAAAGAATGGACAACGTTATCACGATAATAATGGCAGGAGGAGCTGGTGAGAGGCTCCAACCTTTGACCAGAGATAGGTCCAAGGCTGCGGTACCCTTTGGTGGTAAATTTCGGCTCATAGATTTCGTATTGAGTAACTGTATCAACTCCAGCCTCCGTAAAGTGTATGTACTCACACAATACCGTTCGGAGTCATTAAATCACCATGTCCAGAATGGTTGGGGCATCTCAAGCTCTGGCCTGGGCGACTTTATTTACTGCGTGCCTGCACAGCAAAAACTTGGGGCAGAGTGGTATAAAGGAACGGCTGATGCGGTACGGCAGAATCTGAACCTGATAAATACGAAGGACGCCGACGATATTTTAATTCTTTCCGGTGACCATATCTATAAAATGAACTACGTTCAGATGCTGGCTTATCACCGGAAAAAGAAGGCGGCTTTGACGGTATCTGCCATCAGAGAAAGGAAAGAGAGGGCTGCCAAAGTATTCGGCGTGCTCGAAGTAGACAAAGACTATAAATTGATCGGCTTCGAAGAGAAGCCCGCGCAGCCGAAGATTCTACCTGATGCACCGGATTTTGCTTTAGCTTCAATGGGTATCTATATTTTTAAAACGGAAATGCTGCTTGAAGTCTTGCAGGGTCAAGGCGACGATTTTGGACATCATATAATCCCGGAAATGATAGGTAGGCGACAGAATGTTTATGTCTATGACTATGAAAAAGAGAATAGAATAGAGGATTTTAAGATCGAAGTGAAAGCCGGTATCAGAGAAAAGATACTGGTCGAACGTACCCGCGATTCATCATATTGGAAGGATGTCGGTACCATTGATTCCTATTATGAAGCGAACATGGACCTTGTAGGTCTAGACCCTGTATTCAATATCTACGGGGAGAAGTGGATGCTGAGAACATATCAGCGGCCGCTACCGCCAAGCAAGTTCGTCCTCGGTGGAAAGACACTGGAAACCATTGTGTGTGATGGCTGTATTGTTAGCGGCGGGACTGTATGGAACTCCATTCTTTCGCCGGGAGTGGTTGTGGAAAGAGGGGTTGAAGTGGAGCAATCAGTAATATTTGACGATGTTATTATTGAGCCAGGTGCAAGGATAAAGCGGGCGATTATTGATAAGCAAAGCAGGATCCGGGCGGGTGCGTCAATCGGCTATGATAAAGAAGCAGATAAGAGTAAGGGTTGCACAATATCCGAGGGTGGCATTGTAGTCGTTCCCAGGGGGATGGAAATAAGATAAATGAACTACCTCATATTTTGCAACTAAACATACGTATTACTGTTTTTTCCCTTTGTGGGTTCATGAAGTATCCCCATCTCACGGCGTATGCTATAATTCCTTACAGAAATAGATTCTTACTGGCGAGGAGCGACGGTGATATATTGGGCGCAGCTTCTTCATTTTTATCAACCGCCGACCCAGACCCCTCAGGTCCTGGAGAAAATTTGTAATGAATCCTATAGACCTCTTCTTGAGGTTTTACGCCAGTATCCCCATGTCAGGGCGACGCTCAATATCAACGGTGTCCTTTTGGAAATGTTACAAAATCACGGACACAGAGACATCATTTTTAGCCTCCAGTCATTAGGAGAAAAAGGCAACGTAGAGTTCACCGGAAGTGGCAAATACCATCCCATCTTGCCCCTGTTGCCTCTGGCTGAGAGAAAAAGACAAATAGAATCGAACATCGCCACAGGTACTCAATTTCTGGGTAAGGCATACGAGACTAAGGGTTTTTTCCCTCCCGAGATGTGTTACAGTAGCGAAATCCTACCCGAAGTTATTGCCGCCGGCCACGAGTGGATTATATTAAGCGGGGTTGCTTGTCCGAACCCGTGGCCGCTAGACAAAATTTATCAGGTCGAGAACAGGGAGAAAAAGATTTCAGTCTTCTTCAGGGACGATATTCTGAGCAATAAGATCAGCTTCCAGCAGACCAGCGCTCATGATTTCTTGGAACAACTAAAGCAAATGAGAGGTAACGCAGAAAACATCTATGTTATAACGGCTATGGATGCTGAAACCTTTGGGCATCACATTAAAAACTGGGAAAATCTTTTCCTGAGAGCCGTCTACGAACAAATCGATCCTGCCCGGCAGACCAGAGATAAAATTGAAAAAACCAGGATAGAATATACCAAAGAGGAGCCGGTTACCATTTGCCCTGTCTGTGGTACGAAATTTCTACTGGTGTTCTCAGGCGAATTACCAAAGGTAGGGGAAGTCACCTGCCCGAACTGTCATACCGAATTAACAGTAAGTTTTAAAGAAACCGCAAAGAAAGATGAGGGAAAAACAAGTAAGTCAACACAAGGAGCGAAGACCCCCGACCTTTCAAGACAAGAAATGGAGATGGTGACTATAAGCGAGCTTACGCGATTATTCCCTCTGGGAGGGGTAGTCATCCCTAAGGCATCATCCTGGAGCACAACGGCCGATGATATTCTTGCCGGGAATCCCTACCCGCTCTGGCGGGATAAAGATAATGAAACCCATCGCCTCCAGTGGGAGCACCTTTACCTTTGCATTGAAATAGTGAATAAAGCGCAGGAGTGTGCTGATAACGATGAGAGTAAGTCCCTTAGTAGTATCGCCCGTACACTGCTCGATATGGCGGAATATAGTTGTCACTTCTGGTGGGCGAGCCGTCGACCAATGTGGGATATGAATCTCATTCAACTTGGTTTAATTGACCAGTGGCGGGCCATTGTCAACGCTTATCGGGCTATCAATAAGAGTGGAGTTGATGATAAAACGAAGTCTAACTACTACCACAAAATCGTTGCTGCTCGCGACATCAGGAATAAGATAGTAGACCGGCTTTTCATTCTATAAGGCGACTGCTAAGACACCCCTCCGATATTGATTTTTACGCTCCAGTCTCCATGAGCTGTAACACGCCCTGAAGAGGGATCTTTAGCCAAGCCGGCCGGTTGTTGAGTTCATAGCCGATTTCGTATACCGCCTTTTCCAGAAGAAAAGCATCCAGGAGTATTCGTAATTGCCCAGTATCCTCAGGCAGCAGGTTTAACACCCTTATACTATCCAAATAGGCTGCCAGGAAAGTGACCGAGACCCAGGTATACCAGTATTGAGCCCAATTCTGGAGAAGTGACAGTTCATCCCCCGGGCGTGGTGCAAGCGATACCTGGCGCAGCAGGGCACTTTCCGCAGCGTAATGGAACGAGCGTATCATTCCCGCAACATCCCGGAGAGGTGAGCGCTTTAAACGCCGCTCGCTCAAGGGGCGAGCTGTTTCACCCTCGAAGTCGATGATGATAAAGTCCTTGCCGGTGTAAAGTATTTGCCCGAGATGGTAGTCTCCATGGTATCGGATACGCACTGCGGGAATGTTCTGATGTTGGATTAAACGATAACGTTCGATGATGGGCTTTTCCAACTCACAGACTTTACGCGCCGTTCCTCCGACGTCTTCGGGTAATCCGGCGAGTTTTTCCCGCAAGACTTGGAGTGTACGAACGGTCTGGATGCGCATCGATTGGTATAGCGATGTCTGATAGACGAATGTGAATGGCTCCGGGGCAAAGTCCGGATCATCCGGCACGGAAGCGAGGGCCATATGAAGTTCTGCCGTACGCTGTCCCAGGAGTTGTGTTGAAACAAGATAGGGACCGATAGCCTCTCTGGCAAGAGGAGGGAGTTCCTTTGATAAGGAGACCAGATGTTCCTGGGGAAGCGGCGGCTTGGATTTTACAGGTTGCGCAAGTACATATTGAAAATAACGTTCCAGGGAATCCTGAGTATAACGCCACGCATCACCTTCACTGGGTACAAAACCGTGGAGAACGGCCAGGCTAATCGGCTTGGCGTTCGTCTGGTAATATTCAAGAGCGCCGACTAGCGGGGGGACATTAGTAAAGGCTGTCTTTTCTGTAAGAAAGCGGCCTATTTCCAGTTCTGGGTTAATCCCTTCACCAAGTTGACGGAAGAGTTTGAATATTAATTTATCGCCATAGACGATAGATGTATTGGTCTGCTCAGCTTTAACGGGAGTTGGTTCCGGAACAGCTTCCCCCGGACTAAGAGCGTTGGAAAAAGCTTGAGTCGATGAAGCTACGATCTGGCCAGTTTCCCCTCTAAAGCGATGTCTTTTATCGATACTTTGCAGGAGGAACTTACAGAATTTTTTGTCCAGCATGGCGTCACAGAGCAACGACTCGTTACTGCCGTCCGGCGCCTGCAGGCGGGCGACGATAGCTTGAGGATGTTCACTGCGAATCTCACGCATCCGCTCGGCAGAGGCAATGCTGAGAGGAACAACGTAAGTCTCCGGTTCACCCTCGACGTAATTAACCTGAATCAGGACGAAGTAGGCGGTACACTCCGGCGAACGTGTCGGAATGACATCTTTTATCTGGGACGATTGGATATCCCGAGCTTTGCTGCGGAACCAGCGGCGGCCCTTTAAATAGTTTTGCAGTAATGTTTCCATCGAAGCCAGATTCTCGTTCTCAAATAGTTCGTCCGCAGCTTTAACTATGGTCGGGACCCTGGCTATTTCCTCCGCCGGCAATGTCTTGAGTTGTACCGGTTCCGCCTGCCGCGGTTGGAGTGAAAACCAATAATATGCGTAAGGACTAAGTGTAAATGGATATTTGCTCTCAGTGACCGGCGTGAACTCAACCGGGCCAAAGACATTGATAAGCCTGTAACCCGTGTACTCTTTCAGGTCAAGCTGGGTCTGTTGCCCTAGATGCGAGAGGTTAGCTACGACCAAAATGGTTTCGTCCTGGTAACGGCGAAGAAATGCGAGGATTTTATGGTTTTCCGGCTGAATAAACTCAATACTCCCGCGCCCGAAAGCTTTGTACCGTTTATTGAGGGTGATAATACGGTTCATCCATGAAAGAAAGGAATCTGGATTGGCCTGTTGAGTCTCCACATTAACCGCTTCAAAATGGTAACCCGGATCAGTAATCGTGGGAAGATACAACTGTTGGGGATTGGCATGAGAAAAGCCGGCGTTACGGTCAGCGCTCCACTGCATTGGCGTCCGCACGCCGTTGCGGTCCCCGAGATAGATGTTATCGCCCATAGCTATTTCATCCCCGTAGTAAATTACCGGGGTTCCAGGTAAAGAGAAAAGCAGGGCATTGATCATTTCCAACTTCCTACGATCATTGTTGAGAAGGGGAGCTAAGCGGCGGCGAATACCGAGGTTGAGACGTGCATTAGGATCGGACGCGTATACCCGGTACATATAATCACGCTCTTCATCAGTCACCATCTCCAGTGTTAATTCATCATGGTTACGAAGGAAGATAGCCCACTGGCAGTTTTCTGGTATAGGCGGCGTCTGCCGGAGAATATCAACGATAGGGAAACGATCCTCCATGCCTATGGACATGAATAATCGCGGCATGATTGGAAAGTGAAAGGCCATATGGAACTCATCCCCTTTGCCAAAATACGGGACAGCATCCTCAGGCCACTGATTTGCCTCAGCTAAAATAATACGATTTTTATACTTTTTATCGATATAGGCGCGGAGTTCCTTTAAGAAGGCATGTGATTCCGGCAGGTTTTCGCAACTCGTACCCTCACGTTCGTAGAGGTAGGGCACAGCATCAACCCGCAGTCCATCGACACCCATGCCAAGCCAAAAATCAACGACTTTAAAGATAGCCTTGCGAACGGCCGGGTTATCGAAATTAAGGTCGGGTTGGTGGGAATAAAAACGGTGCCAGTAATATGCCTGGGCCATTTCGTCCCATGTCCAGTTGGAATATTCAGTGTCTTTGAAAATAATACGCACACCTTTATATTTATCGCGATTACTATTCCAGACGTAGAAATCACGCGCGCGGCTTCCGGGAGCAGAGCCACGTGCCTTCTGAAACCAGGGATGGCGGTTAGAGGTATGATTAATAACCAGTTCTGTTATGACACGCAAACCGTGGCGATGGGCTTCACCAAGGAAAGTCTCAAAATCAGCCATCTGACCATATACGGGGTTAATATTATAATAGTCCGAAATATCATATCCTTCATCCTTGAGTGGTGATGGGTAGAAAGGAAGCAGCCATAAAGTGTTAACTCCAAGGTCTTCGAGGTAATCAAGTTTCTGTATTAACCCCGCGAAGTCGCCGATGCCGTCGGCGTTACTATCGAAGAAAGATCGTACGTGAAGTTCATAAATTATCGCGTCCTTATACCAGAGAGGATCATCTCGGAATGGTGGAACTGCTGTTTTTTTTCTCATGAAAGGCTACTCATCGACATCAGCTAATCGTTCTTACTTCTGCCCTTTTAACTCGGTAAGATACTGTTCAGCTCTTTTAAGCATTTCATCCCGCATTTCTTTAGTACACTTGCTAAACAAGAACTTGTAGTAAATCACTTTATCTGGATGTTCAACAGCGCCGACAAGGAAACAATTTGACAGTTCAAGCCACTCTCCATCTTTGTTAAGAACGATGACCTTATCTTCCATTGTCCCCCTCCATTTTCAAATTCGTGTAATTCCTCTATTCTTACAAGCTAAAGTAGGTATAATACAAATCCCTTTTCATCTTTTGCTTTGTATTATTCTAACCTGTTTTATAGGCTTTTACATAACGAATTACCTGTATTCTACGAAGAGTCCATGAATTTTTAGACTATCGATTGGGCGATTTATATTGCTTGATTTTAAAGTCTCGTATAAATTGAGCAGTCTCTTCAGGTAACACGGTATTCAAATAGACACCGGAGCCGGTCTCAAATCCCGTTGTATCGGAAAAACGGGGAATAATTTTTAATTGCCAGTGATATTGATCTCTATCGTTTTCACTTACAGGAGCACTTTCTACGACAAGGTTATAGTCGGGATTATGGAGGCTTTGGTGTATTTTCAAGAGGTTTTCTTGAAGGATATATGCCAGATGCATTAATTCTGGAGATTGAAGTTGACCGAAGGAAGCTTGACGCATCTTAGGTAGAATCCATGTTTCAAAAGGATGATGAGAGGCAAAAGGGTGGAACACCAAAAAACTCTTGGTGTCTGTAATCACTCGTTTCCCAACATTTAGTTCATGATCGATCAAGTCAGAATAAAGGCATCGACCAGTATTATCATGGTGCCGAATAGCCATCTCATATCGTATCCTGACATGTCTTGGAACAACAGGAGTAGTTATTAGTTGTGAATATGAATGTTTGCGTGAAGTACCTGCTGCCTGTCCGTGATTCTTAAATATAATAATCGACTTTACATGTGATATCTGGCTTAATGCATTATACCTCTGCCTCCAAGCGTCAAGTACATAACCGACGTGATCACCGTTTAAGAGAGAGAGAGGAACATTGTGGTCAGGAGTCTCGACGATAATCTCGTGATAACCTACGTTATCCATTGCGAGAAAGAAACCATCATGGGTTCTCCTTGGGGTATCACCGCCGAGGACCAAAACGGGAAATTTATCAGCGAAAGCCCTAACTAGCCAACCCTTGTTATTTTGGTCGTTGTAACAGATCTTGTCAGGGGGAGTCATCGCTTCGTTTCCGCGGCAAAAGGGGCAAGAAGAAGAGTAGGCAGCCTTTTCTCTTGTACCAGGGTTACGGATAAAGTCTTGAGGTTTTTTCCCCCTCTCGATCGAGAAAATAACCCATTCTTTTGTTGTCGGATCTTGCCTTAATTCGGACATGTCCGTTAGTCTCCGTTTAATCTTGCTATATCCTATTCTGTTTCGTCACGTTAGTCAACCCAGGATGGGAGATTCTTGCTCCAAAATCTTTGCTTCATCGTTTTATGACAGCCTCGCGAAAGATGCTCCAGAGAGCCACGTTCCTCTCTTTAAGGTCACAAATATTGTGACCTAGAGACCAGATATTGACCAGTCCCTGTATAGAGCGAGTTGAATGCCAACTCCTCGCGTAACTTTTATCTGATTCCACTAACCATGCCCTTAGGGGGTATCGAGGCCATATTCTTTGTAACCACAATAACACTGTCACTGGCTGGGCCCTTTTTGACATTAATTATTGATAACTGCTAGTATGGAGAACGCAGTCTGACCGTTCGTGACCAGGTAACGTATGGGTGGTATTCACATTATATTCTTAGTATTACTCCTCATTTCTCTGGGACTTGCTGCATTTTTTTGCAGTGCTGAAATAGCTTTTATCGGAATTCAAAAACTCCGTCTGCAGAATCTGATAGAAAAAGGAAATCCCAGGGCTAAAATCGTCGCCAAGATTATGGAGCGCCCAGAAAAGTTCCTAGCCACAGTTCTCCTTGGGATTAATCTTTTTGAGACACTGGCAGCAACCATGGGAACGATAATTGCCGTTTCACTCTGGGGCGAGAACCTGGGAGCGGCGCTTGCCACTGTAATAATTACTCTGGTAACTCTAGTTGCAGCCGAGTATATACCTAAGAGTTTAGCCGCCCGCCACGGAGAGAAAATCGCTCTGAGCTATGCACAACCTATAGTCTTTATCTCGACCATCTCCTATCCCTTAGTATATTTACTGAACCGTGTGGGCATTAAATTATCTTCTTTGCCTGAGGGAAGTAATCCCGAGCCAACAGTTAGCGAAGAGGAATTACATACCATGATAACAGTCGGGCATAGGGAGGGGACGGTGGAGAAAGAAGCTGCTGAAATGCTGCACAATGTTTTTGAGTTCGGAGATCGTCCAGTCAGCGAGGTTATGATACGGCGTCCGGAAGTAATATTTATTGAGAATGGTGCCAGGTTGTCCGACTTCCTGAACTTGTATGCCGAGAACCCTCTCTCTCAATTTCCTGTGTATAAAGAAAACAGGGATAATGTTGTTGGCATTCTACTTATAAAAGATGTGCTGATGGCACAGGCTAAAGGTAATATAAATGACAAAAGCTCAATGGATGAGCTAATCCGCCCCGCCTATTTCACTCCCGAGAACAAGCCTATTAGTAAACTCTTTACCGAAATGCGTGATAATAACCAACATATCGCTGTTGTTGTTGATGAGTTTGGTGGCACGGTCGGGGTTGTCAGCATTAACAAACTGATCGAGGTAATTGTTGGTCCTATGGGGGATGAGATGGCAGGGGAGGAGAAGGACTTCGAGGTAATTAACGATTATACTTTCCAGATTGATGGTAGTATGCGTGTTGAAGAAGCCAATGAAGAGATGGAGCTTGGTTTACCTGAGGGCAATTATAAAACGGTGGCAGGCTTTATCCTCCATCTTCTGCAACGTATTCCCAGGCTAGGTGAGAATCTGAGATATAAAGATTTAAAGTTAGTCATCACCAAGATGCATGGAGTGAAAATAGAAGAAGTTTTAGTGACCAGAGAGAAATCCGTTCAAGGTCATTTAAGAAATACTCAAAAAAAGGAACCTGAAAAAACCGACTCATCATCTTAAAATCAGGTTCGTTAGAAGTGTAGATATATAGTTGCCTTACATCTGTATACGATGCAGTCCATAGAGCCGCTGGTGGAAAAGAAAATACATCGTTTCAAGTCCGGTCCAGAGAACGGGAGCATCGATAGAGTATTCGATGTCCCTGTTTGATGGTATTTCCTTCAAAAACCTTCTGTTTTATGAAAAAGGTGTGGCATTTGTCGTGCCCTTTGAAGGGTGAACTGTCTGAAGATAGCTTGCGTTTGCCGATGCCCCAGATATACTCATATGAATGTTACAATAGCCAGTAAATGTGCCAATTCCGGCTAGCACATTGCAGTTTAATTCCGTTTCCGCATTTTCGGGAGAGGTTGATCACGGTCAAGCTCTTGTTTTACCTTAGCTTTCAAAGTGCAGCAAGTCAATATCGGCCTCCGTACCGTTCAACTGACAAACCCGGCTTTAGGTTGAGACTATGTGTTTCCGCGTGAAATTAATGCGCGAAACTGACGTTTGTTTAGTCTCATCCCTATGTCACATTAAGTCAGAAAGCAAGATTTTGAGAATAAGCTTTTTTGTAACCCTCCTATGAGCACTCAAAGAGACCTTAAACCCCCTTCTAGGAAGTTTTCGAGGCGAATGCGAGTGGCGCTTATGATTCCTTGAAAACAGGAATTCTGACCATAGTTTTTCTCTACCCCATTTGTTATTGTTAGTTTGCGCAGTTTTCCGTTATACTGATTTTACACGACAAAAAGCTCGTTATTATTCATACACCTAGGGAGAAAGGTATGACAGGCGGGGAGTCGATTCTTTCTAGCACAGAATTCCAGATGAGCCTGCTAATGTTTGTAGCTCTGGCAGGGTATCTAATCGCATACAGGATTAACCAGTCTGCGGTTGTGGGAATAATCTTGGCCGGTATAATAGTAGGTCCGAGTCTACTCTCATTGGTTACATATACCGAATTTGTGTCGACTCTCGCCCACCTGGGTGCGGTTGTCCTACTTTTTACCATCGGGCTTGAGTTCAATATAAAAGATATCGCTAAAATCCGATATTTCGTGATAGCTCTGTTTGGCATCATCGTGCCGGCCATAGGCGGTTTCTTTCTGGCTGGGCTATTCGATTTCGATTTTGAAGCATCAGTGTTCATCGGTACGGCACTTACTGCAACGAGTATTGCTATTACGGCGAATGTGCTCAGGGAAATGGGTAAGCTACAAACTGAAACCGCGAAAGCCATTATCGGGGCAGCCGTAATAGATGATGTTCTCGCTCTGCTGGCTTTATCGGTCTCGGAGGGACTCGTTTCTGGAGAACTGTCAGCGGCATCACTGCTAATTACCGGGGCAAAAGCCATCGGGTTTATCGCTATCGGGATTCTTATCGGCAAGACGGTGCTAGGCCGTTTTTTAGTACGGCTAGACCGGACTCGAATATGCGGGAAGTACCCTGAATCCATTTTCATCTTCACGATAATGGTGGCTTTTTTATATGCCATGGTCGCCGAGTTTGTCGGACTATCTGCCATCATCGGCTCATTTCTAGCAGGAGCATCGTTTGCGGGGATCAAATTGATACGTGGCGATATCTTCAGAGAGGGGGCCGAACACCTTCAGATCATATTCGCCTCTATCTTCTTCGTTTCTCTCGGAGTCATCATGGACCTCCACTTCATGACCTTGAATATTCTGTGGTTCGTATTAGCTTTATCTGCTGTCGCGATAATCACCAAGCTTATCGGATGCGGGCTACCGGCTAAAATCCAGCATATGAGCCTGAAAGATTCAATGATTATCGGCATGGGGATGGTGCCGCGTGGTGAAGTAGCTATGATTGTGGCGTTGATCGGACTCAGCCAGAATATGATAAGTCAGAGTACCTACTCCGCCCTTATCCTGATGAGTCTTTTAACAACAATCATACCTCCATTGATTCTGAGAAACTGGTTGTTTAAACGCTAGATTCAAACACGCCGTTGCCTAGCAATCCTCAATCAAGTGAATCAAATCCTTAACGCCTGGGTGCTTAAACGCTTCACGATGTTCATAACCGCCAGCCCCATGAATACGACGATGGTGACGAGGATTCCCAGGTAAAATGCCACCGACCCAAAACCCACCCCGAGGACGCTCAGGTTCGTTACCGGCTTGATGACATAGAATGTAGGGAAAATGTACCCAACCCAGGAAGGAACCTGCGGGAACATGAATACCACCGCTGGGCCAAAGAGTAAGAGTCCACCAAATTTCCAGAACGCAAAGAGGGTGTTCATGTCCCTGATGAAGGCACCGGCCAGCAACCCAATTTCTGCGGCAAGTATTGCCCCTAATCCCAATATGACTACCATGGCGACAGGCGAATTGCCGAAACTCGTGCTGATAGCTAAAGTAAGCACACCCATAATGATTGCCAGGACAGCGCCAATGACTCCCTTAGCGATAAATACGTCCCCGATAGTCGTCGGGGTGATGTTCAGGGCTACATTGACCTGATCGGTCAGGGCAAGTTTAAGGAAGCCCTTGACCTCACCAGGAAGGAAATCCCCTTTCCTTCGGTATGTGGCAGAGTATGCCTGCGCCCCGCGAGAAGGAGTGCAAGCGTAACCTCAAGTTGACAAAAGAGTAAGCCAACGAATATGCTAACAATGATCTACAAATGGATTGACACTATATTGTGAGATTAAAAACCAATTTAAAAGTTTTACCTATTGTCCCCCTATCTCCACTTTTAAATATCCATCGTCGGAGCTGAAAATTTCCTCTTTTCTCAGGGCGGTGGTAGTGGAAATGTTAAAACGTCATGAGTGTTTTTTAAATCAAAAACAGATTACGTTGTTTTCTTGATATCGATGCAGCAGATAAGGAGTGTACTAAAATGACGAAATGGCATGATTTGCTGGAAAAAGATGGCAAGGCGCCCCCCTGGCCTTACCCGATACGGTATGACAAAGAGCAGGAAATCAGTGCCGATGTCCTGGTCATCGGGGGAGGCATAGCGGGGTGCTGGGCGGCCATCAGCGCGGCCAGGACCGGACTTAGAGTAGCCCTCGTGGAAAAGGGCGATACCATCAGGAGTGGCGCCGGCGGCCCCGGCTGCGACCACTGGTGCAACGCCCCTGCCAACCCGTTGTCCAATGTGGACCCGGATGAGTGGGCGCGGCACATGGCCGACCTCCCGTACTGTAACGGTATCGGCATCCAGATCCAGTGCCGCGAGGACTATGACGCCTTGCTGGAGATGGAGCAGATGGGCGGTAAAATCAGGGACACCGGTGACGAGTATGCCGGCGCCCGGGGCCGCGATGAAAAAACGAAGTTCATGATATCCCCGCGCTATACCCGAGTACACAGCTACATCCCGGGGTCACAAAAACCGGTAGTCTTTAAAAGTAATCCGGAACAAAAACTGAACAACGTCGTCATCCGCGTTTGGGGGACTACCTTCAAGCCGGCCTTGAAAAAGGAATGCAAGCGGTTGGGCGTGAAGATTTACGACCGTGTCATGGTTACTGGCCTTTTGACCGAAGGTGGCGCCCAGGGCGCCAGGGTAATTGGCGCCACCGGCTTCAATAACCGCACTGGAGAGTTCCTGGTCTTTAAATCGAAGGCGGCAGTGCTGGCCACGGCGGGCGACTGGTCGCTGTACATTTTGAACACGGAACTGGCTGGCTACAACACCTTCCGCTCCCGGACGACCACCGGCGACGGCGCCGCCATGGCCTGGAGGGCCGGCGCGGCCCTCACCCTGATGGAACGTTCCGGTATCCTGATGCTGGGCACGGGTTATAAGCATACCTGGTACGGCGGCGCCGGGGACGCCAGCTACGAGAACGTGCAGCTTGTCGATGCTAACGGCAAAAAGCTGCCCTGGCCTACGCAGGGCTGGGCGGACGCCGGCGCCATGAGGCCCCCACCCGCGGTCATGGAAGAAATACGTAACGGTGTGATGTCGGGGAAATATGCCCTGCCTTTTTACGGTGATTTCCCCGACATGCCGGACGTCGAGCGGAGAGTCACCTGGAATATGATGCTCGGTGAAGAATCCACCACCAGGAATATCATCGATTCTTATGGCCGAGCCGGCTTCGATCCGGCCAGGCATCTGCTCCAGAACTACAACTTTATCGAAGGGACCAGCCCTTCGCAGTGGCGGACGGCCGGCGGCGGCGGACCCGTCGTCGATTGGGACCTGAAATCCACCCTGGACGGGTTATATGTCGCCGGGGAGCAAACCTTTTCCGCCGGTGACCACAGCTACGCGGCCGCCACGGGCAGATATGCGGGCCGGAAGGCCGCCGCCTACGCCGGACAGATAAGCGAAGGCAAGGTATACGGGGAGCAGGTTACCCTGGAAAAAGCCCGTGTTTACGGACCGATACAACGTAGCGACGGCATCGATTGGAAAGAGTTGCATGCCGGTATCGCCAGGACCATGCAGTACTTTAGCAGCGAGTTCAAAAACGAGTCGCTGCTTAAAATGGGGCTGGACTCCCTGAAAGAAATAGAAGAGGTATTCGTCCCGCGACTCTACGCCCTCGACCCGCATAAACTAATGCGCTCCATCGAAGACCTGAGCCTGCTGGCGCACGGCCAGATCATACTGAATGCGGCGCTGGCGCGCCGGGCGAGCAGTCAAATGCTCAACTTCTTCAGAATCGACTATCCGGCCGTCGACCCGCCGGAATGGAACAAATACGTCACGGTCAGGCTGGAGAACGGCAAGGTCACGACGGGAGACCTGCCCCAGGCCTACTGGGGCGATATGAAAGCCAGCTACGAGACCTGCAATAAAGACTATGCCGGAGTGTACAAAAGGAAATAAGGAGACTGCGATGGCCGAGAAAAAGGTATATGCTTTACCTAATATTACAACACCATCAAGGCCGGTGATTTTCCATGCCGATATCTGTAACGGGTGCAATCACTGTATTGAAGTCTGCCAGGTGGATGTCTATATCCCCAATCCCGAGAAAGGCAAACCGCCGGTTATATTGCATCCCGATGAATGCTGGTACTGCGGCTGCTGCGTTAACGATTGTCCCCGCCCCGGGTCAATCACTTTCAACTGGCCGGTGCAGCAACGGGCTTACTGGAAAGACAAGGCCACCGGCCAGGTATTAAGGGACAGTCAATAAACTATCCGGATGCCCCGGCTTGATCGACCATCGCTCCGGCTATCAGAGCGGCGCCTATGGTCCGGCTAGCCGAGGGTCGTATTGGCAAGGTGAGCGCGGTCATCCCCATCTCTCTTTCCGGCCGCTTGACGTTCCCGGTTTCTTCGCCAGTCCGCCGGTGAAAGCGCTCTCTTTTTCGGGATTGACCTCAGTTTTCAAGAAATCAGGGACAATCGCGCCGGCGCGTGCTTTTCTTTCAGGATGTCATTTTGCTTCAGGGCATGCCCCGAGAAGACGGCGTGTTCCCCTTGCGGAAATCGATGCTGGCAGAATTCATGTTATGGTTGTACCCAGGCTACTCCGGTTTTCCGGGTCCGCCTTCATAATATGCCCCTCAGCCTGGGATCGATGGCGTCCCGTAGTCCGTCTCCCACCATGTTGAAACTGAACACGACCACCATGATGGCGATACCGGGCGCAAAGGAAAGGATGGGGTTGCTGATAAGATACTGGTAGCCCTCGTTGATCAGGCCGCCCCAGGTCGCGGTCGGTAGCTCGACGCCGATACCGAGATAGCTCAGCCCCGCCTCCGCCAGGATAGTCGTCCCCATCATCATGGTTATCATCACCAGGATCGGGGGGAGGCTGTTCGGGAATATGTGGCGCAACATCATCCGCAGGTCACTGGCACCCATTGATTTTCCGGCCAGGACATAGTCATTTTCCCTGATGGAGAGGACCTGGCCGCACATTATCCTGGCATATCCCGGCATCAGGGCTATCCCCAGCGCAATCATGACGTTAACAAGTCCCCCGCCGAGGAGCGAGGTGATAAGCAGGGCCAGCAATATCATGGGAAACGCCATCAGGGCATCCATCAGCCTCATGATAATCGTGTACCGCCACCCGCCGAAGTATCCGGCGATCAGCCCGAGTATCATGCCGGTCGTTGCCGCGATGCCCACGGCAATCACGCCTACCATGAGCGAAATCCGGGTGCCGTAGATGATGCGGCTTAACGTATCTCTCCCGAAGTTGTCGGTGCCCAGTAAATGTGCGCTGGACGGACTGGCCAGGAAATTCGCCAGGTCCGGCTTATAAGGGTCGTAGGGAGCTATCAGGGGCGCAAACGCGGCGGTAATCAGGAATATCACGATTACAACCACGCCGAACAACACCACTTTCCGTCCCAGGAAAACGCGGGTGAAGCGCCGGAACTCGTTGATACGCGGTGGTATCTCTAAGATGCCGGTTACGGGTCTTTCGGTTTCTGCCATGAAAAGTGTTCCTATCTATACCTGACCCTGGGGTCGAGCCACCCGTAAGAAATATCCACCACCAGGTTGACGAGAATGATGGCTGCCGCAACGATTACGGTAACGCCCTGCGTGACCTGGTAGTCCCGGTTGAGGACGGAGTATACCGCCAGCCTGCCCATGCCGGGAATATTGAAAACGGTCTCAACCAGGACCGAACCGCCGATAATCGAGCTCAGGTGCAGTCCGGCCAGCGTCAGCACGGGGATGAGTCCGTTTTTCAGGGCGTGCCTGATGATTATTACCCGCTCCTTCAGTCCCTTGGACCAGGCGGTCCGGATATAGTCCTGGTGCATAACCTCGAGCATACTCGAGCGGGTCTGGCGGGTCGTGGAGGCCATGGGCATGATAGCCAGGCAAATAACCGGCATGATAATCTGTCTCGTATTCAGCCAGAAGTTATCAAATGGTGACGTATAACCCATCACGGGCAGCCAATTTAGGTAGAGGGCAAACAGGTAAATCATCATGATGCCCAGCCAGAAAACGGGTACGGTAATCCCGATATTGGCAAACACGGTGACGGCGGTATCCAGCCACTTACCGCGTCTCACCGCGCATATCACGCCGGCAACTATGCCGGCAAGGTGGGCCAGAATAAAGGCGAGTATGCCTAAATGGAGGGTGAGGGGTATCCGTTCCAGCATCAGCGCTCCCACGCTGAAGTGGAACCTGAGCGAGGTCCCGAAATCGCCGCGGAGCACACCCGTGAGCCAGGTGTAATACTGGATGACCAAAGACCTGTCCAGGCCGTTTTCGTGCCTGAGGACGCGGATTTCTTCCTCGGTTTTTATTTGCACCTCTTCCGAGGTAAGTAAAAGGTAAATCGGGTCGCCCGGCAGGAGGCGCAACGCCAGGAAGACGATAATGCTGACCAGCAGCAGGACGAATAGAGCCTGTAAAAATCTTCGAAAAATGTACGCCGTCATGGTAGCACTAATCCGTTCTCCGGAGATGTAAGAATCTCAGCCAACCAAAAACAACCGGGGCGCTTCCCCGAACACTGATTGAGATATGACAGGTAACTGTATTCTGCACGGGCAGGCTGAGCGGTAGTTCAGCCTGCCCGTCTTTGTCTTAGTTCCTATCTAATTTAAAGGCTATTTATCCAGCCAGATAGTGTCCGCGTTCCAGAAAAAACCACCCGCATGCGTAAGGAATCCGCCGTCTTTAACGTAGGGCTGGGTGACCCAGGCGCGGACGACATTCCATATCGGAATACACATCTCATTGTCGTAGATGTATTTGACCACGGCCTTTTGCTTGACGGGGTCTCTCTGGAAAGACTGGCCGGCCGCGTTATAGAGGTCGATGTATTGCTGCGGTTTGGCCACGCTGATATAGTTGCTCGCGTCAGGAGGCAGGGTATTCGATATTGTCCTGATCCAGTCGCTGGGCCCGGTGGGCGAGCCATAGAGCAGGCCGTTGTTCCAACCCGTCCTCTGGTACTCTTCGAACTTGGCGCTCTCCAGCATCTGGACATTCGCCTTGACGCCGATTTCAAGCCAGGCGGCCTGTACAGCCACGGCTATCGATTTGCCAGGTTCATCACCGGAGACGAGGAAGTTTATCTCGAACCCGTTAGCGAATCCGGCTTCGGTTAGCAGCTGCTTGGCTTTGTTCTTATCGTAAGCGCGTTTCGGCAGGGAGGGGTCATACGCGGCGGAGCTGGGTGGGGCGTATTGATAGGAGGGTCCCCAGAAGCCGAAGCTGAGCGCCTTGGCGATTGCTTCCTTGTCGATAGCGTATTCCAGGGCCTCGCGCACTTTCTGGTTGGCTAACGGCGACTCGGGGTGAGTGCTATCCGGGAAATAGGCAGCTACACCCAGGGTGCCCGTGACGGCGACCAGTCCGTCGGCTACCAGGTCGGCGAGCCTTTTATCAGCGCCGGAGGCCATACCATCAAGCTCCTTGCTTTTCAGGGCGGCTACCTGGGTCATCGGGTCGGAAACCATCTTGTATACTATCTTGTCAACGTAAGGCCGGCCTTTATTCCAGTAATCGGTGAACTTTTCGTATACTACCTGTACGTCGCGCTCGTAGCTTACCTGTTTGAACGGCCCGGTCCCTACCATGTTGAACCTCGCCCATTCGATGCCGTTCTTTTCAAACGCCGTGGGCGACACGATGAAATTGCCGCCCTCGAATGAAAAATCGCCGAGGGCGTAGTTAGCCCACTTTTTTAGGTTCACGCGAACAGTGTAATCGTCCACCACGTCAATTGAGGCCCAGTTGTTACTTGAGGATTTTCCGGTGGGTATCTCCAGGTCGAAGTTCCACTTCACCGCCTGGGCGTTGAAGTCCGTCCCGTCATGGAACTTTACGCCTTTCCGGAGTTTAAAAGTGACTGAGGAGCCATCCGGCGCCACCGTCCATTCCGTGGCGAGGCGCGGGGAGAATTTACCATCGATGCTTTGTTGCAGGAGCGGCTCGAGGGCCGGCTGCTGGAACAGGACCGCCGCGCCGCGGCCTTCCGGCGGATAGCCCAGTGGTTGACCGGGGAAGATGGGCTCGGCTACAGTTAGGGTGCCGCCGTACTTCGGAGTTTTCGTGGCCGGAGTGGTCGCCGTAGCTGTTGTCGCCGGTGTTGTTGTCTCTTCTTCACCGCAGGCCGAGAGCAATATTCCGGAGAGTAACAGGCTACTGACCAGTACAACCGACAGGATAAAAAGTGTGACCTTTTTCATTGCTGGCTAATCCCTCCTTATAATAGTACCGTGCTCCTGAGATTCCGCTTTCGCGGTTGGCATAGCGCCGGCAATCGCAGGCAGGTGTCATCCGAAACCTGATGTTGGCCTTTTCATTTCGTGCCTCCTATCATTAACTGGTCTTTTACTTGCAGAACGTTTAGTTCCCGTTTACAAACGCAGTTGAAGGCGCGGCTCCAGCTTTTGTTTCGGGACTCCGGTTTCACGCATAAACCTGACCATGTGCTCGTGGAGCTGGCGCGCTATTTCCGGGTGTTGTTTGATGACGTTTTTTTCCTGCTTTGGATCGGTGGGCAGGTGGTATAGCTCCGAAAGGCCGGCATCGACGACGTAAAGCAGAGCCCATTCCCGGGTAGTGACCGTAGTAGCCGAAGATTTGGCCATAATCCGGGATACGTCGTCGACAGAACGGACACATTCGCCGGGATTGACGAACAGGTGAGTGGTAAGCACGAAGTCCCGACCCGGAACGGAGGGGTTTTTGACGGCGGGCAATAGTGACATACCCTCGACAAACCCTGGTATCTCCTGCCCCATGATGTCCATAACGGTCGGCATCAGGTCGACGGCCGAAGTTAAACCGTCGTAGGCGGCGGGCTTGCAGCCGGGGACGTGGATTAAAAGCGGGATGGCGGCTATTTCTTCATAAAGGGGAGAATGGTCCCAGGCTTCGCCAAGGACGTCCGTGGGCTTGGGATCGTTCTGTTCCCTGGGCTGACCGTCCGGTTTTGATTGTTGCAGCATGATATTTTTTCCGGACGCGTCCCTGGCCCGGGTCACCTTTCCGAAAAGGTCCGGGTGCTCTCCGAAATAGAAGCCGTGGTCGGTGGTGAAGATGATGGCCGTGTTATCCATGAGGTTTAAATTTTCCATGTGTCTGAGTAAATGACCGATCCAGGTGTCGACCATGGTAATCTCGCCCCAGTAAGTGGCGAGGGCTTTTTTAATCTTCTTTTTTGTGAAACCGGGAACGTCTTTCCAGTGTCCGTAGACCGGATCGATTATCTCTCCGTCGTAGTCGGGCCAGTAAAGCTCGGTGTAATATGACGGAGCGTCCCAGGGCTCATGAGGGTCCCAGGTGTCGATATACAGGAAAAAATTTTCTTTGTGATGGTTCTCGAGCCATTTCATTGCCTGGGTGAACGTACGGGGGGCAAAACGGTCTGACTCGTAGCTCCATGTCTCGTCCGTGGACACGGTCTGCCCGGGTATTTCAAAGAAGTTCTTGAAACCACGATCATAGTTCATGCCGCGGCGTAGATAGAACGGAGTGTCAACAACCGCGCAGGTAGGTATGCCTTTTGCCGAAAGCAGTTGAGGGAGCGTCACTTCATCATCATGGAGTGGCTCCCATTGCATATAGGACATTGTCCAGCGGCCGGTCAGAAAATCGGCGCGGGCCGGGACCGTGGGAAAGTTAGCGGCATAGTGGCGGTTAAAGCGCGTTGATTTCGCGGCCAGGCTGTCCAATGACGGGGTGCGGATAGTCTTGTTGCCGTAAGCCCCGAGCGCATCGCGCCGGAACGTATCCGCGATAATCCAGATGACATTCATTTACCACTCCAACAAGTTACTATCCGGGGAGCCCCGCGGCCTGACTACCGATGTAAATCGCGTAGCCAGGCAAATTCCCTTTTCCTGTACCCGCCCCCGGACAACTTTCCGGTTCCTGGTCAGGCGACGGACCCGGCGACTTTCAGGAGTTCTTCTTTAGAAGTCCTTTTTCCTGCCGAAAGCACCATTTCATACTGCATCCCCTGTTTGCGGGTGCCCTGCGACGGCAGCAGCCACCGGAGTTCGACGTGCTGTTCACGGTCGGCCAGGACGCCTTCGTATTTCCCCACTTTTACCGGCTCGCCGGGGGCTTTCGCCGGTTCTCCTTTTTCCTTGGAATATACCTTAATATTAAGTCCCATCCGGCAATCAAAAGCATGCTGCTGGCGGGAGTCGGGGGTAGCGTCACCGACGGTAACCAACCGCTTCTCTATCGCTTTGTCAGAAATGAGCATTTTTATAGAATTGCCCAGTGCGTAGATTTCCTGGATTTTGCACCCTTCGGGCAAATAGCCGGGTCGGGGCAAAGCGGTTCCTAATACGCGACCTGCCTCTGCGGCGGACACCTTCCTGGCGGACATTTCCAGCCTGTCGTAATACCCGGTCCGCTGGTCCGAGCGTGTGTAGGATGAAGCGAGCACGATGTTGATGAACATCATGGGCTGGCTGACCCTCGTCCAGATAATGGGACAGTGGACCATCCCCTTGGGAACAAACGCCACCGTCGTCGAATTAATGATGATTTTGGTGCTTTCCTCGCCCAGGTGCAGCTCTGCTTCCCCGTCGAAAACCCTCATGTCCTCGGGGGTACCCATGAAACAAAAGAACTGGTCGAAGTCATGGGCATGGGGACGTTCCATGTGAATCGGCTCGTTGATATAGGTATACCTGATGCCGAAGTTCATTTCGGGGAAATAGTTTTTCGTGTCGAAGAGGAGTCTTGGTGTGAAGGGGGTAAAAGTATTCCATGAAAGCGGTTCTCTAATAATGTACTTTTCGTATTCTGTGGCGGCCATTCGTTCGCACTCTCCTTTGGTTAATCGGCGCAGACGTACGGTTTCATGACACTATCGAGTTGGGATTTCATTTAAGCCAAGGTCATCCTACATCGATAAAAAATCGTTGTCAAGTTTGTTCCGTTCTTTTGTACAATTTTTCACGAGTTGGCCAGGAAGGTCGTGTAAAACGCCCCTTTTTCAATCGCGCCGTACGGGTATCGTTTTGTTTGCGCTGGTAGTCGCCACGATAACAACCATCATCACGGGATTTTTAACGTTCCTCTTTAGCGTTCACACCCTTGAAAAAATCATCCGAAAATATACCCCCGGCCCGGTATCAACCTTACTTTTTACGGGTATTTTATCGCCTTCCGGTACCTCCAGCATTAGCCGACCCGACTTCACGCCCTTTGGCCCTGTCCTCCCCCGTTAGAAAGGATTACGCTGTTCAACCAGACTGAACCCGGTTCTTAACGGTTTTCAACATAAATCGATTTTACACGTGTGAAAGTATGGTTTCCGGTTAATATTAAGTTAACACCTGTGGTACAATACTACCGGCCAACCTGCCAGGCGCTGGTAACATGCTGGGACAAATATATTAAGACCGAATTATGAGAGGAGGTAAAGATAAGATTTACACCGTGAAAGGTAGTTTGTTATATCCGGTTAACAGACTGAAAGGGGATTAAGTATGATTGAAAAAAGGAAGCTCGTAAGTATCGTCAGCGCTGGTAACGTCATTAGCGAGCCGTCGGCTCTCGAACAATACGCCGGTGATATGAGTTTCGTTAATAAGGTCAAGCCCGACTACGTCGTCAAGCCGCGTAAGACCGATGATATCGCGAAGTTGATAAAGCTCGCCCGGGAGACCTCGACACCGTTGGTGCCGGTTAGCTCCGGTGCTCCCCACTTCAGGGGCGATACCGTCCCCGGCGTCGGCGGCGCTGTCGTCGTCGATCTCAGCGGCATGAAATATATAATCAGGGCCGACCGGTTGAACCGCGTGGCCATGTTCGAGCCGGGGGTTACCTTCGATGAGCTGATTCCGGCGGTGACCAGGGAGAAGCTAAGGCTCAACATGCCTCTGTTGCCGCGTAAAACCAAGTCGGTCGCCGCCAGCATGTTGGAACGTGAGCCGGTGCTGATGCCGAAATACCACTGGGATATCGCCGACCCGCTGAACTGTGTGGAGATAATTTACGGGTCGGGTGAAATGTTCCGGACCGGGGCGGCCGCCGGGCCCGGTTCCCTGGAGGAGCAATGGGCGGCCGGTGGGGCGCAGGTCGAGGCGGCCGGACCTTCTTCGGCGTCCTGGTATCGTATTATCCAGGGCTCCCAGGGCACGATGGGTATCGTCACCTGGGCCTCGGCCAGGTGCGAACTGCTTCCCAGCCTTGAAGAGCCCTTTTTGGTCGGTTCTTCACAGCTCGACAGGCTCATGGAGCTGGTCCACTGGCTCGTTCGTCTGAGGATACCCAACGAGTGCCTCATCCTGAATAATTGCAACCTGGCCGCCATCATGGCGGAGAAATGGCCGCAAGATTACAAAGCCATCAAAGAAAGCCTGCCGACCTGGATTCTCTTTTACAATCTGGCCGGTTATGATTACCTGCCGGAGGAGAGAATCAGCTCGCAGGTAGAGGATATCAAGGATATAGCCCAGCGTGCCGGCGTGGAGCCCGCTCACACCCTCGGCGGCGTTTCGGCTTTTGAGCTGTTGAAAGTAGTTCAGGCCGCCTCGGCTGAACCCTATTGGAAGCTACGGGCTAAAGGGGCCTGTCATGATACGTTCTTTATCTCCAATTTCCAGAAAGTCGGCGAGCTGACAGACACCATGTCCGGCGCCGCGGATAAAGCCGGCTATCCGGTCCCGGATATGGGTATTTACATTCAACCGATAGTCCAGGGCGCTAATTTCCACTGCGAGTTCAACCTGTTTTATGACCCGGAAAATGCTAGAGAGACCGGCCGTGTCAGGGCGCTGGCTACCGGCACCATCAACAGCCTGATGGCCAGGGGCGCCTTCTTCTCCCGACCTTACGGGGAAATTTCCAGGACAATCATGAATAAAGACGCCGCCACCGTCATGGCCCTTAATAAAGTCAAGATGATACTCGACCCCGACAAGATTATGAACCCGGGTAAACTGTGTTTTTAGATAGTGCCCGGAAATTCCTGAACGGATATTTTAAGGAGGAAAGCGATGGCTTTAAAAGACTATCGGAGAGATATGGAGACGTGTCGCCGGTGCTCGCCATGCAAATTTATGCCGCTGGAAAAGGTGACGGGTTTCGACCGCATTAACGTCTGCCCGAGCATCAGCCGGTACGATTTTCACAGCTACTCCGCCGGCGGTCGTATGGTCATGGGCACCGCCCTGTTGGAAAAGAGGCTCGACTACACCGATAAACTGCTGGAGGTAATCTATAACTGCCAGATGTGCGGCGCCTGCGATACCTCCTGCAAGTATTCCATGGACATGGAGGTCTTCGAATCCCTGGATGAGATAAGGATCAGCTGTGTCGAGGCCGGCCACACCAACCCGGCCCTGGATAAAGTTATCAAAAGCCTGCGTAAGCAGGGAACCATGGTCCCGGGCGCTAAAATCAAGCGCGGTGACTGGGCGGCGGGGCTCAACCTCAAGGACTGTTCCGCGGAGAAAGTAGAAGTGCTCTTCCACGTCGGTTGTCAGACGAGCTATAACAAGAACATGTGGAAGGTCGCCAGGGCCACGGCTAAAATCTTAAAAAAGGCCGGCGTAGACTTCGGCATCGGCGGGGAAAACGAGTCATGCTGCGGCGGGCGCGCCTACCACATGGGCTACAAACAGGACTTTCTTGATCAGTCCAAGAAAAATCTGGTGCTGATTAAGAAGTCCGGCGCGAAAACCCTGGTTACGGGTTGCGCCGACGGCTATAACACCTTCAAGGTGCTCTATGACAAGTTCGGCCTGAAGGGCAAACTGGAGGTACTTCATATTACCGAATACTTCGCCCGGCTGATTAAGGAGGGCAAGCTCAAACCGAAGAAAGCCGTCAATATGACGGTCACCTACCACGACCCCTGTTATCTCGGCCGGCAGGGAGAACCCTACATCCACTGGAAAGGAAAAGAGGTGCTTGGCGACCTGCGTACCTTCGAACCGCCGAAACTATACCGCCGGGGTATGTACGGTGTTTACGAGCCGCCGCGGGACGTTCTCAAGAGCATCCCCGGGCTCAAGATTGTCGAGATGGACAGGATTAAGGAATACGCCTGGTGCTGCGGAGCCGGAGGCGGTGTTATAGAGTCCAATCCTGAGTTCGCCATGTGGACGGCCAACGAAAGAATCGACGAGGCCGGGTCCACCGGGGCGGAAGCGATAGCCACCGCTTGCCCCTGGTGCGAGCTGATGCTGGGTCAGTCCGTCAAAAGCAAGGGCAGTAATCTCGCTGTCTACGATATCGTTGAGCTTCTGGAGAAAGCGGTCTGAAGGAGGATATGAACCATGGCTTTGAAGAGAGACTTTTATAAAGGATTAGAAGACATCCTCGGCCCGGAGTTCGTCTCCGATGACCCGGTGATAACCGAGACCTACGCCAATCCCGTCCGGGCGGGCCTGCCGACGGGCGCGCGGTTCGAAGCGATAACCCTACCTAAAAACACCGAGGAAGTCCAGGCGATTGTCCGGCTCTGTAACAAGCACAAAGTCCAGTACAAGGCTTCAAGCACCGGCTGGCTTTACTCCGACCCCGCCGGGCCGAATTGCATCAAGATAGACCTGCGGCGGATGAACCATATCATCGAAATCAACGAGAAAAGCATGTACGCCGTCGTCGAGCCATATGTCATCGGCGCCCAGCTACAGGCTGAATGCATGAAACGAGGCCTCAACTGCAACCTCACCGGCGCCGGCAGCAACTGCTCCGCCCTCCCCCTCGCCGCCCATGTTAACCTCGGACATCTCTCCCAGAGCGGCAGCTACGGCGAGAGGAACCAGCTGGCCCTGGAATGGGTCACGGGCGACGGAGAAATCGTGAGATTGGGCTCGCTCGGCTCGATTGATGAGTGGTTCTGCGGCGATGGTCCCGGGCCGTCGCTGCGCGGCATCATCCGGGGCAATACCATGCCGCTGGGCGGGCTCGGCGTCTATACCAAGGCCGCCCAGAAGCTTTACCACTGGCCGGGTCCCGCCACTTTCCCCATGGAAGGTGTCTCGCCGAAATACAAGCCAGCCTATATCCCGCCGGGTTTCCTGGTCCGCTATTTTTCCTTTAAAACGCTGGACCTGATGATAGACGCCGTCCTCAAGATAGGCGAGGCGGAAATCGCCACCGAGCTGATGTGCTTTAATGCCGCCATGATGGCTTCCAACCTGGCCACCCAGAACATGGAAGAAGAAATTGAAATCTACAACAAATTCAAGGATTCGGTGCTGGGTCCCGGCTTCATGGTCCTCATCGCCGCCGACTCCGCGCGCGACTTCGAATACAAGAAACGTGTCCTGCAGCTTATCGTTGATGAGACCGGAGGCAAGGCCCTAGAGGAGGTTGAAGACCCCGAGAACCAGGGGGGCTACGTCTGGCGCTATTTCCGGGAGACCGGTTCGATTAAAGAGACAGGGCGGGTCCTGGCCCCGCAGGCCGGCATGGTCGGCGGCGGCGATTCCTTCCCTCTGATGAGCTACTTCATCAAAAGCTGCTCTAAAGTTAAAGCGAAACTCATCGCGGATGGCTCTCTTTTCGACGACGGCACGTCCCCGTTCATCCAGTCCATCGAGCACGGGCATACCGGCCACGGCGAGGTCCTGGCCCGTATATCTATCCGCGTCAAAGACCCGAGGCAGGTTCAGAGAGTAATCAACAACGCCTCCAATGAAATTGCCATCAAGGAGTTTTTTGGAGTGCCCCAGCACGTCTGGAGCGATACCCTCCATGATATGTACGGCCCGAACGCCTCAAACTACCACCTGTGGCTGAGGAAAATAAAGAAAACGTTCGATCCCAATAACGCGTCGGAGGCGTCCACCTACATCACGGCCAAAGAATAGTAATCAATATTCTCTGACGTCAGAAAAAATATCGACGGACGGAAATAGCCTTTTACCGTCCGGTAAACCGGCGGAGCTAGCTTGTTTCTCTTACCACGTTGTTAATCGTGGCGGGGGCCGG
>Ga0154808_145_pt2 | contig 26895 bp, 29 predicted proteins | sample Rifle2008BG16ft_FD_105816 | JGI IMG/M metagenome (GOLD analysis project Ga0154808, IMG submission 105816) | Chloroflexi bacterium RBG_16_56_11 | reverse complement strand
CCTCGACCGGAACCGCTGTATCCTCTGCGCCCGCTGCGTGCGCGCCTGCCAGGAAATCACCTGCGTCGGCGCCATCGACATGGCCTACCGCGGCTACGGCATGAAAGTAGCTACCTTCGGCGACACGTCATTGATGGACTCGATTTGCCGCTCCTGCGGCGAGTGCATGGTGCGCTGCCCGGTGGGCGCCATGTTCCCCAAAGAGACGGTACGCCCGGAGCGTGAGGTCAAGACCGTCTGCCCTTACTGCGGCGTCGGCTGCTCCATGTACCTGGGGGTCAAAGATAATCAAATAGTCGGCGTCCGCGGCGACCCCGAAGGCCCGGTCAACCGGGGCAAGCTCTGCGTGAAGGGCCGTTTCGGCATCGCCGAGTTCGTCAACCACCGCGACCGCCTGACCACGCCGCTCATCAGGAAGAATAACCGGCTGGTGGAAGCCTCCTGGGACGAAGCCCTCGACCTGGTCGCCCGCAAGCTGGGACAGTACCGGGGGGACGAGGTAGCGGTGATTTCCTCGGCGCGGAGTACCAACGAAGACAACTACGTCATCCAGAAGCTCGCCCGGGCGGTGCTGGGCACCAACAATATCGACCACTGCGCCCGCCTCTGACATGCCCCCACGGTGGCCGGTCTGGCCACGGCCTTCGGGAGCGGCGCGATGACCAACTCCATCGCCGACATCAGCGAGGCGCGCTGCATTCTGGCCATCGGCACCAACACCGCCGAGGCCCACCCCATTATCGGCATGAACGTCCGCCAGGCGGTCCGCCTCGGCGGCACCAGGCTCATCGTCGCCAATCCGCTGGAAATCAGCCTGGTGCGCGACGCCGACCTCTTCTTACAGCACCGTCCCGGCACGGATGTGGTGCTGCTGATGGGCATGATGAAGGTCATCGTCGACGAGGGGCTGATTAACGCGTCTTTCATCGAGGAACGCTGTGAAAACTACGACTTCTTCAAGGACTCGCTCAAGGCCTACCCGTTGAGCCTGGTGGAGAAGGTGACCGGCGTACCCGGAGAGAAGGTCGCCCGGGCCGCCCGCATGTACGCCACCACCGCGCCGGCTTCAATACTCTACACGATGGGCATCACCCAGCATACCCACGGCACGGACAACGTCATGGCCGTGGCCAACCTGGCGATGCTCACCGGGAATATCGGCAAGCCCGGCTCGGGCGTCAATCCCCTGCGCGGCCAGAACAACGTCCAGGGGGCCTGCGACATGGGCGCCCTCCCCAACGTCTATTCCGGCTATCAGTCCGTGGCCGACCCCATCATGAAGGAGAAGTTCGAGGACGCCTGGGGCTGTACCCTGAACCCCAGCCCGGGCAAGACCCTCTCCGAGATTTTCCCGGCCGCCCACGAAGGCGAAATCAAGGCTATCTACCTCATAGGGGAGAACCCTTCGTTGAGCGATCCCGACGGCAAACATGTCCGCGAGGCGTTGCATCGACTGGAGTTCTTTGTCGTCCAGGATATTTTCCTGTCCGAAACGGCCGAGCTCGCCGACGTCGTCCTGCCGGCGGCCAGTTTCGCCGAGAAGGACGGCACCTTCACCAACACGGAGCGCCGTATCCAGAGGGTGAGAAAGGCCATCGAGCCGGTGGGCAACAGTCGCCCGGACTGGTGGATCGCCTGCCAGGTAGCCCGGCGAATGGGAGCTAAAGGCTTCGATTTCGAACATCCTTCTCAGATAATGGACGAGATTGCCCGCCTCACGCCGAGCTACGGGGGCATCAGCTTTAAGCGACTCGAAACGGAGAGCCCGCAGTGGCCCTGCCCCACCGAAGAGCACCCGGGGACGTCCATCCTCCACACCACGCTCTTTTCCCGCGGGAAGGGGCATTTCGTCCCGCTTACCTATAAACCTTCGGCGGAATCACCGGATGCCGAATACCCGCTGGTCCTAACCACCAACCGCAGCCTGTTCCAGTACCATACCGGCACGATGACCCGCAGGGTGAAGGGACTCAATCTCTTCCGCAGCGAGGAGCTGGTGGCGATTAATCCCGCCGACGCCAAATCCCTTGACGTAGCGAATGGCGAGATGGTGCGGGTGGTCTCCCGGCGCGGCGACGTCACCGCTAAAGCCCTGGTCACAGACTCTTCCCCGCCCGGCACCATCGCCATGACCTTCCATTTCTGGGAGAGCCCCACCAACGAGCTGACCAATCCCGCCATGGACCCGGTGGCCAAGACGCCGGAACTTAAAGTGTCCGCGGTAAGGGTTGAGAAGATAGCCAAAGAGCCGGTGAAGACAGGCTAGGGTGGGTTGCGTCTGCGGAAAACCCTAAACAATCCACCAAATCTTCAATTTTACGTCATTCCCGCGCAGGCGGGAATCCAGCCAGTCCAACCCACCTGGATTCCGTATCAGGTACGGAATGACATTTCAGATGGTCTTTGTGTTGCTACCCCTCCTCCTGCAATATCCTCTGCGCTGTGATGGCCGCGATGGCCCCATCCCCTACCGCCGTCACCACTTGCCGGGGCGAGCCGCTCCGGATATCTCCGGCCGCTAGCAGGTAAGGCACCTCTGTCTCCATCCGCTCGTTAACGATAATCTGTCCCTGTTTATCCAGCGGCACGATACCCTCTAGGTAACTGGTGTTAGGCTCCAGCCCGATATGCACCAGGACGCCGTCCACTTTCAGGGACTCTTTTTTCTTACCGGCTACTAATTCGATAGATTCCACTTTCTCTTTGCCCGTGATGGCCTCGACCCTCGTGCCGCAGCGGACCTCTATCTTCGGGTCGGCCTTCAGCCGGTCGCAGAGGACGGCGGTGGCCGTCAGTTTCGGCATAGCCTCGATGAGTATGACCTTAGAGGCGATTCGCGCCATGTAAAGGGCCTCGGTCACGCCAGCGTCGCCCCCGCCGCACACCGCCACCACCTGACCGGCATAATGGCCGCCGTCGCAGAAGGCGCACTCGAAAACGCCCTTCCCCGCCAGCTCCGCCTCGCCGGGAACACCCAGTTTTTTATTCTTGGAGCCCCCCGTGAAAATAATAATATTGGTGGTAAATCCCTGCCCGCGGGAGCAGCCGACATAGCGCGTACCGGAAAAGAGCTCGATGCCGGTGACCTCGGCCGGCTCCGTGGTGAGGCCGTATTTCCCGGCCTGTTTCACCATCTCCGAAGCAAGCTGCGCCCCCGCGACGCCCCCGGCGAACCCGGGGTAGTTCTCGATTAGCTCGATGTTACGGATATAGCCGCCGGGAGTATCCTTATCGAGGAGCAGAGTGCGCCGGTTGGCCCGGCTTAAATACAATCCAGCCGTCAGCCCCGCCGGCCCCCCGCCGATAATCACGACATCCCAGTCAAACATGATACTCCTTCCTCATTACTTCGTGCCCTATTACCATTCCGATGAAAATCGGAATCCAGATATCCTGGATTAGCTACCATACGCGGCTTGCCCAAACAGGTCTTTCCATAGAGGATTTACTTTCTCTATTAGCGTTAATTTCCACCTTCTTTTCCACTCCTTGATTTGTTTCTCCCTCCGGAGAGCAGACTCAAAGTCGTCGCACTGCTCAAAATAGACCAGTGTATGGACGCCGTATTTTCTCGTAAACCCCTTCACAACGTCATTTTTATGTTCGTAAATCCGGCGTAAAAGATCATTAGTGCAGCCTACGTATAATGTGCCGTTACGCTTACTTGCCAATATATAAACAAAATAATCTCTCATGGAGTTGACCTGAATACCTACTTTCGTCGGTATGGTTATAATTCCAAAAACAGATAACTTTAAATATTTTTCTCCATGAAACAAATCGTAAACGGCATATTCCCGAAATGCTCAATCGATTTTTCTTTAAAACCCATGCCTTGATACCAGTCTTTCAGGACCGTTTGTTCGTTCACCATGGCGAGAGAGAGTTTGTTAATACCTCTTGTTCTTAAGTAATCTATGACCTTTTTCACAAGCTCACGGCCATATCCATGATGGCGAAACTCGGGTAGCACCGCCAGTCTTTTCATGAAATATACCCCGTCTGTTTCCTCCTGAACCGCGACAAATCCTATTTGCCGGTTACCGACGAAAAACCCGAAAAACACCGCCCCACTATCTCTCAGCTCTTCAAGCTGCTTTAGAGTCATAAAGGCCGGCGAATAAGGTGCCGTTTCTTCCGTAAGTCCCATCTCCGCGGTCACTGTCCCGAAGCCACGCCGGATGATCTCAACACTGTCGCCCAGCGGGTCGCTCGTGATGTCTTTAATCGTTGCCGCCGTAACTGCCAAAGGGTCCCTCCCGAGTTCAAATAATCATTAAACAGGATAACAGACACGTATAGGACGGTCAATGCCTTGACAGCGATTAAGAGATAATTTGATAATTGGCAGTAATCAACTATTTGGACTGTGTTTAAGGAGCGGATATGAAGGTACAGAACTACCGCCAGGTGAAGAACATCATCGCGGGGTCGGGCGTGACCATGCGTGTCGTCGCCGGCCCGGCGGAAAAGGCGCCGAACTTCGTCATGCGTGTCTTCGAGATAGAAAAAGGTAGCGCCACGCCGCTGCACACCCATCCCTGGGAACACGAAATTTTCATCGTCTCCGGCAAGGGAGTGGTGAGGGGCGCCGGCCGGGAAAGCCCGCTCCAGGAAGGCGATGCCGTCACCGTGCTGCCGGGAGAGCAACACAGCTTCCTGAACACCGGCCGGGATATATTCCGCCTGATATGCGTCGTCCCGCTGGTCGACGGCAAGATGCCCGGGATGCCCGCCCGGGACTGAGTGTCAAAGCCGAGAATACGATGTTTGACGAATTGACAGCTATCTGCGGGCCCAGCTGTGCCGGTTACCCCGCCTATATCGCCACCCTCAACCATGATCGAGAGGGACTTTCCCGCATCGCTACTGAATGGACGCAGGCCCTCAAGCGAAATTTTACACCTGACGATATAATCTGCGATGGCTGCCGCGTCCCGGGCGGTCGGCGTTCCGCCTACTGGGCGACCTGCGACATCCGTAATTGCGCTCAAAGTAAAGGACATATCACCTGCGCGCACTGCGCCGCATGCCCCTGCGAAAAAATCGTGGCACCCTTGGCCCGGGAATGCCTGGCTGATTTGAAGAAGTCCTTACCGGATGTCCGCTAGAGTATATCTGTTCCCAAACAATCAGCCGGATAAAATGAAAGGAGCACGAATGCCCGCAACCGGAGGAGAACTGCTCGTTGACCTGCTAAAAACCTCAGGGGTAGAATACATCTTCTGCTCCCCCGGCACAGAATGGACGCCGGTCTGGGAAGCGTTGCTGAAACAACAGGGACAGGGCGAGACGACCCCGAAATACATCAACTGCCGCCACGAGATTCTGGCTATCAGCATGGCCATGGGTTACGCCGAGATTACCGGAAAGCTGCCGGCCGTCCTGCTTCATTCCGGCGTCGGGGCCCTCAGCGGGTCGCTGGCCATCCGCAACGCCTATGTCGGGCGGGTACCGATGCTCATTTTCAGCGGCGAGACCTGTGAGCACTGCGGCGATGACGAAGTGAGGGCGCAGGGCTGGCACTGGCTCGGGCTGCTCTCGGATATCGGCGGACCAGCTTCACTCGTTAGAGATTATGTTAAATGGAGCAACCGGGTCGACTCTCCGGATGGCCTGGTCGATGCCATTTCCAGGGGCAGCCGGATAGCCCTCTCGGCGCCGCCGGGTCCGGTTTTCATCTCCGTCCCCACGGAAATTCTGCTCAGACGAACCAATGCCTATGTCAGCCCCGCTCCCTCAATCATCACGCCCGTCCTTCCCGCAGCTGTGGACATAGAAAAAGTGTCTGTAAAACTCATCAATAGCAAGCGGCCAATCATCATCGGGGAACACGCCGGCAAAAAACCGGAGGCGGTGCGGAGGCTGGCCGAGCTGGCTGGACTACTGAGTATACCCGTCTTCGAGGCCTCTCTGCCTTATACCTCCAACTTCCCGAAGGAAAATCCCCTCTACATGGGCTACGATACCTCGGCAGCGCTTCAACAGGCCGACCTTGTGTTCGTGGTCGGCGGCCTGACGCCCTGGTATCCGCCATCGGCCGGTCCCGGGGACGGCGCCACGGTGATAATGCTGGACGAAGCCCCCCAGCACGAGCGGCTGCCCCACTGGGGATACCGCGCCGATTTATTCATCGACGCCGATATCGAGTCGACGCTGGCCGGACTGGTGGATACCATCCGGGACAAAGTCGCCCGGAGGAAAAAGATTACCGGGATTCTGAGCCAGAGGCTGGTCGAATGGAGGACAAGGCACGACACGATGCTGCGGCGCTGGGAAGACGACGCCCGGGCCGGAAAGGACACCATGCCCATCGCCACGAGATGGTTCCTTCACGAGGCGAAAAAGGCATTACCGGCCGGGGCTATCATCCTGGACGAGACGTTGACCCACACGCGTTTCGTTCATCAGTACCTGGCCGAACCCGGCGGCTATATTAAGTCCGCCTACGGTGGCCTGGGAGTGGGCATGGGAGAAGCGGCGGGCGTGAAGCTGGCGTGCCCGGACCGGCCGGTTATTCTTATCATCGGGGACGGGGCTTTCAACTATAATCCTGTCCTCGCGGGACTCGGCGTCTATCAGGAGTACGGACTGCCCGTTTTCATCATCATCATGGACAACGGCGGCTACGGCGCCATGAAGTGGGGGCACCAGCGATTGTATCCGGAGGGCTGGGCCGCCCGCCGGAACAGGTTCCTTGGGGTGGATATCACCCCGGCGCCGGACTACGTTAAAGTGGCCGGGGCGTTCGGGTTTTACGGAGAAAAACTTCAGGAGCCCGGAGAAATAGAAGCCGCCATGAAACGGGGACTAAAGCAAATCGCCGACGGTAAGTCCGCCCTGCTCGATGTAATCCTGGAAAGCTCGCCGCCGTTCCCGCCACCACCCCGACCGGCCGGAAGTTGACAACGGTATCATGGCGGAATATGATACCTTTACCTCAATGTAATAATAATAAAACATCAGGGAGGAAAGACAACATGAAGGCACTGGTGACGGGGGCCACGGGTCTTATCGGGTCAAGTATTGTCCGGGAGCTTCTCAAGGATGGTGTCGAAGTCAGGGCAATGGTGAGGGAAAAGAGCGACACCCGGAACATCGACGGCCTGGCTATTGAAAGGGTTAGCGGCGATATCAGGGACGCTGAATCCATGGGCCGCGCACTGAAAGGCATCGAGGTCTTCTACCAGGCGGCGGCCCTGTATACGATGGACTCGCCGGAAAAACTATACTATGACATCAACGTCGAAGGTACGAAAACGGCTTTGACCGCCGCTCTGAAACAGGGTACACCGAAGGTAGTCTATACCAGCAGCATCGCGGCGATCGGCTGCACGGGCACCACTCCCGCCAACGAGGGGACGGAATGGAACTGGGCGCACCTGGGACTACCCTATGTCACGACGAAATACCTCGGGGAGCAGGCAGCCCTGGAATTCTGTAAACAGGGGCTGCCGGTAGTGGTCGTGAATCCCGCCGGCGTCATCGGCGTGCGGGATATCAAACCCACCCCTACCGGACAGATTATACTGAACGTCCTCAACAGGAAGTATCCGGGCTACCCGGATGGCGGCAACAATTTCGTCGATGTCGAGGACGTGGCTCGAGGACACGTCCTGGCGGCACAAAAAGGCAGAACCGGTGAAAGGTACATACTGGGAAATACGAATATGACCTTTAAAGACTTCTTTAAACTCGTCGCCGAGGTGGCCGGGACACGACCGCTGACTATGAGGCTGCCGGCCGGCCTGATGATAACGCTTGGATATACGTACCAGGCGATTTCCGCTATTACCAGAAAACCGCCATTGCTTAAGCCCAATAGCGCCAGGTTTGCCTGCGAGACCGCTTTTTACAATCCCTCGAAAGCGGTCAACGAGCTGGGCATGCCGCAAACACCCTTAAGGACGACCGTGGAAAAAGCGGTCAACTGGTTCCGGGAAAACGGGTATGTGAAAGCAAAATAAAAAGGACGAACTCCAATGTCCATCAAAGAGAATAAAGCGGTTATCCGCCGCGCTTATGACCTTATGAACCGCGGAGACCTGACCGGGTTTTTTCATCTCCTGGCTCCTGAATACACGGAGCACTTCACCGACCGCGACATGCCACTCAAACAAGCCAAGGACTCGAACACCGATTTTTTTACTGCTTTCCCCGATGCCCATGCCACTATTGATGACATGGTTGCTGAGGGCGATAAAGTAGCCGTCCGCGAGACCTGGACAGGGACCCATCGAGGCGAGTACATGGGCATTGCCGCAACCAGGAAAAAAATTAACATCACCAATACGCTCATCGTGAGAATCGCCGGCGGTAAATGGGCGGAACTGTGGGGCACCGCGGATGAACTGCGCCTGATGCGGCAGCTCGGCGCTATCCCAAAGATGTAAATAAGAAAAGCATGATATATGTCCGTAAAAGAAAATAAAGCCCTCGTACGCCGCGTGGTCGAGTTCTGGAACAATAGAGACCTGGATGCCTTCTTCCGGATTCTTGCCCCGGAATATGTTGAGCACCTCCCCACCGGTGATGTTACCTTAGAGCAGCTTAGGCAGTTTGCCCCCAGGTTTTTCGCTGCTTTCCCTGATATTCACTTTACCATTGAACAAATGGTAGCCGAGGGGGGCAAGGTGGCCTTGATGGTGAACTGGAAAGCCACCCACCGGGGCGAGTACATGGGCATCCCTGCTACTGGAAAGAAGATTGATATTTCCGTGGCTTATATAATTAAAATCGTCGGCGGCAGGTGGGTGGAGTTCTGGAACGTCACCGATACACGGTTAGCGCAGCAGCTTGGGGTTAATCCCAAACAATAAAAGGAGGATTACGATGTCGATTAAAGAGAACAAAGCCACTATCTACCGGGTATTCGCAGAAATTACCAAAGGCAACCTGGAAATTATTGATGAGTGTTTTGCCGATAGCTTTATCAGAAACGCCGCCGATGGGACGGAGATGGGTAAAGACGGCTACAAACAACTATGTGGCCTTCTGGTGAAAGCCTTCCCTGATTTCCGTATCACGATTAATGATATCGTCGCCGAAGGTGATAGAGCGGCATTCCGGTTCACCTGGTCGGGAACGATGCCGGGAGTAGCCGGTAGCGTTACCGCAGGCAACCATATCGCGGTAACCGAGGATTATTTCTGCCGTTTTAAAGACGGGAAAATTATAGAGTTTAAAAACCTGGTGGACCAACTCATCGGTCATAAGGCGCGTTTGGAAGAAAACAAAGTCCTTGTACGCCGCGTATATGAACAAATAAACCAGGGCAAACTGGACGCATTTTTTAACCTGTGCACCGCCGATTACGTCGAGCACCTGACCGACCGCGATATGTCCCTGGAGCAGTCTAAAGAGTTCGAAGCCAGGTTCTTCGTTGACTTCGGTAATATTAATATTACCGTTAACCACATGGTCGCCGAAGGAGACGAGGTAGCCGTCATGGTGACCTGGAGGGCTACACATAAAGGTACCGGGAAAAAGATAGAAATGACCAATGCCAACATTTTTAAAATTGCCAACGGTAAGTTTACAGAAATCTGGAACGTAACAGACATACGCCTGGCTCAACAGCTTGGGATGGTTCCCGGGCACTAAATAAAGGAAATTGTCATTCTGAGCCGAAGTCCTGAGCGCAGCGAAGGGGCAGCGAAGAATCCGCTACCTCTATCACAATAACGGATTCTTCAGTCGCGTAGTTTACACTAAGCGAAGCGAACGTGCTCCTTCAGAATGACATTAATGTGCCCTGTCATTCCCGCGCAGGCGGAAATCCCAGCAGTGGGGGAAAAGTGATTCTGGATCCCGACTTCCGTCGGGATGGTATTATTAACCTGGGAGGCATCTAATATGTTTAAAGTCAGAGGCAAGCTCATCGGGTTCATGAACGATGTCGAAAAATTCCCCTGCCACTTCGACTATAAAATCGGCGAGGAGTTCACCTACGACGGCGAGAGAATCGAAGGGAGGATATGCCCCGGTGTTCTCCTCACCATGGTCCCCGTTTTCTGGCACACCTTTTTTGCCGCCGGACACCCTTACGAACGCATTCTCTTTAAATACGCCGGCCTGGATGCCAAAGACCCTTCGATGAAGAAATATGACGGCATCGGCTTCAGGCCGTTGAAAGAGGTGCCGGCAGGTTCCGGAAACAAATCATCGGTCGTCGTTAAAGTCCGGCGTCCGTCCGGTCTTGTCCCGGGCTCCGGCTTCGGCTGCGCCGACTGCCGGACTTCCGCCTATTTCTCCGTCGAGGCGGTCGACATCGCCAGCGGCGGCTACACCCTCCCCTTTTATAAAAGGGAGATGAGCATACTGGAAAAGGTCGAGAAGAATCCCGGCATGACGGTGGATGAAATCCTGGAGAAATTTACCGATTTCGAGAGGGATGAAATCCATCCCCCGCTTTACGACGTCATCGCGCAGCTGATGCTGGAAGAGCTTGCCGAAGTCGGCTACATCGAGCTGCGTGACGGTAAGGCTTATCCGAAAAAGGCCTCCCAAAACAAACCGGCGCGGCGAAAAAGCCGCCGCCACTGATACATCGTCTACCAACGTGTCATTGCGAGGAGCCGGAGGCGACGTGGCAATCTCATTCTTTGGATTAAGTCTGTGTCAGAGATTGCCACGACCCGACTTCGTCGGGTCTCGCAATGACGTGTCGTGTTGTTTGTTTCCAGACCTCTCCCCCTCCCTTTGCAATGCGTACGACCCCCTTGATACACTATATATCGTAAGCCGAGGAGGGACTGCATGTACGGTTGGATGGGGAAAATACTTCACGTTGACCTGAGCGAATCGATGATAGGCCGGATTCAGACGCAGCCCTACGCCGAAAAATATCTCGGGGGGCGCGGCCTGGCGTCCCGGCTCTACTGGGAAAAGGTCGGCCCGGAAGTAAAGGCCTTCGATCCCGAGAACCGGCTGATGTTCATGACCGGACCGCTGCTCGCCACGGGCGCGCAGGGCGCCGCCCGGATGTCCGTCTCCGGCAAGTCCCCCATGGCTTTCCCGGAAAAATACTGCTACGGTAGCATGGGGGGTCACTTTCCGGCGGAGATAAAAAAGGCCGGCTGGGACGGCATCGTCATCGACGGGCGCGCTCCGAAGCCGGTGTATCTATTGATTTGTGATGACAAAGTCGAACTGTGTGACGCTTCCGGCCTGTGGGGTAAAGGCGCTTACCACGTGGAAGAGCTCCTTCTCAAGGAACACGGCGAAAAAAGCCGCTTCGTCACCACCGGTGTCGCCGGGGAAAACCTGGTCAGGACGTCCGTCCTCTTCGGCTCACAGCTGGCCACGGTAACCGCCGGTTTCGGCGCCGTGATGACCTCGAAAAATCTTAAAGCTATCGTCGTGCGGGGCACGGGGACCATCCCCGTCGCCGACCCCGTCCGACTCAAGGAGCTAAACCGCTATACCGTGCAGATAAAAAAGACCGTGAGCCTGGCGATTACTCCCCGCATCGGCGGCACCAACCACGGCCACTTGCTCAAGGAAATCGGCCAGAGACATTGCTACCAGTGCGGCCTCGTCTGCTCCAAGTATATTTATCGATTCGGCGACGACCCCCGGCTGGAGGGACTGCGTGGCTGCCAGGCGATGGAGTTTTACCTTCCCTGGATATACGGCCATGAAGACGAACCGGCCAAGACCCTTTTCGACGCTCCCACGCTGGCTAATGAATATTCCATCGACACCTTCGAGTTGCAAAGCATGGTCGACTGGCTCTACGCCTGCTACAGTTCCGGGGCCCTCACCGAGGCGGAGACCGGCCTGCCCCTGTCCCGGATAGGCACGCGGGAGTTCCTGGAAAAGCTCCTGCACATCATCGCTTACCGTGAAGGATTCGGCGATATCCTGGCCGAAGGCATGATGAGGGTACGCGATAAAGTATCGGAGAAGGCCCGCGCCTGTTTCCGCTATAATGTCGCCCCCATCGGTACTCATGACGGCGTCCCGCCGCGCGCCTTCCTGGCACATGCCCTGCTTTATCCTTTTGAAGACCGGATGCATCCCATCACCGTCCACGAAATGGGCTATGTCCGCATGCCCTGGAGCATGCACCAGGCCGACCCCGCTTCTTCGCCTATCAGCCCCGAAGTCTACCTGGAAATTGCCCGGCGCTTCTGGGGTAGCGAGGCCGCCGCCGACCAGACTACCTATGAAGGCAAGGCCCTGGCCGCCCGCAATATACAGAACCGGACATACCTGAGGGACAGCCTGGGCCTGTGCGACTACGTCTGGCCGATTACCTACTCTCTGAGCAAACCGGGGAATGTCGGCGATCCGGACCTGGAAGGCCAAATCTTTACCGCGGTCACGGGAGTCCCTGCCGAGGAACTCGGGCCTTACGCTGAGCGAATCTTCAACATGCAGAGATTGATTTTCGTACGTGAGGGACATCGAGTGCCCGAAGACGACTATCCGCCGGAGTTCAACTTTACCGAGCCTCTAAGGTTCGGCGCACACGGCGATAAGATGATCATGCCCGGGCCCGGCGCCCGGCCGGTCGACCTGACCGGGAACAGGCTCGACCGGGACAAATTCAAGACCATGCTGGTGGAATATTACCGGCTGCGCGGCTGGGACGAGAAGACGGGGCTACCCACTAAAAAGACCCTGAAAAAACTGGGGATAGAAGACCTGGCCGGGGCAATTCAGACTCCGGGGAACAAATCATGAAGCCGTTTCACCACCGCTCATGGTGAGCTCGTCGAACCAAGAGCGGCAAACCTGAGCCACCCCCCGACGGGCTCGGGGTGAGCGGGAAACGTAGAATCATCTCCTCACCAAACAGTTTTCTTTTGTATCTATTTTTACACCTTCATCCCCAGCCGCATCTTCATCCTGAGTTTCATCATGTTCCAGCGGCCGGTTTTCCGTGACAGCGTTTCCAGGTTAAAGGTGGCTTTATCTCTCAGGGGCACTTTTTCCGGCTCTTTTTTCACGAGCCGGTTGGCGGCGGGACAGAGAACAACGCAGTTGCCGCAGCCGATACACCGGTCGAGATTTACCCCGGCCACTCCATCGACCATGACGCGGGCATCAAGCTGGCACCGGGTGACGCATTCCTCACAGCCCGTGCACAAAGCCCGGTCGACCTCCACATAAAAGTTGGTAGCGTAAAGCTCCACGGGACGCGGATGCCTCGTCAGCATCTTCAGGAGCACACAGCAGTCACCACAACAGCAGCAGATGGCCTCCGGGTGCCGCGAGTTCTCCGGCTGGAGAACAAGTCCCGCTTTTTGCGCTTTCTCCAGGATAACGAAGGCTTCATCCTTACCGATATAGCGGGCGATGCCCATTTCGACGTGGCGGCGGGCGTGGTCCGGACCTATCAACAGGCACGCCTCGGCAAGGTCGGTACGTTGACAGCCGTCCCCGAGAATCCCGGCGGTCTGCCGGCAGATGCAGTTCGCCACGGCAATCCGCCCGGGGGCATCCTCAACCAGCCTCCTCACGCTATCATAGTCGCTGACTTTATATTTCTCCGGCAGCGGGATACTCTGCGCAACGGGAACGGTGCGCAGGGGGAGAGGCCCTCCCGCGCCCGGTCTGGCTTTAGCGCGCCTCTCCGCCTGGTACTGGTGATAATCCGTTAGCAAATCTCTAGAGAGCCGGTCCACCTGGAAATTGAAGATGCCACCGGCGGCGAATTCCGCGTTGAGGTAATGCGGCTGTTCATAGCCGGACTCGACGCTCAGGATAGTCCCCTTGTGGAGCATCCGCTCCAGAACCTGTTTCAACGCTCCTGGAGTCACGCCGCTATTCCTGATACGATGGAAAATCCGCGCGATCGGCTCGGGCTTCATCGAAAGCTGCATGGCTAGAGAGGCCTCTTCCGGCGTGAAAAAACGTCGCAGAAGCTTGATGTCCAGGCCGGATTCGACCTCGGGAAAGCCTGACGGCAGCCTGTCCAGATATCTCTGCAATTCGCGGTAGACACGGCTATCGTTATCCATCACATCCTCCCGGCATGATGACTTGCTCTGAATCTTACACTCAAGCCACCATGTTGTCAAAAAGTCGATTGAGATATAAGTCACTTACTTCAATATCCCGCACGGGTAGAATGAAACTGATTTATTCCCCGTGATGTCAGAATATATTTAGCATTTAAGGCCAGATGAAGGAGGAAAAATGGAGCACAAGTTACCGGACTTACCCTTTGCGAAGGACGCCCTGGCGCCGCACATCTCGGCGGAGACGCTGGACTACCACCACGGAAAACACCATAAAACCTATGTCGACAACATCAACCGGCTGATACAGGGAACGGAGTTCCAGGACCTCACCCTGGAAGCGATCATCCAGAAAGCGACCGGCGGCATCTTCAACAACGCCGCCCAGGTCTGGAACCATACCTTTTACTGGAACTGCCTGGCGCCAAAAGCGGGCGGGCAGCCGCGCGGTGACCTTTACCAGGCCATCGTGAAAAGTTTCGGCTCGTTCGATAAGTTCAAGGAACAGTTCACGAACGCGGCCGTGACACTGTTCGGCTCGGGGTGGGCCTGGCTCGTGAAGAACGCCGACGGAACACTGGCTATCGAGACCACCGGCAACGCCGATAATCCCCTGAAAAAGGGGAAAAAGGCCATGCTCACCTGCGACGTCTGGGAGCATGCCTATTACATCGATTACCGGAACGCCCGGGCGAAATACGTCGAGGCTTTCTGGAACCTGGTCAACTGGCAGTTCGTGGCCGCCAACTTTAAATAGCGGTAGGCGGATCCGGGAAAACCGTCTGGAGATTAAAGAACACCGGCTCAGCGTGGATATTGAAAGGGACTTTTATGAAGAAAGTGCTTATCGCTTATTTCAGCCTGTCCGGCAATACGGAGAAAATGGCGCAGTACGTGGCTGAGGGGGTGCGGATGAGCGGGCAACAGGCCGCCGTGAAGAAGGTCTCGGCCATTAAAAGCGCCGCCGACCTGGCCGGATACGACGGATATATCTTCGGCTGTCCCACCTACTACCGGGACATGACCGAGCCGATGAAGCAGTTCCTTTTCCTGGCGAAAAAAGCGGCCCTGGCGGGGAAACCGGCGGGGGCGTTTGGCTCTTACACCCATGATGGTGCTGCCGCCGGGATGGTCTTCGACACTATGCAGCATGTCTTCCAGATGGAGCCGTTCGAGCTCGGGCCGCTCAGTGTAAAAGATATCATGCTGGAAGAGACGGGTAGAGGTCAGGAGCGGAGGACCTACGTCGCCGGAGAAGTCCACGGCAATCCCGGTGAAGGCATGCGGGCCTGCCAGGACTACGGCAGGACGTTCGGAGAGAAACTGGGCGCCTGAGCCGGGATTTAGCGCCGGACCTCCTGGCACTACGAACCAGCCCTGTTTACCGTCAAGGTCAGGCGGTACTCCTCAGGCTGTATTTGCTTCGTTGATACCGGATACGGCTGCACGTCGAAGGCAATCCGGTACGCTTCGAAATCGGTATCAGGACTCCCGGAAAGGCCCGGCTGTGTCAACGTCAGGGAGCGCGATGTTCCTTTATAGGCGATGTCGACGAGGCATTTCACGTCTCCCGCCTGGATACATACCACGTCGCTGGGGCACCGGCTGTCGCCGGTCATCTCGACGAACCCTATTTTCAGTTGTTCTCCGGCGACGGAGGCGGACTGCCCCGGCGCCAGCGTGAACTTCTCTCCCAGTTCGACTTTCCTCGCGTTATCGCCAGAGCAACCAACCAACAGCGATAGCGCCAATAGTATTCCCGCCAGTATAAATGCAGCCCGAAAATGTTTTTCCATGCGACTCCTTATCACCGGACACCGGCTTACCGATTCACCTACTTCGCCGACGGGTCATTCTGCATTATCCCGAAACGGTTGCCTTCGGTATCCAGGAAATAGCCGTACTGGCCGATACCGGGGATGGTCATCTTCGGGCTGACAGCTTTGCCCCCGGCCGCGGTAATCTTCCTGGCGAACTCATCGTATGAAGACACACCGATGGTATTCACCGTGGTCGAACTATCAGAGCGGGGCATGATGGCGCCGTTGATACCGGGTTCACTATTCTCACCTGTGGTAACCAGCCAGTAGTCCGTCGGACCGGCCCATTTCTCTATTTTCCAACCGAAGACCTTCGTGTAGAACCTGGCTGACCTTCCCGGATTATCTACGCCGATTTCAAAATGAATTACTCTGGGCATTCGATAATACTCCCTTCGATACCTCTTCCGGAGATTTTCAAAAAATACCATTACCCACCCGCAAACTGCGCTCCTAACACCTTTTCCAGCACGTTTTTCACTACCATGTTGTCGCCCACGTAAAGCACGATAAGTTTACCTGACAGATAGAAATGCGGTGTCGCCACCCACGTAATCATAGAGGTTCCGACACTACTGCCACCGGGAGACACCAGCTTTGACTGCGCCTCGGCGGTGGACCTATCACCGTATTCGAAGACCTGCACATCTTCATCGTTTAATTTAATTATCCTGCCGCCGACGGTGAAAAATTCCTGATTAACGCTGCCACCCTCCGCTACGGTAGCGCCTGCCTGGCGTAGACTCGCTTCAAGGCTGGCGTAGTCAATTACGGCCGTGCCGGTCGGTGCAGGTGACTCCGTCTTTCCGGTGCAACTAAGCACTAAAACACTTAAGAGCACAATAACGATGACGATGCCGAGATAGCCGCTTTTCATTTTCTTACTCCTGACTTAAAACAATGATATACGCCTTCACGTATTGTAAAATCCCGGCACTTGAAAAGTCATTAAATTATCCTGGAAATAGTTGCAAAATTATTACATCTGGTCAGGTATCCGGTTATGGTCCTCCCCAAGGGGCGCGCTATCGTCTATAATTAATATATATCAAGCGTAAACATGGAGGTGGAAAATGCCCAGGGCGTTCTGGAAGGGAGCTATCAGCTTCGGTATGGTCAGCATACCGGTGAAAATGTACATCGCGACGATGACGCGCACACCAAGCTTTCACATGCTACATAAAAAATGCCTGACCCGCCCCAGGCAGGTGCTGCACTGTGAGAAAGACAACGAGTATTTCAGCTCCAAGGACACGGTCCGCGGTTACGAATATTCCAAGGAGCAGTACATCGTCCTGAAAGAAAGCGATTTCGAAAAAGTGCCGGTGCGGACCACGCACGCTATCGACATCACCGGATTCGTCAAGGAGGAGGAAATCGACCCGGTCTACTATTACGGAAGCCATTACCTGGAGCCGGAGGAGCTGGCCGCCAAGCCGTTCTGCCTGCTGAGAGAGGCCCTGCGCCAGAGCGGCCGGGTGGGACTGGCCAAGGTAGCCTTCCAGAGGCGCGAGCACCTCGGCTGTATCCGCCCCCTGGACTCAATCATGATTATGCACACGATGCACTACCGGGACGAAATACTACCCCGCAGCGAAATCACCGTCCCGGAAAAAGAGTTCACCAAAGACGAGCTGAAAATGGCCGGGTCTCTGATTGACGTCATGGTGAAAAAGTTCGACCCCGGCGATTACCGCGACGAGTACCCCAGGGCCCTGGAGGAGATAATCAAAGCCAAGCTGGCCGGCCAGGAAATCAAGGTGCTGGAAATGCCGAAGTACGAGGAGATACCCGACCTCATGTCCGCCCTCAAGGCGAGTATCGAGGCGGCCACCCGGGAGTCCGCCACGCGGCCGAAGGCTCAAAAGGTTCCGGCCGCCCGGAAAACGCGGGCTTAGGACTGGAGCCGCCAGACAGCATCTCTTTGAGCTGAAGGGCGTTCCGCACCGGGGAGTCGGCGTACTTGTTGGTAAATATCACGTGGACCGCACCGGCCGCTTCGGCCATCCCTTTCAGGCGCGGCACCCATTCCTGAAGCTCTGTTTCGTCGTACAGATACCGGAACTTTTCTCCAGGAGAAACGCCTTTAAGCTCCCAGGCAGCGGCGTTCCGACCGTGAAAGCGGACGATGCCGGGGGACGCGGTGACCTCACCCAGGGGAGGTAGGCTTGTCCGGAAACCCTGCGGCTCATCGACGCAGACCAGAGCCAGCTCCTGACCCTTCAGAAATTTCAGAGTACTCTCCCGGTGCGTATCGTCCAGCCAGGTGCCGACGCGGAACTCCACCGCTAACCGGTGCCGCGGCAGCCTTTCGCGGCATTGTTTGATGTACTCGAGGTTATCCGGGCCGGGATGGAACCACGGCGGGAACTGGAAAACGATCGCCCCCAATTTACCCGCCGCCGCGAAGGCCTCCGCCGTCCGGCCGGTGGCCTCCCAGAGCTCCTCGATGGCTTCCGGCGGAAGATGGTGCTGATAAACGCTGGCTTTTTTCTCGATACGGTCGGCGTATTTTTCCCTGATTCCCCGCGGGAGGGAGGTATACGGCGTGGGATGCCCGGTAAACAGGCTGAAAGCTCTGATATCGAAGGTAAAATCACCGGGCGTATTTTCCAACCAAAGCTCCAGGTTACGCCGCGTGGGGAAATAGTGATAGCTGGCGTCAATCTCGGCGACATTGAACTGCGCGCTATAGTACCGCAGCCTTCCGGCGGGTGTGTTAACCGCGGCAGGATAAAATCCGCTGGCCACCAGGGAACGGTCCGCCCAGGCGGAAATGCCGATAACGATTTTACCCATCTCAGCCTCCGAAAATAACGATAGTAATATTATGGCATGATTTCAGTAGTCAGGCTACTTTCAAGGCGGTATAATGGTATCCGGAATGCTCGGAGAATACGACAAGAAGCGTGACTTCCGGCGTACGCCGGAACCGGCCCCAACAGCACCGGCAGCCGGTGCCGGGCCGTTGCTTTTCGTGGTACAGAAGCACGCCGCCAGACGGCTCCACTACGACCTACGCCTGGAGCTCGACGGCGCCCTCAAGTCCTGGGCCATACCGGGTGGTCCTTCCCTTGACCCGCAGGTGAAGCGCCTGGCCGTCATGGTGGAGGACCATCCTCTCGACTACGCCTCCTTCGAGGGCAATATTCCGGCCGGTGAATACGGGGCCGGCCAGGTAATCGTCTGGGACCGCGGCGACTACTCTCCGGACGAAGAAGGCAAACTGTCCTTCGGGGACAGGGATGAAGCCAGCGAACGCCTCAGGCGGGGTCTGGCCGCCGGTAAGCTCTCCTTCACCCTGCGGGGACATAAGCTCAAGGGGTCGTGGACACTGGTGAAAATGAAGCGGGGCCAGAACGACTGGCTACTCATCAAGCACCGCGACGAACAGGCGGATACCGCCAAAAATATACTGGACAAAGATAGGTCGGTGGTTTCGGGACTGACTATCGACAACCTCAAGGCAGGGAAAAAGGCTTCTGCTCCGACGTCCACCGCGCCGGGACTTGATAACGTCGCCAGCGCCCGCCGTACGGCGTTTCCCGCCCGCCTGGCCCCCATGCTGGCGTCCAGCGCCGAAAGACCTTTCTCCGACCCCGATTGGCTCTTCGAGCCGAAGCTTGACGGTTACCGGACCATCGCCGCTATCAGCGATGGCAGGGTACGCCTGCTCTCCCGGAACGGCCTGGATGTCACCGAAAAATACGCCGTCATCGTCGAAAGTCTGCGCCGGCAGCCAGCCGCCTCCCTGGTACTTGACGGAGAGATAATCGCCCTGGACGAGAAAGGCAAGCTCTGCTTCCAGTGTCTCCAGGGATACCTGGAGTCGATGGGCCGCCGGGACAACCAGGGCCCGGCCGCCGCCGCTATCATCTATTATGTCTTCGATATTTTATACCTGGACGGCTATGACCTGAGTGGGGTACCCCTGACGGGACGGAAAGAGGTGCTCGACCGCGTTCTGAGTACAACTCCGGCGATGAGGTTTCTCGAGCATTTCGAGGGTGAGGGAGAGGTGATTTACCACGCCGCCATCGACCAGGGACTGGAGGGCGTTCTCGCCAAGCGCAAGGGCAGTGTCTATAAACCGGGACAGCGGTCCCCCGACTGGTTGAAGATAAAGTCCGTCAAGACGGACGATTTCGTCATCGGCGGCTACACGCCGGGCACCGGCAACCGCTCCCACTCTTTCGGCGCGCTGGTGCTCGGATACTACAATGATAAAGACCGGCTCATTCCCGCCGGCAACGTTGGCAGCGGATTCGATGACAGGTTGCTGACCGACCTGAAAAGCCGGCTGGACGCTATAAAAACGGAAAGGAGTCCGTTCGAGGCAAAAGTAGATTTGAACACACCGGTCACCTGGGTACGCCCCGAACTCGTTGCCGAGGTGAAGTTCTCCGAACGGACCCGCGACGGAAGGCTGCGGGCGCCCGTGTTTTTACGCCTCCGCGAGGACAAGACGCCCGACCAGGTCCGCGTCAGCTTGGGCGATACTAAAGCACCAAGCGGCCGGACAAAGGAAGCCGGACCGGCCGATGATCCCCCTCCCCGCCGGGCGAAAGACGCCGTGGAAGACGTCCTGGTACAGCTACGGCGCCCGGAAGACAACCTGACCATCGAGGTGGAAGGAAACAGGATAAACCTGACCAACCTGGAAAAGGTCCTCTGGCCGGGCGGCGGGAAACAGCCTGCCCGGACCAAGCGCGACCTGCTGCTCTACCTGGCCGGAGTAGCCCCATACCTGCTAAAACACCTGCGCGACCGTCCTCTCACGTTGAGCCGTTATCCTGACGGAATCGATGGAGAGCACTTCTGGCAGAAACACTGGGGTCACCCGGTGCCGGAGTTTGTCGCTACCGCCCCGTTGTCCGAGCACGGCCGGAAGACCCATGACTACCTGCTCTGCAACAATCTTGCCACCCTGCTGTGGCTGGGACAGGTCGCCGACCTCGAGCTGCATACCTGGTTTTCGCGGGTCATCCCCGGGCCGGACAGGGATATACCGGGGGACCTCACCGAGCCTGCTGAGATTCTCGATTTTCTCACGAGTTATCCCGATTTTATTATCTTTGACATCGACCCATATATCTATTCCGGCACAGAGTCCCGCGGGGCCGAACCAGGGCTGAATAAGAAAGGCTTCACCGCCACCTGCGAGGTCGCTTTGTGGCTCAAGGAAATACTCGACGGCCTTTCCCTGTCAGCCTTCGTCAAAACATCCGGGCGTACCGGCCTGCACATTTTTGTTCCCATTCTCCGGCATTTCGACTTCCACGCCGTGCATGCCGCCACCCGGACAATCTGCCAGTTCGTGCTGCAGCGCCACCCCGCCTCGGTCACCACCGAGTGGGCGGTCGAGAAACGCACCGGGAAGGTCTTCCTCGACTATAACCAGAATGTCCGCGGCAAGACGCTGGCCTCGATACTCTCGCCCCGCCCCTCGCCGGAGGCCACGGTCTCGATGCCGCTGCCGTGGGAAGGACTGATGAAAGTCTACCCCACGAATTTCACCGTAGCCAGCGTGCCGGCCATACTGGCGGACTCGGGCGACCCCTGGGCCGGTATCCTGGACGCCAAACGAGATCTCAAAGCGCTCCTCGATTCCGGCCGGAAGAAATAGACATGAGAATAGACGGGTCCACCCCTGCACCGGCATGAGAGATAAATCACATACACACCCGCAAAAATCGGGAATAATTAAGCTTAATTGAAAACGGAGGCACTGATGACGAAGAAAAAGGAAATAAAGAAAGTAACAGTCAGCAAAGCCGGGGAAAGATATCTATGCGGCGAATGCGGTTCCGAGGTAGAGTATGGACATGAATCTTGTGGCACCTGCAAAAACAAAATCGATTGGAACCAGATAAAAATCCAGATGCGGACGTTCATTCCTCAGTAGAGCTTCAAGAATAGTTTTCCACTGCCGAAAGAAACAACATTAAGCGGAGATCGTTTGGCGTCAGTTGGACCGGAAGACCGCCGAAAATGGTCAGGAGGGCGATTATGGCTAAGGATAAAGAGAAAAAGACGGCAAAGCGCGTAAAGAGGGCAAGAAATACGTTTGCGGTGAGTGCGGGGCGGAGCTGGAATACGGGAAACACACCTGCCCTACCTGCCAGGCCAACGTTGACTGGACGGGCATGATGGGCCAGGTCAGGCGGGGATAAAAACCGGCGAAAGATTTGGACGCCGGTGATATGTTTGACCCCGAAATTCCGGAGGTCTTAACCAAAAAGTGCCCCCGCTCAAGGTCGGGGGCACCGTTCAAATATTCCTTTAATCCTGACTACTTGTCCATTCCCCGCTGGAGACCACGCAGGTAAGATATTTCCCCGATGTGTTGCGAGGTATGACTGACGATGATGGAGAATATCGCCGCCGCGGGCATTTCACCGAAACGCGGCATCGTGACTTTCTTATCGAATCCCGCCGCTGTCATCGTTTTTAAATAAGCCACGGTCTGGGCGCGCACCGCGGAATAGTAAGCCATGAGGTCCTCCAACCTGGGCACCGGGAAGGCGTTCACCTGCTCCATCGTATAATGGGCGCCAGCTTCGTTTTCCGCCACGTTAAGCTTGGTGTACCACTTTCCGGTCTCCCAGACCTCCGGCTTGTTGCGCAGTCGGGCCTGGACGAACGAGTCCTCGGAGCGGGCGACGTGAAACAAGATAAGACCGATAGAGTTGCAGCCGCAGGCCGGCCGCCATATGATTTCCTCCTGGTCCAGGCCGTCAGTTACCCTCTTTAGTATTCTCTCGAGGCCGTCGAACTCCATGCCGACATACTCTTTCAATTCCATTTTCTCCTCCGTTTGGAACATGTATTTACTGGTATTATAGTTATTCCCTGCCGCCGGCGTCAATAAGTACGAAATACCCGCCGGCGAGTTTGTGTTAAAACTGACAACATAATAGAATAAAGGTGAGTCGCCAATACCCGTTTCACGTTTCCGCCGGAGGTCCTGGCATGAGATACGATTTTGACCAGGTTTGCTCGCGTCAAGATACCAACTGTGTTAAATGGGACGCCGTGAAGTCGATTTTCGGGAGCGAGGACGTGATCCCGATGTGGGTCGCCGACATGGACTTCCCGGCGGCCAGGCCGATCGTCGAGGCACTGGAAAAGCGGGCCGGCCACGAGTTCTACGGCTATACCCAGCCCGGGCCCGGCCTCATCGGGGCCGTCGTCGACCGCCTGCAGCGGAAATTCGATTGGAAAATAGAGCCGGAGTGGGTCGTTTTTACTCCCGGCGTCATCCCGGCTATCAACGTCGCCATCCGGGCGCTGACACGCCCCGGTGATGAGGTCATCCTGCAGGAGCCTGTCTATTATCCCTTTTTCCCTTCGGTGAAGCTGAGCGGCTGCCAGGTGACCACCAACGCTTTAAGGCTGAACCACGGGCGCTACGAGATGGACTTCACCGACCTGGAGAGCAAGTTCCTCCCCAGGGCCGGTATGCGGGAATCGCCCGGCCGTGTCAGGGCCATCGTCCTCTGCAATCCCCAGAATCCCATCGGTCGATTGTGGAACCGGGAGGAGCTGACGCGGCTCGGCGAAATTGTCATCCGAAACGGGGCGACGGTTATTTCCGATGAAATCCACTGCGAAATCCTCTATAAAGGCTACCGCCACAGCCCGTTCGCCGCTATCTCGGAGGAGTTCGCGCGGAACTGCATAGTGTGCATGGCACCCAGCAAGACCTTTAACCTGGCCGGGCTGGCCGCTTCCTCTATCATCATCCCCGATAAAAAGCTCCGCGACCGTTTCAACGAGACAAGGTCGGGAGTCATGCCCGGCCAGAATATCTTCGGACTGGTAGCCATGGAGGCCGCCTACCTCTACGGGGATGAGTGGCTGGAACAACTCCTCGACTACCTCCAGGGCAATATGGAATTTACGTTGCGCTACTGCGCCAGGAACATACCTCAAATCAAGGTTACGCGTCCACAGGGGACTTACTTACTCTGGCTGGACTGCCGCCGTCTGGGACTGGATGATATGGCCTTGAGGAGTTTCATGAGAGAAAAGGCCCGGGTGGGCCTCGATGACGGTTTCCTCTTCGGCAAGGGCGGCTCCGGTTTCCAGAGAATGAATATCGCCTGCCCGCGGGTTATCCTGGAAGAAGCGGTGTGCCGGATTGAGGCTGCCGTTAAAACACTCTAGCGAATAATCTTCAGGAAGGGAACATCACACCGTCCCGTTTCCCGCAGCTACACCAGCCCTTCGATTTTCAGGGCCATATACATAATCGGCCGGGGCACATCGAAAATCGCGGCCATCCGGCTGACGTCTTTTGTTTCAGCCCATTTGGCGGCAACTGTCTCCCGGGGCAGCAGAATATTGGCAGCGAAATGGTCGGCCAGCACCTCGTTGAAATTGATATCCCCGTTCGGCGTCTTATTGAAGACCGGCGAGCATTCCCCATGGGCCAGGATATGGAATACCTCGTGGTAGAGAGTAAACCGCTTTCGGGCCGAGGCATCATTTTTATTAAGATGAATTAACCAGCAATCTTCGAGTCGCCAAATGGCACCATGGTGGGCTTTCAGAGGGATATACCTGATTTCGATAGGGAAGTTGTAGCCATCTTTTATAATGAGATTATCGGGGACGGGGAGAGACCTGTCCCAGTTCCCATCACGGAGTTGTTCGGCCAGTCTGAAAACGAGCTCAAATACCCGGCCGATTTGAAAACACGTCGGGTCCATCTCAACACTATCGCGGGGGAACTGGACCGAATCGTTATCGACGAACTTGTAGACGTTAGAGAGGTATTCCGTTCCGATGAGGTCGTTAAAACACTTGACTTGCTTAGCGCTTTTTAAAAGACAGAAATTTTGTAGAGGGCACTTTACGCCGTCGCCGGCAGCCAGATACGACCAGAGCTCATTTTCCCACTCTTTTCTTCCGTTTTTCGTATCTTTTTGCCCTGCGTCGTTCAATCAAGTCCTCAATCATGGTGATAAGGTCATCATCGAGCTCATCGGCGTATTTAATTTTCGCGTACTCGCGGAACTCCGGCCACTCCGCAACCGCCCTTTCCGGCTTCCCCGATATATGACCGACAGCTGCCAGAACCTTATCGATTGATACGCCACTATATTCAGCCAGGCGCCGACAGGAACGCGTACTCGGTATATCCTTACCCGAAAGCCAGCGACTTACCGTAGCGTGACTGATACCGAGCTCAGCCGCCATTTGACTCGGCAACCGACGCCGACGGCGCATCACCGCTTCGAGAAAGTCGATTAACGGCGTACCTTTTTTGACCATCATTGTATTTTATCATATTTTTTATTTCAAATCATAGTCCGATTCTGGAATAGTAACCGGATCCTAAAAAATTTCTAAAAAATTGTTAATACTAACGCGGGGAGAACGCCTAAAGACAGAGATTAGACTCTACAGGGAAATCATCGTCGGGGTGATTTAACGATTAATTAACAGAGAAGCCGCAGATTAATATTCTCTGAACCTGGCCAGAAAATCATCTACGTCTTCGCGCTTGAACCTGCGGTCACCACGGCGGCTGATACGGTACACCTTGATTATTCCCTCGTTGCTCCAGCGCCGAATGGTGTTATCGTGGACATGGAGCATCTGCGCCACTTCCTTCACGGTCAGCAGGGGTTTGGAGTTATATGCAGTTACCCCATTTTTCTTCATCAAAATAAACCCTTCTTGAGCTTACTTTATTCCCGCCGTGCTGGCAATCACCCATAAATACTAGTTAAAAATAGGAAATAAGTAATAGGCCCATAGCATCCAGAGGGTGGCCGACCACATATTTGTGGAAGAAACGAACCTGACCTGCTGGTGATAAGATGCAGATTAAAGGCGGGACTATCTCCTGCCGACGGGGATAATGTATAGCGGGAGTTCTTCCCGCGAAAGGTCGAGGAGCTGGCTTACTTCAGCGTCGGAGAAGGCACCGACAGTAACGGCTCCAAGTCCCAGAGCGACGGCCTGAAGACATAAATTCTGAGCGGCGTGTCCCACTTCCATGTGGACGTACCTGGTGCCTCTTTCGCCATACTTACCGGTGGTCCGCTCGTATACCGCGGTAAACACGAACGAAAGCGCTCCGTCCAGCACGCTGGTCTGTCCGAGGGCAGCCCCGGCCAGAGCTTTCCGGCGATCGCCATCCATTTTTCGAACAAGCTGGTGGCTATCCGGTATATACCGATAGACCCCCGCCGGTAATCCTTCGATATTCCCGACCACGGCGTAAAGCTCCAGGGGGTAGAGGGCCCCCGCTGAAGGCGCCGTTCTGAGTCCCTCCGGGCTGGTGATACCCTGGGCCGCCCAGAGGAGCTGGGACACTTCCAGCAGCGTGAGTGGTTTCCCCGAGTAACTCCGGACGGACCTCCTCTCAAAGAGACTCTTCTCCAGGGATACCTGGCCATCATGGCGCGGTTCCGGTAGTTTCACGGCGGTTTCCTCCCCGGCATTGGTATCCGACGTGGTACTGGCGACCGTCGCCAGGCAACTCGCGGAAAAAACCAGTAGAATCACTAACGCAATGAGCCAGCAGAGTTGGTGCCAGCCACGGTGGAAGAATACCGGACGCATCATCGGCAGCCTCCTTTAAAAGCACAGCTTCATCTTACCGGCCAGACCCTGTTTTTCGGCCAGACGACTGACATCGGCGATAAACTTCGCCGAGTAGGCTTCCCGGTCGGCTTCATTGAAAAACAGGCGGCGGTATACCTCGACAAGAGCAGGGTCACACACCTGCATCGTATTTTTCAGCGCCTGCCAGACCCCGAAACGCCGGTTCAGCCGGTCGACGTAGAAATAGTCGATACCGGCATCCTTTACGGCTACCAGCAGCTTGGCAATGTTCTCTTCATTGTCCGAGAGCCGCGGCAGGAGCGGCCCTAGAAAGGCATAGGTCCTGATGCCCATCCGCCCGGCGTCACGCAAAACTTCCAGGCGCTCCAGGGTGGGTGAGCCACCGGGCTCGATGACACGGCGGAGTGCTTCTTCAAAAGTAGTCATGGTCACGCCGAACTCGACAAGGTCTTTCGATGCCGCCATCAGGTCGAGGTCGCGGCGGGACAGGGCGCTCTTCGTGAGTATGGTAACCGGGGACCGGT
>Ga0154808_151_pt9 | contig 27755 bp, 29 predicted proteins | sample Rifle2008BG16ft_FD_105816 | JGI IMG/M metagenome (GOLD analysis project Ga0154808, IMG submission 105816) | Chloroflexi bacterium RBG_16_56_11 | reverse complement strand
TTTAAGCCAACCGGGGAAACTCAGCCGGTCCATCATCCGCCCGGCGCCGGTAGTTAGCGGCGCTAATCTCTTCTTTGTGTAATAGTATTTTTTCATGTAGGCGGACATAGCCCGATCAATCAGCTTTCCCGCCTCTTCAATGCTCAATCGCGACTGTTTATTCAGGTGAAAAGATAAACAATCCCTGAATTTAGCATACTCGTCATCGTATGTGCCTGCTTCTATCGCTTTTACGATGCTCGGTATATATTCCGCCGCTGCGATTGAAGTACCATCCCGGGCAGCATAAAAGATATCCAGACATTTTAATTTTCCGTATATGATGGTAAGCACAGAGAGTAATAATTCACCAAAGAGGATAAGGTCCGTTTTGGATTCTAAGGTTTGTTTATAAGCGGTTTTCATCAGCTCCGTTCGATGAACGGCGTAAAATGTGGTCAGTGAATAATTTGACAGATGGTATTCTAATCTGGCGCTGGCATCCGTGTGTAAAATCGATTCCGTTGAATAGGGGGATATCCAGCGGAATTGCTGTTTGTTTTCCTTATCGTCTTCTATAAAGAAAGTAAGATTGTGTCCGTGTGCGGCAGAAAAATCACGATTATTTTCCAGAAACTCTACCGACTCTTCGATTCCCGCAGGAGTAATGAAATCATCATCCGCGCAGAACGCACAATATGGCGTGGTAACATGACTTAAAGCGTCAGAGAATTTTATGAACGGGTTAATTTCAGGAGGATAATCCTCAAGATATAAAATATCCATATTCGGGAATAAAGATACGATTTCTCTATTCTTGGCTTTATTCACTATTGAACTGGAATCAGCAACAAATATATTAAATCCAATGTTATATGCCTCATAGTAACTAAGAAGTCGTCTCAAATAACTTGGGCGGTTATAGGTTGGAATTACGATGCTAAATATTATCATTCTAATGCCTAATTTTTTCTAAAATATTTTGGTAATCAATTTCCAAAAGTTCGAGATTTGGGCTAAGCCAATCACCTGTCATATCTCTTTTGATGAGAATTTTATTCTCTAATGAACACTCATCAAGAATATCATTGATCAATGAATAACAAGAAAGATTCTCGCTTTTGCTGTCATCAATGAGGACTAGTTTGTTGGTCTCTTTTGTATTTTCAATAATTCTTCCCCATTTAGTTGGAGTTGGAGCATTCACTGAAAAAAGGGAGATATCAATTCCCTTTTCCTTTGCTTTTTTGTATAATTCCCAGCCATAAGAAAAGGAAAAATTGAAACAAACAACCGTTGCATCCTTTCCTTCCGCATATTGAAAAACCGTGCCCTCTTTATTTGAATAGATTTTCCCAACATCTATCAGTTCTTCTTTAGACAATCTCTGACTGACTCCAATTATCCTGAATCCGGGAGAAACCAGCTGTGAATTAATTATTTCTTCCGCGTCTACTTTGTTGGTTATCGCAAATCCCGGCACTCTGGCTAAAGAACAAAAATCTCCGAAATTATTCAAACTTGATTGCAAACCCTGGTAACCCTGATCAATGACAACTGGCATTATTGTGAATGACGCGGAAGGCTTTTTCCTTCTGATGAAATTATAAGTATTTGCCAAGTGGTCAACTCCCAATAAAAGAAAATCCTGCTGTTTCATAAAGAAAACTGATGACACTTTGCTTATCATTAAGCCAAACCCAATACCACATAACGTATTTTCGGAATTTTGGGTATTAATTATAAGGCCTTTTCGAACTCTAAGATTTTTAGTCAAACCTGAAAGGCAGGAGCCAGCAGCTATATTCTGCCCGAAAAGAACTATGTTCTCAGTTTCTAACATTTTTTTTCTTATTAATCCGTTTATAAACTCAACGTATTTCATTTTTTAATTCTTCTAAAATTTCCCAAGAAGCTGTCTCAAGAACGCTTTTCCTACAATATTCCAGTAAGATAAAGACCGGGTCTCTACTGGATTCTTCTATCAGCGGCCATTCTCTCAGGCTGATTTCGGGAGCAGGCCCAGCGTGATAATTGATAAATCTAGGTTCAGGATTTTCTTCTGTTTTGAGGTAATAACCTCCTAATGTTGTAATTTCAACTTCAACCACTGCTGGCGTTTTATTCTCTAAAACATGTTGTCTGACAGCTTTTAATTTCTCAATGTATTGATAGGTATCGTTGCCGACTAGTTTCTCGTATCTGAAACCTAAGGATTCCGCAATCTTCTGGACATCGATAGAACATCGCCGCTCATCAATCCTGGTTGCTAATGACCAGCAGTTATTTTCAATCAAAACTAGAGAACTTAATCCATTGCTTTTAAGAAATACAAGACTTTCGTAAAAACTTCCTTCTTCAATAGCGCCATCGCCGGCAACGACAATAACCAAACCATTGGAGCCCTTTATTTTTTCACCTAAGGCTATTCCGGCAGCTACAGCCAGGTTGTTCCCTAAAATGCTGGAAGTATAGACAATATTCCTCTCTTCATTAGCCAAATTCATCGACCCGAGTTGTCCTCCAGCTACCCCATCCTTTTTCAGCAGATACTCATCCAATTCTGGCTTCAGCATCTTTGTTCTGGCTAAGTTATAATGGATGTTTCTATGAGAAAGAACCAGCTTATCTTCTCCTTCAATCATCGCGTCAACGGCAACCGCAACGGCTTCATGCCCCAATGCCAAATGAATTGGTATCTTGAAGTCATCCTTCTTAAGCCCTTCGTTGATAATCATCTGGCTAAGTCTTATCCTTAAAATCTCCCTGGCTATTTTTATTTTAGATTTTTCCATAATGTTAGAAACTCATCTTTATTTCATATTAACTTTTAAACAAAGGGCAAAAGGCAAATGGTTTCTAAAAAGAGCATTTTTTTACATGCCGAGTGTAGCTTACGAATGGCTGAGGATATACAGTCAAGGTGATGCCTTGATTCCTTCTTAATTTCATTGCCGGGCAGGTCGATTGAAATCAGCTTCCCCTCGTCATTTCTCCGTAGCGCATTAAGAATGAAGCTGGTGTTGCCCCCGTAAAAGACTCCTGTTTCCAGGCATACTGCCGGCCGGTACAACCTGACGAGTATATAGAGGATGATGCGTTGTATGCTCATCCAATCAATGGAGTCCAGGGCCTCATGGCGGCAGATGCCTTTTTGATAGTACTTTCTCGCTTTTTTTATCTGCTCGTTTAGCTCGCCCAGGAAACGCTTATCCTCGAGCAATTCCTTATAGAGTTGATTAACATCTTCGAATTTTTCACCCAGGTACGAAGCCAGCAGTTCCAGGCTCATGATGTTCAATGACCGGCAAAGCTGTGGTTCCATTATCCTGTCGACACTTCCTTATTTGATCAGAGTGAGTGCTTTCAGCCCGGCTTCCAGATCAATTTCTGGCTCCCAATTTAGTATTTTCTTCGCCTTTTCGTTGGAAATCCTTCTCACATTAGGATTGGTCGGGTCTCGCTCTATTACTCTCGGTTTCTTTCCCAGTAGCTTCTTTGAAATCTCAATCACATCATCAAGGGTTATCAATTTATCTCCGCTGAGATTAATCAATTCAAAACCATTCAGGCCTATCGACTTAATAATTCCCGCAGCTATATCCGAAACATGGATGAAGTGTCTGCCCGTTCTTAAACAGCCTACCTCGATTTCATCTTTGGTCCTTACTGCCTCGAAAAGGGTCTCCACCGCCGAACCGCCCTCCCGCCTGGCGCCATAAATGATTCCGAAGCGTAACACCGTCACGGGACAAAAGCCGTACTGATATTTTTGCCTTAAATTGGCTTCCGAGACCAGCTTGGACAGGGCGTATTCGGATTTGTGATTGGTGATATTGATAATCGATTCCTCGTCTTTAACTTCTTTTTCGGAACAGTTATCGTAAACCCACTCGCTGGAAGCGAAAATGAACTGCTTTGCCTCTTTCTTCTCGGCGGCATCTATCAAGTTTAAAGTCCCCATGACATTAAGATTAAAACAGGCGTAAGCCCTGTTTTTACATTCCGGGTCTCTCGACAGTGCCGCCAAGTGGATAACGGCATCCACACCCTCCGGCATCAGTTCGATTATCTCCCTAGAACATATATCGGCTTCCGGCAGGTCCGCTTCAATAACTTCAATTCCCTGCTTTTTACACTGTGCTAACAGCTCTCTGCCGATGAAACCTTTGGACCCGGTAATAAATACTTTCATCGCTTACCTGATTCTTTTTAAATAGCCGTCAGGCGTGCAGGAGACAAATAATTTGTTGAAGCTTTTGTCAATTTCAAAGCTTTTGTTCTTTTGCAGAAATTCATCTACGGCTTCTTTCGGGCTATTGTTAATATATTTTTCCTCGGCGTTTCCCGGTCCGGCTAATCTGGAAATAACGGTATCGAAGACGATAAAATAGCCCCCCGGCATGATAAATGATTGATATAGCTCCAGTTCTTTAAGGACATGGTATTTCGTATGGTTCGAATCGAGACAAACGATGACTTGAGAACGGCCGGGAATTTTTCTCCTGACATCTTGGAGGACTTCTTTGGAAGTGGAATCACCTTCAACAAGGACAATTCTGCTTGATAACGGGTGAGTTTCAATCACCTCTCTATTATGTTGTCTGATTTCGATGTCTACGCCAATCACGGTTCCTTTACCCAGCAGTTCCATCAGCGATGCGTAAAACACCAGTCCACCGCCATGGGCGATTCCGGTCTCAATAATAAAATCCGGCTGCACTTTAAAGATGAGTTCCTGCATCAAGACAAGGTCTTCAGGTGTCTGAATCACCGGTACGCCGAGCCAGTCGATTTCATAGTTCAGGCGATTTTCGGAAAGGGCTTTTATCCATCTGCCCCCTGATTCCTCCAGTTCCCGTATGTTTTTATCCGCCCTGGTTTGAACGTATTTTCTGAGCGAAGGAATATGCCGGTAGTCACTCACCTTGCGCCATCCTCGGTGTGATATTTTATCGTTTGTTGTATACCCTCGCTTATGCTTATTTGCGGTTCCCAGCCTATTTCATTCCTGATGCGAGAAATATCTGCCCAAAAGTCAATAATTGGACTATTGGCTATATTAGATAGCGTAGCACAACTACCCGGAAATTTAAACTCGCGGCAGGTAATTTCTGTAATCTCTCGGATACTCGTCGACATACCTGAGCCGATATTATAAACACCATCATCGGGTTTTTTAATGATCGCGGAAAATGCCCGGGCTGCATCCCCGACGTAGAGAAAGTCGTTTTTTACCGAGGGTGTTTTTATATCCGGCATCATGCCCGCACTCAGGCTGTTGATGATGTAGGGGATGAGAGAAGTCTCTCTCTGTCCGGGACCGTAGATATAGAAAAGTCGTGTCCAGATGAAATTCATGCCATGCTCTTCAGCGATTTGTCTACCTCGCAGGTGGAGAGAGTTTTTAGCCGACGCGAAGGCATCAAGCGGTTTCGGGTCGAGATCTTCGCTCAGTTTTCCTGATCGCTGACCGTATTCCCAACAGCTTCCTACGCCGATAAAGCATTTGCATCCGCATTCAGCTAACGCAGTAATCAGGTTCAAACCGTAGGAAAGGTTTCTGGAACTCGTTTCCGCGCCGTAATCAGGTAAAGACTCCCATGCCAGGTGAATGCAGACATCCGGTGAAAAACTATTGATATTATTTTTCAGCCCATCGATCTGTGAAAGATCTCCCCGTAATATGTTAGTACTGGTTTTCAGTGAAAGGTGAGAGCGATTTGTGGTCTGGCGGGACAGTAAAAGTAACGTATGGTCTTCGCTCTCCAGTTTTTTGACAATATGCCTCCCGATAAAGCCAGTTCCACCGGTGATGAAAATCCTCATTTCAGACGTCCAGTCCTCGGTATTTCGTCATGAATTCCCCAAAGCTCAAAGCCGTAGCATCCCTCTCGGATAAAACGGGTTTATCCGCCGGCCACTTGATTCCGATATCTGGGTCGTTCCAGCGAATCGCCCCCTGGGTTTCCGGTGTGTAGTAATCGCCCATCTTATATAGCAAGACACAATTGTCACTCAGTGTGCACATACCCAGAGCAAAACCCCTGGGGACATACAGCGCTTTCAGGTTGCCCTCCGAGAGCACCAGGCTTTCCCACCGGCCAAGGGTTGGGGAGCCCTTCCGGATATCGACGTACGCAATAAATATATCGCCGCGTGACGCCCTGACCAGCTTTATTTCTGAATGCGGCGGGAACTGAAAATGAAGTCCGCGAAGTGTCCCCTTCTTCCGGGAATATGACTGGTTTTCCTGTACCCAGTCTTGATTTAGCCCGGCTTCTCCGAAAGTCTTTTTGTCGTAAGTACGTACGAATACTCCCCGGCTATCTTCCCGTTGTTCCAGGGTAATCTCGTACACGCCCTGTAGTTTTCTTTCTTTAATGCGCATGTCACGCCACATTTACTACTCTGGGATTATTCGGCAGGGGCAGGATACATTGACCCTTGAAGTTATACCTTTGCTTTAGTATCCCGATTATTTCATCGGCGAAATTCCAGGCCAGAACAAACACGCACGCCGGTCTTTGTCTTAATGCTTCGTCCGGACTGGTTATAGGGATGTGCGTCCCGGCTGTATAATGGTGGTGCTTTAATGGATTCTGGTCGGCGATTATTGAGATGTATCGCGTATCGATGTTGCCGAAATTCAGTAATGTCGAGCTCCGCGCCGAAGCGCCGTAACCGACCACGCGGCCGCTTTTTTTAACGATACCGGTTAGCATCTCTAACAGTTGCTCGCGGTGCTCGAAGACCCTTTTAGCGAAGCTCTCCCAGCTGCTCAGTTCGTTTATTCCGGTCGCAATCTCCGCATCGTGGTAACTTTGCACCGCCGCTGATGTGTTCCCACGTATTTTCCCCGCATAGAGAATTAGTGAACCCCCGCTTATCGGGCTTTCCTGGATGTCGATGATATAAAGCCCTGACTGATTAAGTAGCTTTTCCACGCTCTTCAAAGTGTAGTAACACAGGTGCTCATGGTAGATGGAGTCGTAGTGTAGCCCTTCGTAAATCACTTTTGCGTAGTGGAATTCCACCACCAGAATGCCGTCTTCGGCCAGGCTGTTAGCCAGCCCCTCCGTGAAATCGTGCAGGTTGGCGACGTGCGGTATGACATTGCGTGCCATGACTACTTTAGCCCGCCCATTCTCGCTGACTATTTCGTCGGCTACCTTTGCGCCGAAAAACCGGCATATAGTGGGAATACCGCCGGCGTTAGCCATTTCCGCTATATTTTTTGCCGGATCGACTCCCAGGACTTTATACCCGTTTTCCGCGAATGGTTTCAGGAAAGTCCCGTCATTGCTCGCGACTTCCAATACATAGCTCGCTTTTAGATTTTGCACTCTTGTCACGATATCCTTATATAGCCTGGAGGCGTGTACCCGTGCCGTCGATGAGGTGGATGTCACCCAGACATAGCTGGAAAACAGTTCCCCCGGCTCTACCGTCTGGTTCAGCTGGATAAGGCTACATTCGGGGCACCGGCTCAGGGACAGCGGGTATAACATTTCTCTTTCTCCCGGGTCGGTCACCAGGGAATTCGCCAGTGGCTGTTCACCGAGGTTCAGAATCTCCTTAATATCTCGGTTCTGACATACCCGGCATGAATTGATTCGTTCCACCATTTTTCTTCTTTTTCTATTTACCGTGATTTGAGGAGAGCTTTGACTACTGATACAAGGTCTTCACCCGGCGATAATATTGTCGTCGGGCAATCGGCGGCTTCGCCAGCCTGGCGGTCCCTCTCGTCGTCCCCTATAAAAACTGCCTTGGTCAGGTTGAAGTCGTGCTCGCTGGCTGCCTGGAACAGCATACCCGGTTTAGGTTTTCGACAATCGCAACCTTCGTCCTCTCCGTGGGGACAATAGTATATCTGCTTAATATCAATCCCGTGTTTCGCCAGTTCGGTCTTCATTTTACGGTGGATTGACTCCAGAGCATTGATAGACATCAAGCCGCGGGCGACGCCACGCTGGTTCGTGATAACAAATATGTCATATCCCTTTTCCGTGAGAAGCCTCAGTGCTTCAATCGCTCCCGGCAAAAAGGAAAACTCCCCCCAGTTCTTAATATAGTCACCTTCCGCCGGTTTCCGGTTTATAACGCCATCCCTGTCCAGCAGGATGATTTTCTTTGGTTGCAGATATTTTTCGGTGCTTTTCAGGCTCGCCAGCGTCGTAATGTAATGATAGCGGTGACGGGTCTGATAGCCGGCTAGCTGCCGCTTCTTTACCAGGAGGGGCAATATCTCTTCCTCAAAAGAGAAGTCAGAGTCCGGCATTAACTCCAGCACCTTTTTGTTTACGATAAAAAACCCGATATCGACTCCATTGAGTTTCGGGTCTTTTCTTCCTTTATCATATTTTACTACGTGGCCATCAACGTCCACATAGATATTATTTTCAGTGCCGTATTCTCCCTTCCCGTCCCGGTTGGTGTAGACCGTGGTAGAAGCGAGTGTATCGTGTTCAATGCAGAACGCGAGCATCTTTTTGAGATTAAGCGGATAATAGTTGTCGCCGTACAACAAGAGAAACGTCCCGTCGAGCTGCTGCCCCGCATTTCTAATCCTGGTGCCGGTTTTATCTGATACTTTACCTGTCGAGTATTTAGCTTCAATCCCGAATTTAGAACCATCGCCGAAATGTCCGGTTATTTTCTCCGGTAAATAGCCGAGCAGGAATACAACCTCGGTAATACCGTTATCCTTGAGCAATTCAACCAGATATTCCAGGAAAGGACGGTCATTCACGGCTACCATCGGCTTTGGCACCCGATTGGTCAGCGGCCTTAAGCGTAACCCTTCGCCTCCGGCCAGGATAACTGCCTGTCTGATAGTGGACAACACGCCTAATTTCTCCAGAACAGACTCTCGGAAATGGCCTTTTGCGTGACCAGGCTCTTGAGTTGATTAATCCTGATATATTTATTGCCGATAAACTCCTCGAGTGTAAGGCCGTGGTTTTTATAGGCCTGGTACAGCTGACGCATGCCTTTTTCTACGTCCCAGGCAGGCTGGTAGTATTGTCCCAAACGTGCAAATATTTTATCGAAGCTGACTTTATACGTTCTGGAATCGGAACCATGCTCGTAGGTGTACTCCACCTCGCACCCGGGAATGATTTTTTTTGCTATATTGGCCATATCTCTAATCTGGTAGTTCTCTTTATTTTGCCCGACGTTAAAGGCCTGGTTGTGGACCATATCAATGGGGCATTCCAGGCAAGCGAGATAGGCCTGGCTTAAATCCTCGATATGAATGGTGGGCCGCCACGGAGTGCCGTCGCTCATGATGCGTATCTTTCCGGTGGTATATGCCCAGCCGACCAGATTATTGACAACAAGGTCGCACCGGAGCATCGGCGCGATGCCGTAGACCGTGCTGGCGCGCAGGAACACCGGAGAAAAAGTATCGTCCACCATTCTGGTCAGGGCCTCTTCTGATTTCACTTTGGAAATGGCGTACTCGGTGACCGGCGCCAGCGGTGAATTTTCCGTCACCGCTTCCTCGCCGGCTATCCCGTACAGGCTGCATGAAGAAGCGTATATGAACCTTCTGATACCCATTCCTTTAGCGATTTCCGCCAGTCTGACGGTGGCCAGGAAGTTGATATCCTCGGTCAATCTGGTATCGAACGCGCCGAGCGGATCGTTGGAAAGCGCTGCCAGGTGGATAACGGCGTCGACGCCTTTGAGGTCGTCTTTCGTCATTTTCCTGATATCTTTGTGAATCTGTTTTACCTGCGGATAGGCATAGCTATCGAACTCACAACCTCGATAGTAGCCGGTATCGAAGCCCGTGACCTGGTAACCTCTATCCAGCAGCACCCTGGTCAGTATTGAGCCGATATAGCCATTGTTCCCCGTAATCAGAACATTCATGTCAAGCCCTATCCTTGTCCTTATTTTACTTTTCGTCGCGGAGAAGGCAGGCCAACAGGTGTAGCACTATTACATGGATATCTTCTGCTTTCTGCATATCGTTAACGGGTATATGGATGTTAACCTGGGCGCTGCGCAGTAGTTGGCCGCCGTCGTAACCGGAAAGCCCCACCGTTATTCCCCCGGCGCCGTTCGCGTATTCAATAGCTTTGATGACATTCATCGAATTACCGCTGCCGCTGATGCCGATAACGACGTCCCCTGGTTCCATAAGGTTCTTCAGTTGCTCGATAAATATATCTTCAAAGCTGGCGTCATTAGCCCAGGCCAGGAGACTGGGGATGCTGTCCGTCAGCGCGATAACTTTGAATCTTGGCCGCCCCTCTGAGATAGTACACTTAGCAAAATCTATCGCCACGTGTGATGCCGTCGCGGCGCTTCCCCCGTTGCCCATTAAGTAAACCGTGTTCTTATTCTTTCTTACCGAATTAAAAATGTCGGCGAGCATGTCAATTTTTTCGATCAGGTCAGTTTCGCGAGATGTTAAAAGGCCCTTTATTTCTGCCAGGTAATCCTTCACGTACTTCTTTCTGAATTCTTTCATGTCTTACCCCTGGTTATTATTTTGGCTGTTATATATTATTTTACTGCCCGCTGGCTCAAAACGAAAAGGCACCTCTCTAAGCCCGGCCAATGCCTTTCTGACCTGACCTTGGTCTTTTTCCGCACAATATAATAATAAAAAGCCGCCGCCCCCGGAACCCAGTATTTTCCCCCCAGTCGCCCCGGCCCGCCTGGCTTTCTCATAGAAGCCGTCTATCGTGGAGTTGGTGATTTTTGTCGCCAGCGTCTGCTTGTACAGCCAACCCTGATGAAGAACACCACCGAATCCGTTAAGGTTGTTGTTTTCCAGTGCTTTTTTCAGCGTCTCCGACAATCCCACCATTTTGTCGAGGACGATTTGGTTATCCGGTGTTCTCTGGTTTTGTTCTACTAATATGTTATCAGAATGAGTGTTAAGACCGGTGTAGAATAAAAGCAGGTTATTCTTCAACTGGTTCCTTGTTTTATTATCGCAGAGGATGGGCTCCACCGTCACGCTCTCGTCGCGGTTGAACCGGATGTAGTTAAGGCCGCCGTAGGCCGCCACATACTGGTCCTGCTTTCCTATCGGCCGTCCCAGGAGTCCTATTTCAATACGGCAGGCTTCGGCCGCAAGGGTCTCGGCGGAGACTGGCTCACCTTTAAGAGTATGAAGAGCATTTAAAATCCCCACGGTCAATGCGCTCGATGCCCCCAATCCTGACCCGAACTGGGCCGGCAGCATATCACCCATGTAGGAAATATCCAGGCCTCCACCGGTTATGCCAACTATTTTTAACGCCTCCCTGGCCAGGTTGTGTTCTATCTCGTCGATGTGGTCCACGTATTCAATTTTCGAGTAGATGACACGGATATGGTTATCAAACGTTTTATTCACCGATACGTACATGAACTTGTCAATAGTGGCACTGACCACTGCCCCATGGCCGTTCTGATAGTAGGCCTTAAGGTCAGAACCGCCGCCCGCAAAGCTAATACGCAAGGGTGTTTTGGCGATAATCATTTTTTCATCCTTCTTAGTACCAGCAAGGTTTATTGTCTTTTATCACTCTGTTCATTTGCTCTTTGAGTGGTATCGACTTATGTTAAAATAGTCAATACTCAGCTCTTCGGCAAAAATATCGGCTACGGCTTTATTCCCGGCTTCGCTCCAGTGACTGCTAATAGCAAGTTATTCTACCTGGTATATTCAGTATTCCACTGGAACATAGGCCTTACGACGACATCGGGCCACTCTCGAGTATAATCACCCCTGACCCCGCCGGAGCCGGGGTCGAATACCTGGAAGCTGATGACTTCGAGCGCGCTCGCGTGTAGTGTATGGGGGCTGGTGGTTATTGCTGCGGTTATCACCACTGTACCCTCATTCAGGAAGTTAGCCGGTATTTTACATATACCGCGGTAGATGCCGGGCGGCCTTTTCCGGTTGCGCCAGGCCGTGTCGGCATTGTCCAGGGCGACAAACATCAGCAGGCCGGCTTCGTTGTAAAAGGAGAGCGACTCTTCAAGTACCCATCCATCCTTAAGTACACTGAATTCCACCTCCACATAGACCGGTTCCTGTATATTGAATTCAGCCGCCACCTCTCCTTTGTCATTCTTAGCTCTGATAGCCCGGATGCGCACCACGTCATTTCCGGGAGCGGTTTTAATGCTGTCCCAGGTTCTTTCCGCTGGCGTGCTCAGGCCTGAACCAACGTAACGTTTTATAACCCGGTGAGTTGGACCATCGTCCACGATCCTCCCCTTTTCCAATAATATGGTCCGCTGACAGAGACGGTTGATAAGGGCCATATTATGTGATACCACCAGCACGGTACGACCCCCACCCGCGATATCCTCCATTTTCCCCATGCATTTCTTCTGAAAAGCAATGTCACCCACTGCCAGTACTTCGTCGACTACGAGAATCTCCGGCTCGAGATGGGCAGCCACCGCAAAAGCCAGCCTCACCTGCATGCCGCTGGAGTACCTTTTCACCGGCGTGTCGATAAATTCCCTGACCTCGGAAAACTCGACGATTTCATCGAACTTCTTCTCGATTTCCCATTTTTTCATGCCCAGGACGGCCCCATTTAAAAAAATATTCTCCCGTCCCGTGAGCTCCGGGTGAAATCCGGTGCCGACTTCCAGCAGGCTGGACACTCTTCCGTGCATTTCGATCGAGCCGCTGGTTGGCTCGGTAATACGGGACAAAATCTTCAGAAGTGTAGATTTTCCGGCCCCGTTCCTGCCGATGATACCCAGTACCTCCCCCTCCTGCATTTGGAATGAAATATCCTTCAGAGCCCAGATAACGTCTTCTTCATTGCTCTTCGTGAAACTCGTCAGGCTCCTTAGTCTTATCAGGTTTCTTACCGGGGCGCTGACGCCGTCCATGATAAGTTCCCGGAACGATCTGCCGCCCTTTTCTGCGGCGCCGATGCGATACCGTTTGGATATGTTATTTACCTTGATTATCGTATTTGACATGTTTTCACACTAGATGACGTCGGCAAAATAGCGCTCCGTGCGACGGAAATACATCGCTCCGCCGATAAATATGCACACGCTGACCAGGCCGGAAATTAAAATCAGTCGCGTAGGAAAGGCCGTCGTTTGCAGTAACACCGAGCGAAATCCCTCGATGATCCCGGTCATTGGATTGATCGCGTATATTATCTGAAACCTCTCCGGCACCATGGACACTGGATAGACCACGGGCGATGCAAACATCCAGAACTGCAATAAAAATGAGATAGTATATTGTATGTCCCGGTACTTGGCGTTTAAAGACGCTAAAAATGTCCCCACTCCGCTGGCCAGAAGCATCATGATAATCACCAGCAAAGGCAGGAACAACACCGTGACGCCAGGGTAGACCTGGAAGTAGAGCATCATTCCGAAAAGAATGATAAAGGAGATGGCAAAGTCCAGCAGGAAAGCGACCACTGGAGAGAGCGGGACTATCAGGCGGGGAAAATATACTTTGGACACCAGGCTGGAGTTGGATACCAGGCTGTTACTGGCCCCGCTTACCGTATTGGAAAAATAAATCCAGGCAATCATAGCTGAATAGCTGAAGATAGGGTAAGGAATTCCTTCGGATGGTACTTTAGCCAGCGCTCCAAAAAAAAGGGAGAATATCACCATTAAAAAAAACGGCTGGATAATCGCCCATAGTCCGCCCAGGACTGTCTGCTTATAGCGCACTTTAATGTCGCGCCTGACGAGGAAATAAAACAGGTCCTTATACTCAATAAGCTCTTTAAAGTTTATTAGCTGCCAGCCTTTCCTGGGCTTAATGATAATGCTTGGTTTGGGTTCCATTGCGTTTTAGAATATCCTTTTTACTTAAAATAGTTTTTCAATGTTTCGCTGATGTACAGCAGGTCATCTTCTCTCAGGTACTGGTGGATGCCAAAATGAAGCCCGTTTTCCCCCACATATTCGGAAACCGGGAATTCTCCGTACCGGTGATTTAAAAAGCGGAATGCTTTATGCTGGGTCGGCAGGCTCCCGAACAACGTTTTGCACTGGATGCCCTTTTCTTCGAGGTGTTTATACAGGCGATCGCGGTCGTACTTTTTATTTTTCAGGACGATCGAAAAAGCATGCGGGCTGATTTTTTCATGACTTTCCTCTTTCAAAAAATAGAGGTAGTCGACAAGGTCGCGGGTTAATTCGAGAAGTTTGTAAAGGTTGTTTTTCCTTGTTGAAAAAGTCTGCTCGAAGTTCTCGAGCCCCTCCAGCCCGACCGCGGCGGTGAGCTCGTTCATCCGGGAGTTGAATCCGATACGCTGAAAGTCGAAGTAAATACTGCCGAAGGGTCGACCGTGAGATTTCGTCGACCTGACCACGTTGGCGATTTCATCGTTATTGGTGACCACCATCCCGCCTTCGCCGGCGACGACAACATGAGCTGCGTAGAAGCTGAAAGTGCCCATATCGCCAATACCGCCGACATATTTCCCTTTGTAGGTAGCTCCGTGCGCCTCGCAAGCATCCTCGATGACCTTTAGTTTATTCGCTTCGGCCATTTTCATGATGGCATCCATCTCGCAAGGTTTCCCCATGGTGTGCACGAGCATGATGGCCCGCGTTTTTTTATTGATGGATTCGTTTATTTTCTGCGGGTCGATATTGAGTGTGTCCACCTCGATGTCGACGAACCGGGGAATAAAACCCGCCGCCAGAATCGAATTGGCCGTAGATACGAAAGAACAGGCCGGGACGATAATCTCATCGCCCCTTTCAGCTCCGAAATCGTAGAGTGACGCGCAGGACACGATATCGGCATCAGTTCCGGAGCTGGTGGCGATAGCGTGTTTGTAGCCGAATTTCGCCGCGAACTGCCTCTGGAACTCAGCGATGTTATCGCCTTCGGATATCCAGTTTTTTCCCAGCGCTCTTTGTACGTATTTTCGCGCCGTATCGCCTATTTTCAGGTCGCCGAACGTAATACGCAACTTTTTCTCCGTTTCCCGGTTTACCTTCCAGTAGCTCTTGTCGCCAACTTATTCTTCTTATACCATTCGAGGGTTTTCCGTATTCCTTCGTCAAGAGACACATCAGGCGACCACCCGAGATCTTTCTTGGCCTGGGATGTATCGAGACACAACTTTGTTTTGATAGATGGTTTAGTTAAATCGTATTCGATTTTTAGGTTTTTTTTCGAGGCCTTGATGATTTGCCTTACTAAATTTTCTACTGAGATACAACTTCCGTAGCCGGCATTATAGAGTTTGAAGGCCGATTTCTGTTTATCAATAACTGTCTCAACGAATTTGACTAGGTCGGCAACGTAAAGAAGGTCGCGTTCCTCGCTACCCTCGCCCCAGACTGTGATTTTCCCGCCGTCTCTTGTTGTCATGACTTTTGTTATCGTCGCCCCGAAAACATGTGACCTTTCCAGGTCATACTTGTCGTAAGGTCCGTAGATATTGGAGTGCCGTATAACGGTGAAACGGGTAGTCCCAAGCCTGGCATAGAATTCGCACATTTTCTCAATGTAGACCTTTGTCCAGCTGGCCCCGAAGTAACTCGGAAGAATCTCCTGGGCTGGATCAAAATCAGTTTCTTTTACCGGGACCTCGCTGGATTGGTACATGGTAGTGCAGCTGAAAAAGATAACATGTGAGACTCCCTGAATATGTGCTGCTCTGAATATTAGTGAATTCATCACCGCATTATCCGTAACATGGTAATAAGGCTTATTAATCGTATCTTTAGCGCCGGATGTGGTGGCGGCTGCCTGTAAAACCAGGTCCATCCCTTTCAGGACTCGTTTAACCTGCGCGTCATTTCGCAGGTCGACCTTTATCATTTTTATTCCTAAATTATCCAACGGTGGTGTATTGAAATAAGTCCCGTAGATATCCAGGTCGCTCCTTTTTACCAGGTATTCAGCTATATTCCTGCCGATAAACCCGGTAGCGCCACATATGATTATTTTCCTTCTCAGGGTTTTCCTCTCCCATCTAAAACAACTTCACTGGCATCTGCACTTTGATAAACGGCGTAAACTTGCCGGGCTACATTTTCGGGTTCCATCCCAGCAGTAAAATATACCTTTGTCTTGATTCGGCTCAGATATACTCCGATCACTCTAATATTATGGTTTGCCGCCTCTAGCCTCAGACTATCTGTAAATCCGCGTAGCCCCCACTTACTTGCGCAGTAGATGCTTTGAAATGCCCGGGGTTCCCGCCCGAGCAGGGAGTTGATATTGATTATCGTTCCACTTTTCTTACTCAGGAACAGAGGATATATTCCCTTGGTTAGCTTTATCGCAGCGAGTAGGTTTGTTGTCAGAATTTCGTCGATTTGCTCCACCGCTATCTCATCGAGTGGCAGTTTACGCTCATGTTCCGCTGCCTCGATAGACCCCGATGAGGTGCCGGCATTGTTGATTAACACCGCAACATCCTTTTTGAAGGCTACTTTGCACAATTCTTCTATCGTGTGATTCTTTCCCAGGTCGCCGGAACAGATATCGCAGTCGACGCCCGACCTTAAGACCTCCTCCCGGACGATCGCCAGTTTCTCCTTGTCTCTACCGTGTAGAATTATATCATGATTATTACGGGCGAAAACCAACGCCAGTTGTCGGCCCAGCCCCCGGCTAGATCCGGTTATCATAACGCATTCTCTTTTCATTCTAAGACCTGAAGCCCTCAAAGAAAACATTTTTCCTGTATGTATCTACCACACGGCGGAAGTCGCTGGTGCCTAAGGCTCCTGACCGGCTGCTGGCGACGTTCTCTTCTACCTGCTCTGGGGTTAACATTCCGGGGATAACCGTGGAGACTCCCGGGCAAGACAGGCAAAAACGTAGAGCCAACCGCACATTAGTATCCTTTTCTTTGTGAGTCAGGTTTTCGATAAACAGTTTATAGGCGTTTGCCCATCGCTCTATCTGTTGCTGGCTCCACTTTCGCCTCTGGTCCTGCGGACTGAAGAGGCTGTCAGCGTGATACTCGCCGGTTAAAAACCCGTAGCAAAGAGGGGTGCGGACGATGACGCCCGTCCTTTCTTTCTCACAGGTGTTCAACAATCCGTTCTCCAATGCTCTCTGGTCGACTAGGTTGAGATTGACCTGGATCGCGTCAACATCAAACCGATTGACGACCGTAATGCCCTCGTCCGGCGCGCGTACGGAGATACCGACGGCTCTTATCTTACCCTCCTGCTTCAGGGATGTCAGCGTGTTTAGAATCGCCGGGTCGTTAACCAATACAGTAACCGGCGGACTGTGAAGCTGGTATAAATCGATATAATCTGTCCGGAGACGTCTCAAACTGGCCTCGAGGGCTTTTTTAATATGACTGGAAGAAAAATCCTGCTTGCCGACAAAGTCCAGGAAACCAACCTTGGAAGCTATAATTATGTCTTTTCTGTGGTTTTCGAAAGTCTCTCCAATGAGCTCTTCGCTATGTCCATATCCGTATAGGTCAGCGGTGTCATAGAAATTTACACCCAGTTCGTAAGCTTTTTTTAGCGCCGCCTTTGATTCTTGATCGTCGGTAGGCCCGTAACCGATGGCACCGCCGGCATTACCTCCGATTCCCCATGTGCCGAATCCGATTTCGGATACTTTTATGCCTGTCTTGCCCAGTTCCCTATAGTTCATTTCACAATATTGAAATTAGTTTATATTTCTCGGAAGTCATATAAATATGCTCCCTTTTTAGTCCCGTACCAGACCCCTTCACGACACCATTCGTCCCATGACTCCCATATTTGGTCACGGATTATCTCGTAGCGGTGTTCACCGCTTTGTAATGGTAGTTTTTTGCCGATTAGGGAGGCCTTATATATTTCAAGGAGATTATTGCTTGTAAAGATTTGTAGGGTTGGTGCGGTAAAAGGCTTTTTAATCAATTGAGCGTTAACATTGATGGCTTCCTGAAGCAGCGGCTCAGAGATGTCCCGTCCGGACTTTTTAAGGTATTGATTGACTACCTTGGCGGCTTCTTCGTAGAACTGTGGTAAAATCGATTGCCGGCACAGTTTGATAAAAACATATTCGTCCGGCGGCCACCAGATATTCAGCCAGTCCGGCGAAGGTATATATTCGCAATCGCCGGACTGGATAGCTTTGGCTTTATCATAAAATATTGTTTGAATTTCAGAAATTACGCGGAGCCTTTTGTTCTCCTTAAGAAAAATCTCCACCATCTCCTTGTAACCAAGAGAACATGCCCGGTTCATGATAGCGAATGGAATTTGAAATAGTTTGTTGAAATATAACAGGGACATCATCCAGCAAAACACCCTTGTCTTTATCCAATCTTGTACAGGCATTGTATTAGTGCCAACTACCAGGCATTCCGTCTCCATAATCGTGTTATCGCTTGCCAGCGATGTATGGTGTGAAATCTGCTGGCATTCCTTCAAGATGAGACCATATTTTTCCCGATAGGCGGTTTCCGCCAGTTCCGAGTTCTCCAGCAGAGTAAGGTTTATGAATTGAATTCTGTTGTGCTGTCCCCCTGCTACCACGGCAGCAGCTCCGTTGACAAAGGACTCGTAGGTTTCTTCTGGAAGGCCGATAATCATGTCACTGAACGTCGGGATCCCCGCTACTGTAAACATCTTTTGCAGGTCTTGAAAGGCTCGCAGCGATATGTTGTTACGCTTGATGCTTCGCAGAGTCTTATCATTGACCGACTGTAAAGCGAGATTAACACCTTTTTGCAGCCCGGCATCATTCAATATTTTATTTAATCGGAATATAGTCTTTGTCGCGTTCTTGGTGCTTTGCACTGAGAAAGCCCGGGGATAGCCATACTTTTTTTTATTTTCCGCTACTTTTTCTGCGATACGAAGGTCTCTGTCCTTGAACAAGCCAAAATTGGCGTCGCAGCAAAAAACGAATTCTATCTTCTTCTGGCTGAACCAGTTTAACTCTTCGATTACTCTGTCCATGCCATAGCGATATACCTTGTTTTTCGGGGTTGCTCCCCAGGTACAATAACAGCAGTTGAAAGGGCAGCCCCGGTTACTTTCCCATAGCGCTGACCATTTTTCTTCCGGATTTGCCGCCATCAATGAATCAAAAATTCCCTCCAGGTACGGCGATGGGATTTCATCAAGATCGGTGATTCTGTCGGCGACAGGTGTCACAATGAACCTGTTCTTAGAATCAATAAATCCTATCGATGGCACTTCTGTCCATGACCTTTCCGGGATATTTTCCAGTATTCTTAGAAATGGTATTTCTCCTTCCCCGTAGCATCCGATATCTATATATGTATAGTCTCGGAGCAATTTTTCGAGCGCTTCCGGGCGCGCCGGTATTTGTGGGCCTCCTAAAATGGTTATGCAATCTGAGTTGGCTGCTTTGAGCCTTCTGGCGACCTCCAGGCTAAATCTAAAATTCCAGATGTAGATGCTGAAGCAGGCTGCCTGAGCTTCACGGAGATTCATCACTATTTCATCAATCGGTAACCTCTTGTATATCGGTGGTAAAAACTCGAAGTCGTCAACATTAACCAGTTTTTTCTGTGCATATGCCTGCAATAGCCCTATGGAATAGGGCAAGTAGTATTGACCCCCGAAGTTTTCTCCGAATTGAAATAGTCCGATTTTATGTTTTGTTTTCAAGAGGTTTGCCTTATTTATGTTTATCTTTACACCATTCCTGGATTCGCGAGGTGACTCTCTCCACGTCCAGTCCGCAGAGGCGGTGCAGTTCCTTGCGGCCGCCTGCCTGAGAATAGTACCGGTTCGGGATGCCGATATGTTTCATTTTGATATCCCGGCCGCTCTCGGTCACCAGGCCGGAGATGATGCTCCCGATGCCGCTATTGATGAAGTGTTCTTCCAGTGTAATCAATCGACGCGATGTTGCCGCAGTTTCAAGGAGAAGCCTTTCGTTCAGCGGTTTAATCCGGAACAGGTCGACGACGCTGGCGTCGATAGAGCGGGCCTTCAGTTCATCGGCCACGCTGAATGCCCGGTGTACCATGATGCCGGTAGCGATGATAGTCAGGTCGCGGCCTTCGCGGAGCACGGCCAGGCCGTCGGAAAAGTCTTTGTTGTCTCGATAAATATCAGGGAACTTCTCCCGGTCGAAGCGTACGTATTTCGGGCCGGGGTCCGTATAGGTCATCCGGGCGAACGCCTTCGCCATGACACTGTCAGAGGCGTTGTAGATAGTCATCCCCGGCAGGGCGTTCATCATCGCAATGTCTTCCAGGGCCTGGTGGGTAGGCCCGGAAAGGTCATAAGAGTATCCCGCGCCCACTGCGACGCCGGTGACCTTCAGATTCCTGAAGGAAAGATGCACCCTGATCTGTTCGTAGCAACGGAGCGGGAGAAACGGGGCGATGGAATACATGTAAACGGTCTTCCCGGCCATGGCCAGCCCGGCCGCCACGTTAACCATATTTTGCTCGGCTATACCGGAATGGATAAACTGGGTGGCCAGCTCCGCCCGGAACTTGTCCAGGCTCGGGGCGCCGAAATCGTTGGAAAGTAACATCACCTGCCGGTCTTTCCGGGCGATATTGTAGATTTCATCGAGGAATGCATCCCGCATGCTCAGGTTCATTTTAGTTCGTGCCTGGCCTTTTTCAGTTGTTCTCCGCTGGGGATGATAATGTGGCCCATCGGATTATTTTCCAGGAGCGAAATCCCCTTTCCCTTGACGGTGTTGGCGATAATCATTAGCGGTTTTTTCGACCTCCTGTTCCGCAAGTCTGCCAGGGAGTCGAATATTTCCTCGTAGGAATGTCCGTCGATGGTGACCGCGTCCCAGCCGAAAGACCGCCATTTACTCGGCAATGGGTCCAGCCTGAGGCATTTCTCGGTAAAATCTATGGTGCAGATGCCGTTACGGTCGATGATTCCCACCAGGTTATCAAGGCGATGGTGCCCGGCGAACATGGCGGCTTCCCATATCGAACCCTCGTAACATTCCCCGTCCCCCAGGAGTACCACGGTCATATATTTTTTACCGTCTAACTTACCCGCCAGGGCTAGTCCGGCCCCCACACCCAGCCCGTGCCCCAGCGACCCCCAGACCGCCTCTACCCCGGGGATATCCCCGGTTACATCACCGCCGTAAGGGCCGAGCAAACCCCCGGGTTTGCAGAAGTTGTCTATTTCTTTTTCCGGGAAAAAACCGAGGTCGCTCAGAACAGGGTAAATCCCCACCGCCCCGGGGCTTTTACTCAGGATGAATCTGTCCCTTTCTTCCCAGCGGGGGTTGGCGGGATCAAACCGGAGTATACGACCGTGAAACAGGGCGACCAGAATTTCAACGCAGGAGAGGGATGAAGCCACCCTCCCTTCTCCGACGCAGGCGCACATCTCCAGGATCTGCCGGCGGACCCACCTCGCCTTTTTTTTCAATATCGCTATTTTTCTGCCTGGCATGGTCACACTCAGGCCGACTTCCCGAAAAACATGTCGGCCTCGTAGAAAATAATCTGGCTGCCCGAGTTTTCGAATCGGAAAGGAACGATGAGCAGGTTTCCCAGGGCTTCCTTCACCTTCGCCTGTAGGTCCGGTCTGACGAAGAGCAGGACAAATCCGCCGCCGCCGGCCCCCAGGAGCTTGCCCCCGGCAGCCCCTGCCTTGAGGGCTGCCTCGTAAAGATAGTCGGTGTACGGATTGCTGATTTTATCACTCAGCCGGCGCTTCAGTTGCCAGCCCCGGTCCAGCAGTCTGCCAAAATCATTGATATCGCCTTCCCCGGTGAGGATATCAACCCCTTCATCGACCATCCGGCACATCTCGGTCAATTCTTGTTTTTTCGCCGGGGTGTTTTTAATCTGCTCGCCCGCCACCTCTGAGGCCGTCCGCGAAAAACCGGAGAAAACCAGCATCAGGTGCTTCTGGAGAAGCTCCAGCCGCGCCGGTCTGACCGGGACCGGCCTGATTTCGATGTTGCCGTCCGGGTGGAAATCGACCCTGTTCAGCCCGCCGAAGGCCGCCAGTACCTGGTCCTGCGAACCAACGTTTTCTTTGAGGATATCCTGTTCGATGTGTATGGATTCCCTGGCCAGCTGCATTTTCGCGGGCATCCGGCCTTCGAGGGCGTAAATGGCGTGAAGAAGTCCTACCGTAAATGATGAGCTCGAGCCTACTCCTGTCCGCGCGGGGAGATCTCCATCATGGTGGATTTCCATGCCTTCCTTTATTCCCATATATTTTAGCGTTTCCCTGACGGCGGGATGGCGGATTTCATCAATCGTCTGGGTGAGCTCCATTTGAGAATAGACAACACGGTGCCGGTGCTCGAAAAACGGCGGCAGGCATCGGCACGTGATGTAGCAGTATTTGTCGATGGTCGTGGCCAGGACCGCCCCGCGGTTTTCCCGGTACCAGACCGGGTAGTCCGTGCCGCCGCCAAAGAACGAAATGCGGAAGGGAGTGCGACTAATTATCATCGGTGCACCTGCCGGGACAGGCCTGGTTGTTTTGCGCCTGCGCCCGGCGTTTTTAGTTTATCATCGCGTTCCGTACCGGTCATGGGTGATAACCCTGATATGCGCGGTTTGATATCTTGACGTAGTTCCACTCAGACATTGCCGAACTGGTTCCTCCTGACGACCTGGAAACCTTTTATCAGCTCCGCGATGCCTTTCTGAAGGGAGACTTCCGGCTTGAACCCCGTCTTTTCTATCTTTTCGTTGCTGACGATATAGTTTCTTTTATCCGGGTCTTCACCGACCTCGGCTTCGGCGAAGTAGAAGTCAGGCACCTGTTTTTTTATCTCCTCGCAGAGATCCCACTTGCTCAGGTTGGCATCGCTGAGGCCGACGTTATAGGGCTCGTTCTTCATCCCGTCAAAATTGTCCAGGCAGTGGATAAAAGCCCTGGCGATATCCCGGATGTGGATATAGTTCCTCTTAAAATGGGCCTCGAATAGCACCACGAAGCGGTCGGTGACCGCCCGGTAGGTGAAATCATTGACCAGCAGGTCCAGCCTCATCCGCGGACTGACCCCGAAAGCGGTGGCCAGCCTGAGGGTTATGGCGTTACCAGCTTCCAGTACCAGCTTTTCCGCTTCTACTTTCAGGCTACCGTAGAGTGTTATGGGGTTAAGGGGGGTCTCTTCCGTGCAGTAAACCCCTTCCTGGCCTACCCCGTAGCCGCTATTGGTGGTGGGGAAAATAATCACCTGGTCCCGGTGACGCAGGTCCAGTAGCATCTTGATGGCATCGAGGTTGACCGATTTCGCTCCATACGGGTCTCTGGCGCAAAGCGGCGCTCCCGTGAGGCAGGCCAGCGGAAAAACGGCGTCGGCTTTTTTGAGGCACGCGGAAATAAGTGCCTTATCACGCGCGTCCCCTCGGAAGATGTTCAGCTTATCGTCATGGCAGCAGTCCAGCAGAGACGACTGGTTATACATGAAGTTATCGATGGCGGTAACTTGATGGTTGTGTTTCAAGAGCGTCGGCACCAGGACCGATCCGATGTATCCCCCTGCCCCGGTGACCAGTATTTTCATCGCTGAATCTCCACGTTCGATTTGTCGATAATGTGAGCCAGGTACCATTGATAAGTCTGCCGTATGCCGGCATCCGGGCTTACCCTCGGAGTCCAGCCGAGCCCTGTTATCCGGCCGTTGTCCAGCAGTTTCCGCGGCGCACCGTCCGGTTTGGACACATCGTAGATTATTTCACCTTGGTAACCAACGGCGGACCTGATACGCTCCGCAAGCTCTTTAACGGAGAAATCCTGGCCCGACCCGATGTTGATGATTTCCGATTTATCATATTGATTCATGAGAAAAACACTGGCATCAGCCAGGTCGTCGACGTACAAAGCCTCGCGCCTCGGCGAACCGGTCCCCCAGACCGTCACCGCGGACCGGCCCCCTTTTTTTGCATCATGCATTTTGGCCAGCAAAGCGGGCAGGACATGCCCGGTTTCTTCGTTGAAATCGTCTTCAGGACCGTAAACGTCAGCCGGGACAGCGGATATAAAGCGGGTGCCGTACTGGAGGTTGTATGATTGGCACATCCTGATGCCGGCAATTTTGGCTATGGCGTAAGGCTCACTCGTCGGTTCCAGTTTCCCGGTAAGCAGGTATTCCTCTTTCATAGGCTGGTGGCATTCTCTGGGGTAGATGCAGGAACTGGCGAAGAAAAGCAATTTCTTTACCCCGTATCTCCAGGCAGAGTGAATGATGTTGTTCTGGACCTGCAGGTTCTGGTAAATGAACTCCGCGGGATACCGGCTGTTGGCCACTATACCCCCCGTCCTTGCTCCCGTCAGGAAAACATAATCAGGCCTTTCGGCCTTCATAAAGTCAAAAATACCCGGCTGGTCGGTTAAATCTATCCCGGTTGTGATGGCTTTTTGGAAGCCATTTGTTTTTAGATAACGTACCAGGGCCGAGCCTATCATTCCTTGGTGTCCGGCGATAAATACCTTATCGTTTTTGTTCATCGGCTACCGCTTCAATATCCATTTTACGGCTTCGCGTAAATCGGGTGCAACGTGTTCCGGCGGGTGGTTAATGTATTCGCCGTTTTGAGGTGATTCGCGGGCGACTAATATGGCCCGGCAGCCCGCCCGGTGCCCGGCAATGACATCGTTCATCTTGTCTCCGGTGGCGAAAGAATCCGCCATCCCGATTTCAAAATCACGTGCGGCTTGTTCGATCATTCCAGGATTAGTGTAACAGGCTTATCGGAACTATCCGGCCACCCTTTCGGCGTGAAGAGAATGGCCTTTTTCCCCCGGTATTGGAAGACTCCTCTTCCCCACATCGTCTTTTACACCTACAGCGTCCTATAAAAGAATCCGGCCTGCCGGGCTTCGTCGGCGTTAAATACCCCGGGAATATCCACCAGGATGGGGTCGTGGTTTTGTATAGCTTTCAGGTCCCTCAGCGAAAGCTGGCGGAATGCCGTGTGCGCTACGGTCAGGATGACGGCGTCTACCCGGGTCTTTTTCACTTGTTCCAGGTCATGGCACAGCTCGATATCGAACTCTTTTTTTAGGTCGTCGGTATCGAGTTGTGGCTCGAAGCCTGATATCTCTACCCCGTATTCCTTGAGCTCCTTAATCAGTGCTTTTGCCGGGGTTTCCCGCGCATCGGCCACGTTCTCTTTGTATGTCAGTCCCATGACCAGGACGCGCGAGCCTTTAAGTACCTTACCCATATTGTTCAGGGCTTTAATCGTTATTGCGGCCACCTGCCCGGGCATGGCATCGTTAATCATCCGGCCAGCGAGTATCACCTGGGGATGATACCCCGCCTCTCTCGCTTTATAGACCAGGTAGTAGGGGACTACCGGTATGCAATACCCGCCGACAAGTCCCGGGTTGTAGCGATGGAAGTTCCACTTGGTAGACGCCGCTTCGAACACGTCTCTCGTATTCAGCCCTATTTTTTGAAAAATTATTGCCAGTTCGTTAGCCAGGGCGATGTTCAGGTCCCTCTGGATGTTCTCGATTACCTTGGCGGCCTCCGCGGTCTTGATGTCTTTCGCCTTGAAGATGAACGGCGTCACTTTGCGGTACAGATCCGCGACGAGTTCGGTCACAGGCTCGTCCATCCCGGCCACTATCTTAATGATTTTCTCCAGGGAATGCTCCCGGTCGCCGGGGTTTATCCTCTCGGGAGAGTAGGCCAGTTTGAAGTCCGCGCCACAGCTCAGGCCGGACTCCTTCTCCAGGATCGGCCTGATCACCTCCTCGGTCACCCCGGGATACACGGTGGATTCCAGGATGACGACGCTGTCTTTCTTCATATTCCGCCCGGCCAGCGTGGCGGCCTGTCTCACGTAAGACAGGTCTGGCTCCCGGGACGCGGTGACCGGCGTGGGGACGCAGATGACGATAAAATCGGCCTGGCGGATGGCCTCGGCATTGTCCGTGAACGTAAGGTTCTGGTTGCTCTGATTTTTGCTGACCTTCTTCAGCCTCTCGCTATCGATATCGAAGCCGATAACTTTCAGGGTCTTGGAAAACGCTTCGGCCAGGGGCAGACCGACGTAGCCCAGCCCGATGACGCATACCACGGACTCATTGGATGTCAATTTATTTCTCAACGGCAGCCCCGTGCCTCCATTTGCCAGATTTTCGGGCCTCCGGAATTTGGTTTTTTATATTATAGGCGTTTCCAGCCACATAACACAAGGCATTACCTGACGTAGTACCTTCAGTTCTTGATATCATACCGTAGTGAGTTGCCAAATGTCAATATATAGTGACAGATGGCAGATGCCTTTCGCTTGACACCCTGATGCTCAATGGATATTATTCATCCTGAATGAATGCCTTGATTTTTCTTAAAGATGTCATTCTGGCTACGCTGAGCCAGATGGCTTCACTCTTCGCCGGAATTTTTATCTTCGGCTTGCTGATTCAGTTCATCTCACAGCTCACCTTCCGGTCGCTGGAAAAGTCCTTCGGGAGCAAGGGCGTCTATTTCGTGGCCTGGCTGGGAACGCCTATACACGAGCTTGGTCACGCCCTGTTCTGTATCATTTTCCGTCATAAAATCGCGGAAATCAGGTTTTTCAAGCCCGACCCCGTGACCGGCACGCTGGGGTATGTTTATCACAAGTGGAACCCGGCCAATCCCTGGCAGGTGCTGGGAAATTTCTTTATCGGCGTCGGGCCCGTGCTGCTCGGCTGCGGGGTGCTCTTTGCCGTTTACTTTTTCCTCATACCTGAAAGCTCCGCAGCCTGGCATGACATCATGGAAAATGTCGCCGCTTCGGAAAACGGTTATTCGGTCGGCGGTTATTTCTCGGTCCTCGGCGACTCGTCTCTGGTACTGGTGAGCTCCATATTCACCTTCGCCAATCTGGCCACCTGGCAGTTCTGGGTCTTCCTCTACCTGTCCATGTGCATCGCCTCGAATATCAGGCTGAGCTGGGCCGATTTTAAAGGCACCCTCTCGGGACTGGGTTGTCTCGTGCTCCCCTTTTTCCTGCTGAACCTGGTAGCCGCCATCATCGGTTCCGTCAGCGATGATATTTTCCCCTTCACGGCCTCTTCCATGGGCGTGGTTTACAGTCTCTTTGTCCTGGCCCTCATCATGGTGATAATAGGGTTTATCATCATCTACCTGGTCTCCGCCGCTTATTTCCGGATGAAATACCGCTCGGTCCTGACCCCGTTTTAGCCTGGTTTTTCCCCATCCGGTGTTTTTAGTGATATAATCGTTCTAGGCCTGAAATGAATATCGAGATAGCTATCCCCCCGTTCTTACAGCCGCTTACCGGCAACGTCAAGCAGCTAAGCGTCAGCGGCGGGACGGTTAGCGCCTGCCTGGATGACCTGGTGAAGCGATATCCGGGACTAAAAGAGAGGCTATTTGGCAGAGACGGGCAATTACCCAAAGGCATCAATGTTTTCATTAACGGAAAAAACGTGTATCCCGACGGATTGTCCGGCCCCGTACATGTCGGCGATAAAATACATATTTCCTATGTCGTCCTGGGTGGCTGATAGTATTATCTGAGAAGATGCGTTTTTACGGTGTAGAACTAATACCAAGGAGGATGAAATGGCGCTGAATACCGGCAAACTGCTCAGGGTAAACCTCTCTACCGGCAAGGTGACCACCGAGATCGTTCCCCAATCTTTCGCCGAGGACTTCGTCGGGGGGCGGGGGTATGGCGTCCGGTATTTGTACCAGGAGCTTATCCCCGGCACCGACCCCCTCGGTGAGGCGAACAAGTTGTTGATGCTTAACGGGCCTCTGGCGGGCAACACGGCCCAGGCGGTCTCGCGTTGGATGACCTGCACCCTGAGCCCCCTGACCGGCGCCTTCGCCCGCTCGGTCTGCGGCGCCGATTTCGGCGCCTGGATGAAGTTCGCCGGCTACGAAA
>Ga0154808_141_pt1 | contig 28625 bp, 23 predicted proteins | sample Rifle2008BG16ft_FD_105816 | JGI IMG/M metagenome (GOLD analysis project Ga0154808, IMG submission 105816) | Chloroflexi bacterium RBG_16_56_11 | reverse complement strand
GGGCGCCCTCGGCCCGTTTTACGGGGCGGCGGTGGCCCAGTTCTGGGGCTGGAAATGGATATTCTGGCTCAACCTGCCGCTCGGCCTGATAATAGTCCTGATAGTCTTCCTTTACCTTGGCCCCGGCAAACCTGCCGGAGGAAAAATCGATTTTACGGGAGGATTGCTGCTGGCGGCAGGCCTGGCGCTATTCAGCCTGGGCATATCCCAGCAGGCGAGCAGTCCGCGCTTCTGGCTGTACCTTCCCGGCTTCATCGCCGCGTCTTTTTTGTTCTTCACACTTTTCGTATTGAGGGTCGTAAAAGTCCCGGAGCCCCTGTTCAAGCTCTCGATGTTCCGGAGTGTCGCCTTTTCCATTGCCAACCTGACCAACCTGCTCATCGGGGGCGCCCTCATCATCGCCATGGTAAACATTCCCCTGATGAGCGATACCATCCTGGGCACCTCGCCGCTGGAAGGAGGGCTCAGACTGCTGCGACTAACCATAATGCTTTCCGCCGGGGCGATAGCGGGAGGTTTCCTGTGCAAGCGATTCGGCTACCGCCTGCCGACCATCGTGGGGCTGGTACTGAGCGGTATCGGTTTCTTTTTGATGAGTCGCTGGACGCTGGCCGTATCCGACCCCCGTTTAACGCTCGACCTGGCTGTTTCCGGGCTCGGCTTCGGCCTGGTCATCGCCCCGCTCGGCACGGCGGTCCTGGACGCGGTGGGAGAAGGGCAAAAGGGGATTGCTTCGTCCCTGGTGGTGATGATGCGGATGACGGGCATGATAATAGGTCTTTCCGCTATCACCGCCTGGGGAATGGACCGCTTTCACCTCATGACGGCGGGTATATCCCTGACCGAGATTATGGAGGCCCCCCAGCAGCTGACCGACTCTCTCCTGGCGCTTTTCACCAGCTTTTTCCTGGCCGCCGCGGGCATCTGTCTGGCGGCGGTAGTACCGGCGCTGTGGCTGCGGAAAAAAGGGACGGGACCGACCGGCCGCTGAGTGACTCTCTCTTGGCTGAACTCACCGGGGACGCATGCCTTATCCGATATAACTATGCTATAGTATATCCGGGGAGTAGCAATTCTTACGATGGATAAACTAACAAAAAGGGACGGAAAAGTGACGAGGAACAACGCCGGGCTTATTAACATGTACCGCACCATGTTGACCATACGGCGCTTCGATGAGAGGGCGTCGCAGGAGGTCAGAAACGGCGCGGTGCCGGGACTGGTCCACCCGTACATCGGGCAGGAAGCGATAGCCACCGGAGTCTGCAGCAACCTGATAGAAGGCGACCGTATCGTCTCCAATCACCGCGGGCACGGACACCTTATCGCCAAGGGGGCCGATACCCGCCGCATGATGGCCGAGGTCTTCGGGAAAAAGACCGGCTACTGCAAAGGCAAAGGCGGCTCGATGCACATCGCCGATTTCGGAATCGGTATCCTGGGGGCGAACGGTATCGTGGGCGCCGGCCTGCCCATCGCCACCGGGGCGGCCCTCGCGGCCAGGCTGGACGGTAAGGGGAAGATAGCGGTCGTGTTTTTCGGCGACGGGGCCTGCCAGGAAGGCGAGTTCCAGGAGTCCATGAACCTGGCATCGATATGGAAACTGCCCCTTTTGTTCGCCTGTGAGAACAACATGTACGGGGTAAACACATCTTATACTTATGCCATAGCCGGCGGCGACCTCGTAAAGCGGGCGTCCGCCTACGACATGCCGACGGCGTCAGTCGACGGCAACGACGTCATCGCCGTGCGGGAAGCGGCCAGGATTGCGATAGAACACGTGCGTGCGGGCGGGGGACCGTATTTCGTCGAGTTCAAGACCTTCCGGTGGTCCGGTCATTTCGTTCCGGAAGCCATACCGGATACACGTCCGAAAGAGGAAATCGAGGCGTGGAAAAAGAAATGTCCTATCGTCCGCTTCATGCGGAGACTGCTGGAGGACGGCATAGTCACCCGGCCGGAGCTTCAAAAAATAGAGGACCAGGTGATGGGCATCATCGACGAGGCCGTGGTCTACGCCCGGGAAAGCCCGCTACCGGCGCCAGAGGACGCTCTCGACGATGTCTATTCCGCGTAAGAATTGCCAGGAATTTGAAAGGAAAAGACCAGGAATGAAAAAAATAGCCTACGCCAGGGCTGCGGCCGAAGCCGTCCAGGAAGAGTTCCGGCGGGATAACAAGCTCGTTTACCTGGCTACCGACCTTCAGCCGGATTTGCGCCAGGAGTTCGGCGAAGAAAGGGTCAGGGTGACGCCGATATCGGAGTCCGCCTTCGTGGGAACGGCCATCGGACTGGCGGGCTCCGGCTACCGGGCTATCGCCGACCTGCGTATGGCCACCTTCGGTTTCGTGGCGATGGACCAGATGGTCAACCAGGCTGCCAAGATTACCTACATGTTCGGCGGGCAGGCACGTTTCCCGATGCTGATACGCATGAGTTTCGGGGCCGGGATGCACTGGGCAGCCCAGCACTCTATTTCACCATACTCGATGTATATGAACGTTCCCGGATTGAAAATCATCCTGCCGACCACGGCGTATGACGTCAAAGGACTTTTGAAGTCCGCTCTGCGGGACAATAACCCCGTCATCTCTTTCGAAAACACGCTGCTCGGGCAGGTCGCTGGCGACGTGCCGGAAGAGGACTATACCGTTCCTTTCGGCAGGGCCGACGTGAAAAGGGTGGGGACGGACGTAACGGTCGTGGCGCTGTCCCGCATGCTCCACGAGGCCCTGGCGGCCTCTGTAGCGCTCGAGGCGCGGGGGATATCCGCCGAGGTGGTCGACCCCCGCACCCTGGTGCCGCTGGACCGCGAGTCCATCAGGCGTTCCGTAAAGAAGACCGGAAGACTCGTGGTGGTGGATGAGGCCTGCCGGACTTGCAGCGCCGCTGCGGAAGTAATCTCGCTCGTCGTCGAAGACGAGGAGACCTACGCCCGGTTGAAGTCGGCGCCACAGCGGGTCTGCGGCCTCGACGTGCCGATTCCCTACAGCCCGCCGATGGAGCAGTACGCCATTCCCGACCGGGGAAAAATCCTGGAAGCCGTCCTTAGTTTATTCCCCCGGGTCGTGAAATAATCCGGATTTTAATCTAACGCTTATATGAAGACAGGACTTCCGGAACGGTCCTGTTTTACCCCATTCCAGATATCAACCGACAGCGGATGACTGCTTTTTTAGAGAACGGTATCCGCCGGTCACTAGTAGGTGAAAAGCAAAATCAGGCCCACGACCAGCAGGATGATACCCAGGGCCAGCAGGCTGTACAACAGTTTCATATCTTTTCCTTTACCTGGCGATTCAAGGTGGTAGGCAACTCGCCTTATAATATATAATACACAAAATGCATTGCCCTGTTAAATCCGGGCGAACACTATGAACTCGAAGCTGGCGCCGATTGATGTTAAATCGACCCCGGACCTCTACCGGCTGGCCGGGATGTATGGCGTACAAACCTCTTATTTTGACATGGACCACCGGCGAAAAACGGCCCCGGCAGATAGCCTCCTGGCCGCACTCCGGGCACTCGGCGCCCCGTTGAACTCTATCGCAGACGTCCCTTCGGCCCTGCACGAAAGAAAAAAAGCAATCCGCGTCCTGGAGCCGGTAATGGTCGCCTGGAACGGGCGGCTGGAGGTTGAAATATGCCTGCCGGAGGGGCTCGCCGGCGTGGCCTGCCCCGGCCGACTGCAAATGGAGTCGGGTGAGACTATCGACCTTGTGTTTTCGACGGACGACTTGCCTTTTCAAAAGGTCATCGACGTCGATGGCGAGCGGTATATCAGAAGCAAGATGGCCGTCCGCCGGAGATTGCCGCCGGGTTATCACCGGCTCTCGGCGGAGATAACGGGCAGGATTTATGAGACACTCATCATCTCAGCGCCGACGGAAGCCTACTCACCACGAGGAAGAGACAGGCTCTGGGGGGCTTTTTTGCCGCTTTACGCAATCAAGAAGGGGGATGACTGGGGCGGCGGCGACTATTCCTGCCTCGGCAGGCTGGCCGACTACGTGGCCGGGTTGGGGGGAAAAGTGGTGGCGACCCTGCCGCTGCTGCCGGTCTTCCTCGACCGGCCCTTCGAGCCCAGCCCGTACGCCCCGGTCAGCCGGCTCCTCTGGAACGAGTTCTACGTGGACATTACGAAGTCGCCAGAAATGGACTCATGGTCACCGGCGCGGGACATGGTAACGGCGGCGTCAAAGGAAATTAATAGGTTGAGAGATACTCCGCTGGTTGACTACCGCGCCGTGATGGCTTTGAAGCGGCGCGTCATCGAGGAGCTTTACCGCGGGCTGATACTGGCGGGAGGAAGCCGCCTTGACGAATTACGGAGTTTTGTAGAGTCTCATCCATGCGTTGCGGAATATGCGGCATTCCGGGCAACCCTGGAAAAGCGGGGAGAAACATGGTCGCGGTGGCCGCAGCGGCAGCGCGACGGGAAACTGGCCGGGGGTGATTTCGATGAACACACCCGGGACTATTACCTTTACGCACAGTGGCTGGCCGATGAACAGGTAAAAGGAGTGTCGGACAGGGCGCTTAAAAAAGGCCTTAAAATATATTTCGATTTGCCGCTGGGTGTCCATCCGGGAGGTTTCGATGTGTGGCACCAGCGCGGTATATTTTCCCTCGACGCGTCCACGGGGGCGCCGCCGGACGCCGTTTTTACCAATGGACAGGACTGGGGATTTCCTCCTCTGCACCCGGAAAAAGTGAGGGAGCAGGGCTACCGATACGTCATCGACTACCTGCGTCATCATTTCCAGCATGCCGGAATGCTCCGCCTGGACCACGTGATGGGACTGCACCGGCTGTTCTGGATTCCGCGCGGTATTGACGCCAGCGAAGGCGTCTATGTCCGCTACCGGGCCGACGAGCTTTACGCGATATTGTCGCTGGAATCGCACCGGCACCGCAGCGCCATCGTTGGCGAAGACCTGGGCATCGTCCCGTCCTATGTACGGCCCACCATGTCCCGGCACGGACTCCGCCGGATGTATGTCCTGCGATACGAGCTGGCGGATACGGAAACAGGTACCGTTCGCCCTATACCTGCCCGGGCGGTGGCTTCACTGAACACCCACGACATGCCGCCCTTTACGGCATTCTGGGAGGAAGATGATATCAGGGAAAAGAAGGGACTGGGGCTTCTTGACGAAGCCGGCGCCCGCCGGGAATCGCGAGATAACCGCTCGGTAAAAAGGGCATTGTCGCAGTTCTTACGAAAAACTGGCTATCTAAAGGGCGGGGCCGCGGAAGTCCGCGATGTCCTGAAAGCCTGCCTGGCCTACCTGAGCGCCAGCCGGGCTGGCGTGGTCCTGGTCAACCTGGAAGACCTGTGGTTGGAAACGAGGTCGCAGAACATGCCCGGCACCGGCGACAGGTACCCCAGCTGGCGCCGCAAGGCGCGGTACAGTCTCGACGAGATATCAGGGATGCCGGAGGTCGCGGCAGTCCTGAGGGAAATCGACGGCCGCAGGAAGGGGAAAGGGGGCTAGATGGAACGTTATGTCTGCATCCACGGGCATTTCTACCAGCCGCCGCGTGAAAACGCCTGGCTGGAATACGTCGAGTGGCAGGACGCGGCCTATCCCTACCACGACTGGAATGAAAAAATCGCCGCGGAATGTTACATGACAAACGCATCGTCGCACCTGCTGGATAAAGACGGCCTGATCGACCGCGTGGTAAACAACTACTCCAGCATCAGCTTCGACTTCGGCCCTACCCTCCTCGCCTGGATGGAAACCGGTGACCGCGATACGTACCGGGCGATTATCGAGGCCGACCGCCAGAGCCGCGACCACTTTTCGGGACATGGTTCAGCCATCGCCCAGGCCTATAACCATGTTATCATGCCGCTGGCCAACCACCGTGACCGCTACACCCAGGTGCGCTGGGGAATAAGAGACTTCGAGCATCGCTTCGGGCGTAAACCGGAAGGGATGTGGCTGCCGGAAACGGCGGTCGACCTGGAGACTCTGGATATCATGGCCAGCCTGGGAATCAAGTTCACTATTCTTTCGCCCCGCCAGGCGCGGCGCTTCCGGCCCGCCGGCTCATCGAACTGGAAGAATGTTAGCGACGGCACTGTCGACCCCACGTGCGCTTACGCGGTCAACCTACCGTCGGGGAGAAAGCTGGCCGTCTTTTTTTTCGACAGCCCCATATCCAACGCCGTCGCCTTCGAAGACATTCTTAAAAGCGGCGAAGCCTTTGCCAACAGGTTGGTATCAGCCTTCTCAGAAAAAAGAAGATGGCCACAGCTGGTGAACATCGCGACCGACGGCGAGACCTACGGCCATCACCACCGCTTCGCGGACATGGCGCTGGCTTTCGCGATTCGATACATCGAGTCGAACGGCCTGGCCAGGATAACCAACTACGGCGAGTACCTGGAAAAATATCCCCCCGCCCACGAAGTGGAAATCATCGAAAAAAGTTCCTGGAGCTGTAAACACGGCATCGACCGGTGGTGGAGCGACTGCGGCGATACGGCCGGCGACGGCGAGCACCCGGGCTGGAACCAGCAGTGGCGTACCCCGCTGCGTAACGCCTTCGACTATTTGCGGGATACCCTGGCCACAAAGTACGAGGAAAAGGCCCGGCTGTTCCTCAAACACCCGTGGGCGGCCCGCGACGACTACATAGACGTCATCATCGACCGCTCTCCGGAGAGTGTCGCACGCTTTTTTAACAGGCATGCCGGGCGCAAGCTGGATGAAACGGAAAAAGTGACCGTCCTCAAGCTCCTGGAGCTCCAGCGCCACGCCATGCTCATGTACACGAGCTGCGGCTGGTTCTTCGATGAAATATCCCGTCCCGAGCCGGTCCAGGTCCTCCAGTACGCCGGCAGGGTCGCGCAGCTGGCGGGGGAGCTTTTCGAAGGAGACGTCGAGGAGAATTTCCTGAAAACACTGGAGGAAGCGAAGAGCAATATCCCGGAGCAGGAGAACGGACGCCGGATTTACGAAAACCTCGTCCGGCCGGCGATGGTCGACCTTAAAAAGGTAGCTGCCCATGCCGCCGTAAACTCTCTTTCAAAAAAATCCGGCGAGGAAAACAGGGCGTACTGCTATGGGATCGAGATGGAGGACGCCGCGATAACCGAATGTGGCGAGGCCAGGCTGGTGACCGGCCGGTGCCGTGTGACCTCGCAGATTACGGGAGAGTCGGACACATTCATCTACGGTGCGCTGCGCCGGGAAGGCTACGTGGTCAACGCCGGCGTGTCGAAGTACGATGAGGAAGAAATCTACCGCAACATGGCGCGAGAGACAACCCTGTCCTGCTCGCGGGGTGATTACAGCGAGGTTGTCCGACTGCTTGAGAAGCACCTGGGGAGCTCCCACTACTCTTTAACGTCTCTTTTCCGCGACGAGCAGCGTAAAGTCCTCGGCGAGATGCTGGAGTCGACGATGTCGGCAGTCGCGGCGGCCTACCGCGGGCTTTACGAGCACTACTATCCACCGGCGCGCTTCCTCTCCGAGCTGGGCGGTCCCGTCCCGCGGAATTTTCATGCCGCCGCCGAGTTAATTATCAATTCGGACCTCCACCGCGCCGTCAACGCAGCGAGAGTTGATGCAACCGCGGTGAAAACACTGCTGGAAACGGCGAAGATCTGGTCGGTCGATATCGATGCCGGTGGCATCAGCTATGATTTGAAAAAAAATATCGAAAAAATGATGGCAGGACTGGCGAGCAGTCCGGGAGATTTAAACGGTCTCCAGGCACTGGTAGATGTGACGTCGCTGGCCCGGGGACTGCCTTTCCCGGTCGACCTCTGGAAGGTGCAGGGCTTTTACCGGAATCGGCTGCAAACCGACTATCCGGATTATAAGCGAAGAGCGGAAGCGGGTGATGCCCCAGCCCGGCACTGGCTCGAAGCCTTTGCTCTGCTGGGTAAAGAGTTGAATGTGCGGATGGAGAAGCAGGGCTGAGCCTGAAGTATCATTCTCTCCTCCAGGGGAGGGGACATTCAGCCTTCATTCTCCCGGAAACGGTAATAAAGAATCACGCCGAAAATCAGGATGGCGATGGATATGATGTTGGCGCCGATGATGACGGCGTCGCGGCGGCCGATTCCGTACAGCAGCCAGAAAGAGTTACCCAGGATAAGCTGCAGCATGGTGACCTGGCTGACGTCACGGGCCGAGCGCTTGCGCCACATTTTATTGACCTGCGGCACAAAGCTGAAAGTGGTCAGCAGGGCGGCGATGATACCGATAAACGTCCAACCAAGGTCGTTCATATTTCAATGTCCCTTCGCGCCAGGAAAATCACGGCCAGCGGCGGAATGGTCACCGTGATGGTATGCCGCCGACCGTGCGTGATTTTCGCCACGGCCTTCATCCCGGCCTTGTTACCCTGGCCGCTACCTCCGTATTTTATGTCGTCACCGTTCAATAGCTCCTGCCAGATACCCGGCAGCGGAGTGCCGACGTCGTAGTTGAAATGCGTCTCGGGGGTAAAGTTGGCCACGACCAGCACGATATCGTCCTCCGTCCGCCCGCGGCGGATAAAGCTGATGATGCCGTGTTCGTAGTCGCCGGTGTCAATCCACTCGAACCCGGCGGGTTCGCAGTCGAGCTCGTGCAGGGCCGGGCGCCAACGATAAAGGACATTAAGGTCGGTCACCCACCGCTGGAGGCCGGCGTGGGGCGGGTACTGGAGTAGGTGCCACTCCAGGCTCTCTTCATGGGACCACTCGGCCCGCTGACCAAACTCCCCGCCCATGAATAGTAGCTTTTTCCCGGGCTGGGCGTACATGTATCCCAGGAGGAGACGCAGGTTGGCGAACTTCTGCCAGTCGTCGCCCGGCATCTTGCTCAGGAGGGAGGCCTTCCCGTGAACAACCTCATCATGTGACAGCGGCAGGGCGAAATTCTCCGTGAAGGCGTATAGCGCCCGGAAAGTCAACTCATTATGGTGGTATTTCCGGTAAACGGGGTCCCTGGTGATGTATACCAGCGTATCGTGCATCCAGCCCATGTCCCACTTCAGCCCGAAACCGAGCCCGCCCATGTAGGTGGGGCGCGAAACCATCGGCCAGGCGGTGGACTCCTCGGCGATAGTCTGGACATCCGGTTTTTCCCGGTAGACGGTCTCGTTGAACTGCCTCAGGAAAACGATGGCGTCCAGGTTCTCGCGTCCTCCGAACCGGTTGGGCACCCAGCGCCGTCCCTTGCGTCCGTAGTCCAGGTATAGCATGGATGCCACGGCATCCACCCTCAGGCCGTCAGCGTGGTATTTCTCGAGCCAGAACATGGCGCTGCTGTTTAAAAAGCTCCTCACCTCGTTCCGGCCGTAGTTAAAGACGTAGCTGTTCCAGTCCGGATGGACGCCCTGGACGGGGTCCTGGTGCTCGTAGAGGTGCGTGCCGTCGAAAAAGCCCAGGGCGTGCTCGTCATTGGGGAAATGGGAGGGCACCCAGTCCAGAATGACGCCGATGTCATGCTGGTGCAGGTAGTCCACCAGGTACATGAGGTCCTGCGGCGTGCCGTAGCGGCTCGTTGCAGCGAAGTAGCCGGTTATCTGGTAGCCCCAGGAGCCGTAGAACGGGTGCTCCATGACCGGCAGGAACTCGACGTGGGTAAAGCCCATCTGCTTGACATAATCAGTAAGCCATTGGGCCATCTCCCGGTAGGTAAGGGAGCGGTTGCCCTCTTCGGGCACGCGTCGCCACGAGCCGGGATGGACCTCGTAGATAGAGAGGGGCGCACCGATAGCGTTGCGTTCGCGGCGACTTTTCATCCATTCCCGGTCTCCCCAGGTATAGCCGAGGTCCCAGGCGACCGAAGCGGTTTTAGGAGGTGTCTCGGCATAGAAAGCGAAGGGGTCAGCCTTTTCCACCGAGTAGCCGTTATGATTCGAGACGACAAAATATTTGTACACAACTCCGGGGCCGATACCGCCGATGAATCCCTCCCAGATGCCGGAGTTTTCCCGCGGCTGGAGCCGGTGCCGCGTCCCGTCCCAGCTATTGAATTCGCCGATAACGTAAACGTCGCGGGCGCTGGGTGCCCAGACAGCGAAATACATTCCCCTGATGCCATCTGCGGTCAGAGGGTGCGCCCCGAGCTTTTCGTATAGCCGGTAGTGGCTGCCTTCATTGAAAAGGTAGATATCGTCACCGGAGAGTAATGACACGTCGTGGCGGACGGCCGGCTCCGGCGAAGAAACGATATCCGACTTTTTTATTGCTTTTCTTTTACGCGACGTCATGACTGTCCTTTTTCGGTAAAGGCATTAATCCTTCCGTTTCAGCCCGGCGCTATCGACAATGTGAAAGACGTGGGCCGGGCAAACCTCAGGGTCGAGCGTGACCGGATTCCACTCGCCGGTCCAGTTATACCGGGCGTCGCTCAGGAGGTCGTGCACCTGGTACGTGACGTCGGTATTGAGTCCCCAGGCATTGAGCGGTACGTTTACCGTGCCCGACTGTGGACCTTGAGGGCCGAGGCTGACCACGACCAGGATAATATTGGAGAGGTCAGCGGTATGCTTGCTGTAGCAGAGCAGGTTATCGTTGCTGGTGAAATTGAACCAGAGGTTCAAGTTTCTTTGCAGGGCGGGATTCTGCCGCCGGGCGCGATTAACGCTGGCGATGAAGTCGCGGAGACTATCGGGACGGTCGATGTCCCAGAGTTTGAGTTCGTATTTCTCGGAGTTCAGGTACTCTTCACTGCCCGGCTCACGCGGCGTGTTTTCCAAGAGCTCGAAGGCCGGACCGTAAATGCCATAGTTGCTGCACAACGTGGCCGCCAGCACCAGACGGGCCATGAAAGCCGGCCGGCCTCCCTTCTGTAAATACTCGTGGAGGATATCCGGCGTGTTCGGCCAGAAATTGGGCCGGAAAAAGTCCTTAACCCCGGTCTGTGTCAACTCCACGAGGTACTCGGTGAGGTCTCTCTTGTGATTACGCCAGGTAAAATAGGTGTACGACTGGGTGAAGCCGAGCTTGGCCAGCCGGTACATGACCACCGGCCGGGTAAACGCCTCGGCCAGCAGGATGACATCAGGGTATTCCCTTTTTACCTCGCCGATGATCCATTCCCAGAAGCAGAAGGGTTTGGTGTGCGGGTTATCGACGCGGAAAATGCGCACGCCCTGCCCGGCCCAGTAAAGAATGACACCCTTGAGCTCTTCCCAGAGCCCGCGCCAGTCCTCGGACTCGAAATTGAGGGGGTAGATGTCCTGATATTTCTTCGGGGGGTTCTCGGCGAACTGCACGGTGCCATCCGGCCGCCGGAGGAACCACCCGGGGTGTTTCTGGACGTAAGGATGGTCGGGCGAGCACTGGAAGGCGATGTCCAGGGCGATTTCCAGGCCGTGGTCGCCGGCGGCGGCCAGCAGGTGTCGGAAATCTTCCAGCGTGCCGAGGCCGGGATGGATGGCCTTGAATCCCCCTTCGCGGGACCCGATGGCCCAGGGCGTGCCCGGGTCGCCGCGCCGTGCCGTGACGGCGTTGTTTTTCCCCTTGCGACGGGTGTTTCCAATAGGGTGGATGGGCGGCAGGTAGAGCACGTCAAAACCCATACCGGCGACATACGGCAGGCGGGCTTCGACGTCCCGGAAAGTGCCGTGCCGTCCGGGTTCGGGCGAGGCCGAACGCGGGAACATCTCGTACCAGGCGCTGAAGCCCGCCTTTGACCGGTCGACGGTAATGGCGAGCTCGGGCGAGCTGATGGCAAACCGCCTTTCGGAGTATTTAGCCATCAACCGGCGGACAACCTCGCTCAGGGCAAGCCTGACCTTCTTTTTCCGGGTAACCTGTTCTGAATTTAACATATCGAGATAGTTTTTAATTTTCGAGACATCGGGACGCGAGGCCTTCGGCAGCGTTTTTTCTATCAACCCGGCCCCGGTAATAAACTGCAGAGACAGGTCCATTTGTCCGGTATCGTATCTTTTTCTCAGGTCCTTCCGCCATGTCTCGAAGCGGTCGACCCAGGCCGTGATGGAGAAATAGTATTTACCCATCCTGGCCGCGGTAAAAGACCCGCGCCAGCGGTCATTGGAGAGAGATTGCAGCGGCGCTTCCCGCCACGCCCTGTCTTTTTCGTGACGGTAGCGGAGGCGCGCCAGGAGGGTATCGTGACCATCGGCGTAGATGACCGCCTCGACATCCACGATGTCTCCGGCGATTCTCTTGACGGGGAAACGCCCTCCATCGACTTCCGGGGAGATATTTTCGATGACGACGCGCTGGCAGCCGGTACCGGAGTCCGATTTCATCACTGTACCGTCTAGCTCCTCACCGCCGGCAGGTACAGCTTATCACAGTACTCTTTTAGCATGCGGCGCGCGGAGAAAATCGGGGAGACGGTGCGGATCGACTTTTTCATCATGCCAACCCATTCCTGCGGGATGCCCCTTCTGTCGCGGTTGTAGTAGAGGGGAATCACCTTTTCCTCGAGGAGATGGTAAAGAGTGTTGGCGTCGGTCCTGTCCTCTTCCTCGGTGCTGATTTTAATGGTCTCATCCCCGACCGACCATCCGTTGCCGTCGTTGTAGGCTTCGTGCCACCAGCCGTCCGGGACACTCAGGTGGAGGACACCGTTCAGGCAGGCCTTCATGCCGCTTGTCCCGGAGGCCTCCTGGAGGCGGCGCGGCGTGTTGAGCCAGATATCGACGCCCTGTACCAGGTACCTGGCCAGGCGCATATCATAGTCTTCCAGGAAGGCTATCCTGCCCTGGAACGTCCTGTCCCGGGCGGTGGTATGGACACGCTGTAAGAGCATTTTCGAGGCGGTATCGGCGGGGTGGGACTTCCCGGCGAAGATAATCTGCACCGGCCGGAAGCTGTTATTGATGATATTTTTCAGACGTTCGACGTCATAGAAGAGGAGGGAGGGCCGCTTGTACTCGGCAAAACGCCTCACGAAGGCGATGGTAAGGGCATCGTGGTCGAGCAGCGACCCCATCGCGAGTATCTGCTGCGGCGTGCCTTCGTCGCGGGCCCATCTCTGCTGCGCCTTCTCCAGGACGATATGGAAGAGCTTTCGTTTCAGGATCTGGTGAGTCCTCCAGATTTCCTCGTCGGGGATATCATCGATTTTTTTCCAGGCTGCGATGTTATCATGATGGTCCAACCAGGTCGGTCCCAGATACTTTTCGAAAAGCTCCCTGATTTCAATCGCTATCCATGTCGGCACGTGAATGCCGTTAGTAATATGCAAGATGGGGCAGTTCTCTTCGTTGCAGTTGGGCCACAGCCCGTACCACATCCGGCGGCTTACCTTGCCATGAAGCTCGCTGACGGCGTTACTCTGCCCGGACGTCTTCAAGGACAATATGGTCATATTGAAGCCGCCGTCCGAAGAGCCGGTATAGCGGCCCAGGTCGAGGAAGGAATCCTTGTTCAACGTCAGCGAAGGCCAGTACGGTTCGAAATACTGCTCCATGAGCTGGCTGGTAAAAACATCATGACCCGCGGGGACGGGAGTGTGGGTAGTAAAAACGGAGGTCTTTCTCACTTTTTCCAGGGCTTTAGCGGAGGGCGTCCCCCGTGATATCTCTTCGCGGACGCGTTCCACCATCATGAAGGCGGTGTGGCCTTCATTGGCGTGCCAGACAGAAGGCTGGATACCCAGCGAGCGGAGTACCCTCACCCCGCCGATGCCCAGGAGGATTTCCTGCTGGAGACGCTGCTCCCGGTCAGCGGTGTAGAGTCGGTTGGAGAGAAGGCGGTCCTGGGGCAGGTTTTCCTCCAGGCTGGTATCGAGCAGATACAGGCTGACGCGTCCCACTTTGACGAGCCAGGCGCCGACGTGCAGAACACGGTTTTTCAGGTGCACCTCGGCCAGGCATTTATCTCCTTTGCTGGAGACAATGGGATTGACCGGCGCCCGGCTGAAATCCAGCTGCTGGTACTCCTCCTCCTGCCAGCCTTCGGCCGAGATGCGCTGCCGGAAATAGCCCTGCGGGTACATGAACCCGACCGCGACCATCGGTATACCGAGGTCACTGGCCTCTTTGAGGAGGTCGCCAGCCAGGACCCCGAGGCCGCCGGCATAAATGGGGAGGGAGTTGTGGATAGCAAACTCCATGGAGAAATAGGCAATGGGACCGGGCAGGGCCCCGGCATGGACCTGGCTGTACCAGGAAGTCGCGTCGTGGATTTCTTTATCGTAAGCCGTGAGGGCGCTGTCGAACAAAGACACAAAGGCGGCATCCCCGGCGGCGGTCTCCAGCTTTTCCCGGCTGATTTCATATAGCTGCCTTACCGGATTGTGTCCGCTCAATCTCCAGAGCGGATAATCGAGCGTGCGGAACACGGCGCGTCCCAGCGGGTGCCAGCTCCACCAGAGACTGCTGGCCAGCTCCTGGAGGCGCTCGATGCGCTGGGGGATTTTAGAGTTCGTCACGATGGCACTCCTTAAAGTCAAAAAAAATCCTTGATAGAAATTATATTCTAACTGGCCGAGGAATGCCAGTCATAGTTATCGCTTTTTATCGGATCTGGGGTATATTATTAGTTATACCGTCCGGCGGGACGCCAAAGAGGCGACTATTTCAAGGAGGCAAAGCCAGTGGCAGGGACAAAATACGGGGACCTGGTCAAAAAACTATCCTTCAGGGAGGGGAGGGGAGGCGCCAACGCTAAAGAGCTGGTGTTCGTAGGTGGCGACGAAATGGCGGGATTCGAATTTAATTTTATCGTAGGGGTCTATAACCAGACCGGCGACTGGGCCCCCAACCGGGGGGCGCATGCGCATACCTTTGACGAGTGCCTGCTGTTTTTCGGATACGATGATAAAGATATGAGCTACCTGGGGTCTGATATGGAGCTTTCCCTGGGCAAAGAGCTGGAAAAGCACAAGTTCAGTGTTCCTACCGTTGCCGTCGCTCCTAAAGGCGTGCCGCACTGCCCGCTGGTCACCGAGAAAGTCTATAAACCGTTCGGGCATTTCCACCTGGCCCTCGCCGCCAAGTACTCGGGGGAAGGGGTGAAGGCGGAAGGAACGACCGACGGGAAAAAGTACCGCCACCTGGTGAAGCAATTCCGGGTTAAAAAAGGGACGGGCGGCGCTGACGCCGTGCAGACCATCTCCATGTCCGGCGCCGAGCTGGAGGGGCTTAACCTGAATTTTACCATGGGACTCTACAACAAGACCGGGCCGTGGTCTCTGGGGGAAGTGGCCCACGTGCACCCGTATGATGAATGCCTGATATTCTTCGGGCACAATACCGATAACCTGAGCTACCTGGGGGCGGAGCTGACCATAGATATCGGCGGGGAGCATGAGAAACATACCTTCAGCGACCCCACGGTGGTCTCCATTCCGAGAGGCCTGCCGCACTTCCCCATCGTCTGCAAGAAGGTCGAGCGGCCTTACCGCGTCATGAGAGTCGGGCTGGGACCCCGGTACGTCAGCTCAAAAGCCGTATAGCCAGAGGGTTTACTGAGAATCCGCCCGACTCTGTTCGGCAAGCAGTCTCCCGATGATGCCGAGCTGACGGAACAGGGTGAAGGTATCGGCCACGTCCCAGTGCTCGGCGATTTTCCCGTCCTGGATGCGGAAGATATCGACGACATCGAATCTCAGCCTGTTGCCGGTGGCCGGCTGGCCGAGCCACTCGCCGCCGGTGTGAGTCCCGGACGTCGTGCTCCACAACATGACGATGTCGCCCTCACCGACAATTTTCTTGACATCGTATTTAAAATCGGGTATGGCCCGGAAGGTCTGCTCGAAAAACTGCTTGAACCCTGATTTTCCACCCGGGACATCGGCGTTATGCTGGATATAGTCGTCCCTCATCAGCCTGTCGAGCTGGCTGAAGTCATGCCCACAAAACACGGAGTTGACGAGTTTCATCACGATTTCTTTATTTTTTTCGGGCGTGGTCACGCTGATTTACCTCCCTCCTAACCTGAAGTCATACCGCCGTCGATGGGCATCGCCAGACCTGTGATAAATGCGGCATCGTCCGAGCAGAGCCAGACCACGGCCCGGGCCATGTCCTCCGGTTGCGCCAGGCGTTTCATGGGAATCATGCTCATCATGTGGGCTTTGTCGGCCGGTTGAGCGCTGGTGAGGTTCTCCATCAATAGTGTACGGTCGGTGGGGCCGGGTAGTATGACGTTAACCCGGATGCCGGAGTCGGCGCACTCCAGGGCGGCCGTCTTGGTGAGCCCGATCAGGCCGCTCTTGCTGGCGACATAAGCGCAGAAACCCGGGACCGGCTTCCAGGCACCGACCGAAGCCGTGTTGACGATGGCGCCTTGTTTTTGCTTCAGCATTTGTTTGATCTCGTACTTCAGGCACAGAAAAACGCCTTTGAGATTTATAGCTATGGTGCGGTCCCATATATCCTCAGGGCAATCGACAATCGGCACGAGGGGCACGCGCCGGCCGTCGGGTCCGATGCCGGCATTGTTGAAGGCGTAGTCCAGGCGCCCGTAGGTGCGGACGCATTTTTCGACCAATGCCTCGACATCGGCGGCCCGGGACACGTCGCACCTGACGAAGGTCGCTTCGCCGCCCGCCTCTTTGATGAGGCGCACGGTCTCCTCTCCGCCTTTGATATTAGCGTCAGTGGACACGATAACTTTAGCCCCATGCGAGGCGAAGACCTGGGCTGTCACCTTGCCGATACCCGAAGCACCGCCGGTGACCAGGGCCACTTTACCATCGAATTTTTTCGGCATTTTCAGCCTCCTTGATTCAAATACGCCGGTGAGTCCCGGCGTTTCCATTCAATATAAAATAGGGCGGGCAATTTTTCAAGTCGGGTTCAGCGACCTGCTATAATATTTAGTGGAAGCATTAGATACGGAGATTTTTAAGCTATGGAAGAAATCCGCGTGTATGGCACCAGGTGGTGTCCCGATTGCGTCCGTGCCAAGCAGGTGCTCGAAAAACTCAACATAAAATACCGGTGGTACGATATCGAAAGCGATCCGGAAGCCGTCGCACTCGTGGAGAAGATAAACGGGGGATACAAAAGCGTCCCGACAATTGTCTTTCCGGACGGCTCTGTCCTTGTCGAACCCAGTAATACCGCTTTGGAGAAGAAGCTCCAGGGCGTGTAGTAGCCTCATTTTTCCGATTCAAAACCAGCCCAGGGCCATCGCGGTCAACGTCATGACCAGGGCGCTGAACAGCGGAATCGTCAGGTTATCGTCGGGGGGGATGGGGAGAAGCTCGACTATCGTGGCGGTGAAAGCCCCGGAGAAAGCCACCGGCAGAGATATTCCTGTGCCTGTCACGGTCATGATAGTACCGATTATCAGGCAGGATGCCAGGCAGGCGAGACTCCCCTCCAGGCTTTTTGCCAGAAGTTTGTGTTTTCCGAACCTCACCCCGATGGCCGCCGCCATGAAATCGCCTAAGGACAGGAACAGCAGCGAGGTTATGGCCACGTATTTCTCGAAAAAGAAGAAGGTCGCCAGAGAAGCCAGGAGGAGGTAGGTCGTGCCGGTAAGCTGAAATCTTTCCTTCTTTTTGAGGAGTAGCCGGAGGCGGGCAGCTATCCACTGATTAACGCCGGGAGAAGCCAGTCGGACGATTTCCCAGCCGATAACGACGATTATTGCTGCCCCCAGTACGATGAGCAGGATATTACGCGAAACGAAAAATGCCAGGACGGGGAAGGCCGAGCCGCCGGCCACATGCCAGAGCCGGCGCCAGGGGCCAGGCCCCGATGCTTTCTGTCCGGCTTTACCGGCCTGTATTTCCGAATCTTCCGGGGGTTTTACGGAGCTCATGGCTGGACTATTCCGCTGCAGGTCGTTTGATTTTATTCTTTACACGTTTACCGGCGTCGGCCGGTCAGTCACCGGGTGGTTAAAGTGGAACGGGCAGATGAACGAGGATGGATAAAAGGTGTCCGGCGAGGCACCGTCGCGCGCTAAATCAGGCGGCTGGTGCTGGAAGTTTTTGTCGCATTGCCTTTCCGGGGCGACCCAGCCCTTGAAATAAGGGGCGAAGAAATACATGTACCAGCCGAGCTTTAATATCTTCCACTTACCGTTCTCTTTAATATATTCGTTTTCATACACACCGTCCATCCAGCCCTGAAAAACGCAGTCCTTCACGGGTGAAGCATTAGCCCCGAACCCATACCAGCGTCCCCGGGCGGTCTTGCCGTCCGGAGCAACGTCGATAATCGGGGAAAGCTGCATAACCTGGTGGAAAAACTCGGGCATCCGCCGGCCTTTGTTGGCCGTCCGGGGCCGGAAGAATCTCCTGACGCCATCTTTGCCCCGGAACTCTCCGGCGTGGACGAGCAAGACCGTTTCCGGACTATCAGAGAACAGGTCGGCCACCTCGTCGGTCATCCAGTTTTCCAGGTAGTAGCCGTAAGCCCTCTGCAGCTTTTTAATCTCTTCGATATCCTGTAAAATCGTGGTCTGCTCCTGAAGTGTTTTTACCTGCCGCTGCAGGTCCCTGACCATGTTTTCCAGTTCTTTAACGGTCATTATCAACTCCTTTGGAAATATGTCAGTTCAACTCCCGTGATATATCATCGGAAAAAGAAAAAATCCGGAAAATATTGTCTGGGAAAACCTGCCTTATGCTAGCTCAGGCAAGCAACGGATGTCAATTATCCCGCGGGGCAAATAGTTCGTAGATTTTCCGGAGCATCCCGGCCGCCCGAAAGAAGCGTTCGAATAACCTGAACGCTATTTTCCGGTAAGGGAAAAGCTGTGAAGGCCTCGAACGGAAACGTCATAAAAAAGGCCGGACCGGGGGTCCCGGTCCGGCGCTAAGAAGAATGGATTTGTACGGCGCTAGCGGCTGAGGATGTCCAGTATCTCGAGCTCCTGCCCCAGCGTGTAGTCGCCGATGACGCCTATCTCTGCTTCGAAATGCCTCTTGAAGTCCCGGAAAATATTCCGGTAGGGTTCCGATACCATCAGAGGCAGCGACTGGCGCTCCCACTGGCTCAAGCCCGTTTCCGGCGGGATAATGATGCCGGTGTCCTCGCGGACGCTCGGGTCCCAGGGGAAGCTGTACTGGACGTGCTGCCGCTCGTCAATCATCCAGTTTTTCAGGAGGGCGGCATAGCGGCTCAGCAGCACGCCCTTCTCAATGCCGCTATTACCGAAGAACTCCGGCGATATTCCCTGCAGGCCGATTGTTACATCGCTGCGGTCGCTCCGGCCGTCCCGGTCTTCGTAAGTGACGGTGAGGTTAATCAGTTCCTGCGCTTCGGCGGACATCTTTCTCAGCTTGAGGAGGACGAGGCCGCCCTTGGTCTCGCCGCCTTCACGGCTCGATGGGAAGAGGGTATTTATCGTCATCAAACGCCCGGTAGCCTGGTCGGCCTCGGGGCTGCCGAAAACCTGGTCAATCCGCCATCCGTCCGATTCAAAACTCAGGCGCAGATTGAAGACCAGCGGCGTTACCATGTAATCGAATTCCTCATCCACCCGCTGCCGGAACTCGTAAGGTGAATGGACGGAATAGTAGTTGGCGCCCCTGACCTTGGTTATCTCCTCGATTAAGGTGCTGTTGAAGTCCACCCCGATGCCGATGAACGTGGTGTAAATGCGATTTTCGGCGTTCCTTTTCATGGTGCCCATCATGCCGGAGGTGCTCAGGTCACCGGTGTTCGGCTGGGCGTCTGTCAGGAAGATAATCCGGTTCTCGAACTCGTGGTTGTCTACCTCGTAGTAGTTGCGGAACTGGTCGGTAGCCAGCTGCATCCCGGCGGACATGTTCGTGGCCCCGCCGGCGCGGATATCCAGCACATTGTACCGGATATTGTTCATATTGGTATTCCTGACCAGGCCCATCGGTTTTGAAATGTGCGCGTTGCTATTGAAAAGCACGATAGCGAAGCTGTCATTCGCTTCAAGCTGGTCAAGGATGCTCACCACCGCGTCCGTGGCGCTGTCCATCTTGGTGAGTTTCCGGATGCCTTCCCCGGCATAGGCGTCCTGCCTCTGGCCGGACTGGTCATAGTAGTACTGATTATAGAGCTCGCCCATGGAGCCGGAGATGTCGAGCACGATGACCAGGTTCAGCTTTTTTCGCTCGAAGTCACTTTCCTTCATGCCGGAGTTCAGGCCGACGGACAGGTAATGCTCGGTCTGGCGGGAGAGGGGGTCCCGGGTAACGGCGTAGGCATATGAAGGGCTGAACAGCTTTTTCGGGACCTGCTGCGCCCCGGTATCGAAGTAGTAATCATAGAACAGGCCTTCATAGGTGATATCGGTAGGCAACGGCAGGTAGTCGTTGCGTATGTTCTCGCGGAAATTGTTAATGTCCTTGGCACCGCCCGTAGCCAGGCCGATGGTGTCAGATGAGGTCGGGCGGGGAAGGGATGCTGACCCGGGTGCCGGGGTGATGGTGGGCGCCGGGACAACCGTAGGAGATATGGTCGTCTGGGGCATGCCGGGACGTGGTGTAGTAGTCGCCGGCACCGTCGTCATCGTTGCTTTCGGAGTGAACGTGGACGGTGGCGGCGGTTCCGATGCCTGGCTGCAAGCACTCAGCAGTAGCATACCGGCCGTGATGACCAGGGTCGCGAGCATTAATAGTTTCTTCATTGCTGACCTCCTCGAGCCGGGCGTTTCATGTTGCTCTTGAATATATATACGCTGCCGGAGGAAAAGTATTACGGCTTTTTTTGCCACATGAATGAGACGCGGCGGGGGCGCACCGGATACGACTATTTAAGCGGGATATAGAACGTCCAGGGTCCCGGCCAGTCGCCGACGGACGTAATGTTGAAAAACATCTCCGCGGCCCCCGGAGGGACGGTATCCGGGATATACCAGGTCTGGTTCATGCCATTTTGAAGATATTCTATAGCGGACATGCCGGCGTCCTTGACCCAGCCCCCGTCGAAAGTGTAGGTCGCCGGGGCGGAGTAATCCCGGGAAGCGCGGTACCCCGTTTCCACGCGGAACACCGAGTAGTCCCGCGGCGGACTGATAAACGCGTTCACGATGACGCCGGTATCCGAGATAACGACGCGCCGTAACGTCACCGTAATGCCACTCGCTGCCTGTGACCGGTCGACCTCTATCGTCCCGGACCCGGCGCCCGGAGTAGCGTCAGGCGATATTTCGAAACGTACCGGGCGGATGAGGTTGAGTTGGACAGGTCGCCCTTTTAATTCCAGGTCTTCCAGCTCCAGGTAGTAGTCGCCGGTGACCGGCCTGCCGGTGAAGTCCAGCTGGGGCCAGGTCAGGTTGAACCTGGCGGCCTCACCCGGGGCCAGTGTCCGCGTTTCCGTCCCGGCGGAAAAGGTATAGACCGGCTGCGCTGTTTCCACGCTCATCAGGCTTATAATGGGTGGCATTTTTTCCAGAGTAAGCGACCCCGCGCTGTCGTTTTTCAGCTCAACCTCGATGTTAACTACATCGCCGGACCGGTAAGAAGTCCTGTCAGTCCTGGCGGTGACACTGACCAGCTCTCCCGGTAACGGCGCGGAAGTCGTCATCGGTGGCGGCGATGTTGCCGTCGCCGTGGGGGCCGTCGTGACAGAGGGCAAGGGCGACGCCGGCAGGAAGACCCCGGTGCGCCAGAGGATGCTCCCGATAATGACAATGAGGAATACGATGACGACAGCCTGCCAGGCGGGTTGCCGCCAGAACAGGCCCCAGGACCTCCCCTGTTTTTCCCGGGCGCGCTCTTCCCGCTCGTCCAGTTTCTGGAGCAGCGAAGCCTTCAAACTGGCCTGGAATTTAACCGAAGGCGATGACCTGGTCCCGATTATTTTCCGGGCGAACTCCAGGGCCTCGCGTAAATCCCGGTCCATGGCCGGGTCGTCCTTTATGTCTTCGCCCGCCAGGATACGGTCGACATATTCGGAAAATTTCTTTCCCGCGTCTTTTTCCCTACTCATTTCGCCACCCCGCGAAATCGCTCCTCAGTTTACGAACCGCCCGGAAGAGAATCACGCCAACATTCGAGTCCGAGATGCCGAGAGTGCCGGCTATCTGGCGGTTCGTCATGTCCGCGCCGAACTTCAGAGAGATAATTTCCCGCTCACCCGGTGACAGTCTCGAGATACACTGCCGCAGCATTCGTTGTTCTTCGCTGGCAATCGCCGTTTCCTCGGGAGATTCATCATCGTTCGCGTGCTCGATTGCCTCGTCGAGCTGGACCGTCGACCCCCGGCTGCTTGCCCTGAAATGGTCGATCAGGGTATTCCTGGCAATCCGGAATATCCAGGTGGAAAAGGTCGCCTTTTCCGGGGTATAAGTAGTAAACTTTGTCAAAGCCTTCTCGAAGACGACGGAAGTCAGGTCCTCGGCCAGATCTTTTTCCGTTATCCTGAACCTGATGTAGCGGAACACCTTGGGCATATACTGCTCGTAAAACACCGCGAAAGCCTCGGCTGTGCTCCTGGCCACTTTCCCGTTATTGATACTGAGCAGGACTTGAAAAATAAACAATTCCGCCTCTAAGGCCACATATATATATACGATAAAACCAGGCGAGTATTACACCCCATTTTGTTTATCGCATTATAGTCCTTTTTCGTTCTTTAATAAATGTCAGAAATGTCACTCCGGATTATTACCTGAGAACTAAAACGGAAATCCCGGAGGGTTGGGGACGGTTGAGTTGAATGAAAGGGCGGCGTAGTAAGCCGCGGAGGACTCGAACCTCCAACCTGATGATTAAGAGTTAGGCTATCGGAGGAACAATACGAAAGGGGGCTCATCAACAGGCAGGACTCAAATCACTTTTTGCCTTGACTTTTTGCCTTACCAGTATCAATCAGTAACCATGCATAATTCGGAATAATTAAAGGCGGGCGATACGGTGCCTTGCCCCTGATACCAAAATTCTGGTACTTTTAATAATAAAGACCGTTTTAGGGGGTTCTGTAATATATACGAAGGGAACAACAGCAGAAAAACTCGCTGCAATTCAAATCGAGGTAGACTAATAAAAAACGAACGTAAATTACTTTAAAATGCCGTCTAATCGAGTGGGCTGCTGGTCCTATCACCCCTGCCTTCTCCCGGCTGATGAAATTTGCATTACTGCCTGGACTACGGAAAGAAACTGTGGACAACAATAATCTCGAATATCTGATTAATCCCCTATCTCCCATCGATGCCACGGCCATGATCAAGGCGTGCCGCTTTCTAGAAAAGGCCGAAATCACGGCTTGCGACTTACTTGCCCGCGGCTCCAACCGGGTATTTGTTGTCAAACTTATTCAAGAAAACATCATCGTCAAGGCCATTTACAAGCCCCGCCGGGGCGAAACTCCGCTCTATGATTTCCCGGACGGCTCGCTGTATAAAAGGGAGTATGCCGCCTTCCTGGTGAGCCAGGCACTGGAGTGGTTTATCGTCCCTCCCACCGTAATCCGCGACGGTCTCTGGGGAGTCGGCTCGGTACAATGGTTCGTGAATTCCAATAACAGGGTGATTTTTAAGCCAAAAACGGAAGTTGATTTGTTTAAGCTGAAGCAGGTAGCCGCGTTCGATTACGTGGTGAATAATGCCGACCGCAAGCTCGGGCATTTCCTGGAAGGGCAGGATGGACGCCTGTGGGTGGTTGACCACGGCCTGACTTTTAACGCAATTCCGAAATTACGTACCGTACTCTGGGATTTCGCCGGCCAGCCTATCCCGGAGAAAATTGTGTCAGACATCACGGCCCTGCTAAAGAAGCTCGAGCGGGAAAACCCGCTGAGAAATGCGTTGCTGCATTTACTCGAGGAACGGGAGGTCGAAGCCCTGGAATCACGAATTTATAGAGTCATCGAAAGTCCCGTATTTATCCACCCTCAATCACGCTGGAGCGTGCCCTGGCCATGGATATAGAATGTCATCAATAGAAGAGGATATATTTTCTCCAGGCCGGAGTGATAGAATAAAACTATAGACGGCGAGGGAACAAAAGAGGTCATTATGGGCAGCTTTTTATATTCAGAATGGGATGGAAGCCAGGAATTATTCGAACTTGACAGGGACAAGCTCATGAATGAGCTCGGGCGCCATATGATGCGTCATGGCGACCTGTCCCGGGCACTCCGAGCTCTACAACGAAAGGGTATTATGGGCGGTCAAAAAGGACAGATGCCCAGCCTGGATAGATTGCTGGAACAGCTGCGCCGCCTGAAACGGGACCGGCTCAATCAATATAACCTGGATTCGATTGTCGATGATATTAAACAAAAGCTGGATGACATTCTCAAGACAGAGCGAGAAGGCATAAAGAACAAGCTGGAAGAAGCGAGGCAAAAAACCCGAACCAATAAGGGCGAACTCAGTGAGGAGGTACGGGAGCGGCTGCTCAAGAACATCGAAGACAGGGCGGCGCAGAACCGGGCGAAGCTTGATGGGCTTCCCTCAGACATCGGGGGACAGATTCGGGAATTAACTGGTTATGATTTCATGGATGAGGACGCCAGGAACAAGTTTAACGAGTTGTTGGATATATTGAAAAAGCAGGCTATGGAGCAGTTCGGTCGAGGTATGGTACAACAGCTGAAGAATATGGACCCGGGTGCCCTGGCCAACATGAGACACATGGTCGAAGCCCTGAATCAGATGCTGGAACAGCGTTTGAGAGGAGAAGCGCCTGACTTCAACAGTTTCATGGAGCAGTTTGGCGGCTATTTCGGCGATAACCCGCCGCAAAACCTCGAAGAGCTGGTTGAAAATCTGCAAAACCAGATAGCGCAGGCGCAGTCTCTAATGGAAAGCCTCTCTCCCGAGGTCAGGCAGGAACTTCAAGACCTCCTCGATGCCATGCTTGATGAGGCGACTAAATACGAACTGGCCAAGATGGCTTCGCATCTGGAAAGGCTCTTTCCGAATGACCAGGCGCGGAGGCGTTTTCCTTTCACCGGCGAAGAGTCCATTTCCTACCGGGAAGCGATGAAGCTGATGGAAACTCTTCAGAAAATGGACCGCCTGGAGCAGCAGATGAAAGCTTCCGAGAACGATCCGTCACTGGACGATATCGACAATGCCCTGGTTAAGGAACTCATGGGCGAGGATGCGGAGCGGGAACTGGAAGCCGTGCGCGAGATAACCCGGTTGCTCGAGGAGGCGGGCTATATCAGCAAAGTCGGCGATAAATACGAATTGACCCCCCGGGGGATACGAAAAATCGGGCAGCAGGCCCTCGATAATATTTTCTCCCATTTGAAGCGAGACCGGCTGGGCGGGCACGATATTCACCGGACCGGCCCGGGGACCGAAAGGCTGGAGGACACCAAAAAATACGAGTTCGGCGATGATTTTCACATTCATATCCAGAAGACGATAATGAACTCTCTGATGCGGGAGCCTGCCGGGCCGCCGGTCAAACTCGATATCCGGGATTTTGAGATGCTGAGGACTGAAGAGTCGACCCGTTCGGCGACCGTTCTGATGCTGGACCAGAGTTTATCGATGTTCCTGAACGGTTACTTCGAGGCGGCCAAACAGGTAGCCATGGCCATGGAAACACTTATTAAGACCCGCTACCCTAAAGACATTTTACACGTCGTGACGTTTTCACGGCGTGCCCGCGAGATAACCGGAAAGGACCTGTTATCGATGTCATCATCCCGGCGCGAGCAGGGCACGAACTATCAGGACGCCCTTCGGCTGGCGAGAAAACTGCTTTCCAACCAGAGCTGCAGTAACCGGGAGATAATACTGGTGACAGACGGCGAACCTACGGCCCACCTTGAAGGCGGGCAGGTCTATTTTCAATATCCATCCAGCTGGCGGACTATCCAGATGACCATGAGGGAGGTAAGAGCCTGCACCGCCAAGCGAATATTGATTAATACTTTCATGTTCGAATATTCGCCGTTTTTTGCCAGTTTTATCACGCAGATGACGCGACTCAATAAGGGAAGGGTATTCTTCACGAACCCGGAGAGCCTGGGTGAATACGTCCTCGTCGACTACCTGTCTCACAAACGCAAGAACATCGGTTGATTTCTAACAATGGATGCTGATAAGGTAGACACCTCGCCGCTTGAGGAGATTGAAGCTTACGCCGTTGATATTGCTCGAGAGGCAGGCCAGATTCTCCTTGAACACTTCCGCAAGCCTCTGGAAGTGCAATTCAAGGGAAAACACAATCGCGACCCGGTGACTATCGCCGATGGCCGTTCCGAGGAATACTTGAAGAAAGCCATCAAGCAGAAATTTCCCCGGCACAGTATTTTGAGCGAAGAGGGAGGAGTGCATTACGAATCCGATTCGCCTTTCGTCTGGGTTCTGGACCCGCTGGACGGAACTTCCAATTTCATGAACGGTCTGCCTCTTTTCGCCGTCTCAGTCGGAGTCCTATGGCAGGGGCAGCCCGCGGTCGGCAGCATCTACGTACCGGTTAGCCATCGCGCCAATCCCGGCGTCTACCACGCCCGGCAAGGTAACGGGGCCTATCTAGATGGCGAAAAAATAGAGGCCGCTCGAACAACATCGGGGCGTCCGCTTTCAGAAATCCCACCTCGATTCACCGGTGGGCTCCGTCTATCAGGACAGAGCCGTAAAGAGCCCCACGAGGCCAGGAATCTCGGCAGCATCGCGGTCGAGCTGGCCCTGACCGCGTGCGGGGTTTTTCAATATGCCCTTTTCGGCAGACCAAAAATATGGGATGTCGCCGCGGGGGTAATGATAGTAAAAGAAGCCGGTGGACTGGCGTTCGCCAGGCCGAAACGGGGTAATGACTGGCTCCCTTTAGAGCGATTTCAGCCCGCGCAGAAGAATGATTCGAAAGCGTTGGACAACCTCCGCGACTGGTCAGCTCCTCTGGTAGTCGGAGCCTCTGATGTAGCCCGACAAGTGGTCAAAGATATTCGTGGTTTTCATCACCCCTTATCGCGGTTTTCCGCTTTACTTTGGCCTCCGGATAAGAAGAACAGGGGATAGCCAGACAACGAGTCAAGACCGTACATCAGTGGATGCCTTCCAGGTGTAAGCAGGAAAGTCAGTTCGATTTGGGGCAGATGTGTCCTTCCGGGTCGATTGGCAAGCCACATAGCAGGCAACGGGGCCGGCCCGCGGCACATATTTTCCTGGCCTGGACGCCAAGTTTTTTTAGCTGGGCCAGTGTAACCCGACAATACAACTCAGACCAGCCTACCTTCTGCGACCCCGATCCGTGAACTGAGAAGTTCAATGTTGCTTTTTCCTGGTCATAGCCCAGGGCAATCTGGTCTATCTCAAGCTCGACGGAAGGAAGTCCTGCAAGGACATCCTCAGGCGCGACCTCCGCCGTTGTTTCCGGGGTAAAATATCTACGTTCTTGAGCGATGGAGGCAAGAAATTGATCGGTAGCCATAGCGAGGGCTTCAAGCAACTCTTTTTCCAGCCATGCCCGTACCCATTTTCCTTTCTGCCTTATTATCAGGAAGAAAGTGCGCTTCCCGGGCTCTCCCATGGCAACCGCGGAAAGCTGAGTTATTTCGTCAAACTCGATGCGTTCTTCCATTCTCAAGTCAATAACCCCCTGGATGCTACCGGCCACGCTAAACCCGTTCTTTTCATTTTACCAGCATCATGAACCTCGCGCTACAGGCGTCTGCGAACGAAATCGGGAGAGCGGTAACACTGAGTAAGTCAAAGGAAGCTCAGTAAAAAGGTACAATGGGTTGGCTTATCAAATGCTACGCCTTGAGTATCTCCCTGTGTCTCAGGGCGCGCTCCTAATATGTTTGTTGGCATGTTTCCTTATATGTTGCGCCAGAAGGTCTGGAATTGTAACCTGGGGGTAATGCAGGGACGGGAGCCATACTACCTCGGTATTGGCCCTACTAGCAACCTGAAGGTTAGCGAATGCAAGCCAGGCTGCGCTATTGAACCCGACGGACAATACCATTTGAGGCATCTTAGACAACTCCTGCGCAGAGTACATCCGCTGGCTAACATGATCCAACATGTAATCAATCCAGACCTCACCGTTTTTGCTTATGCGTTCATGGTATTCAGGACCTAACGCGGCCCAAGCTTGAGAGTCTCCAACCACAGAAATCCATCCTGCCCCTCCAAAAATATTCTTCGACCCGGTCATCTTCACGGCCATGTCTATCCCTTTTCGAAACTTTTCTTGGGCTCTTGGTGGAGCATCATTCAGCAGAGCAGCTTCGTGAATCATGAGGTTTCGACATACTTCTGGATGATCTACCCCCATACTCAACGCACACTGGCCGCCCGAGCTGCACCCGTAAACAGAGGCGGGAGCAAGGTCAAACGCTTTAATTAGTCCGGCAACGTCGCTAGCGAGGACCTCAGCAGTGATAGGCTCTAGTTTCTTGGGCCTTTCCGAGCGAGACATATAGCGCATGTCAAGAGTGAAAACGGTAAATTCCTCATCCAGTATATCGGCTACTTTGGCGAAGCTGCCACAGTCTCCCTCACCCGAGGGCACCAAGGCAATCGTTGGTCCGCTCCCCCGTAGCTCGCAGTAGAAGTTAAGACCGTTGACCTTTTGCATTATGCTCTTAACCTTTGATTTGTCTGCCATTTTGAAACTTCCTTTTTTACGCCTTCAATATATCCTTGTGCCTTAACGCCCGCTCCAGGGACGGCTGCATTTTCATCTCGCGGAACTCTTTGATGGCGAAGTCCAGGTGCTCCTGGGCTTCTTTTTTCTCGTCCGGGTAGTGCTCCAGCAATAGCTCGGCAAGCTGAAGGCGGGTCAGGGCAAGCTCCGGGCGGAACCTCATCTCCGTGCAGACCTTGATAGCCTCCT
>Ga0154808_136_pt1 | contig 32147 bp, 35 predicted proteins | sample Rifle2008BG16ft_FD_105816 | JGI IMG/M metagenome (GOLD analysis project Ga0154808, IMG submission 105816) | Chloroflexi bacterium RBG_16_56_11 | reverse complement strand
GCGCCAGCATCACTGGCATGAGTTTAGGCATCATCATGGGCAGGAGCCTGGGGAAGAGCACCGGGAACATCGGTTTCATGAGATTAAGCGCCCCGGGGACTTTACCCATAACGCGCATCATTTTACCCATGCCCAGCGGCATGGCGTCGATGAGCTCCGGCCACATCGTGCCCATCAGGGCGGCAAAGCCCTCCGGGGTCATCAGGGCAATCATCGCCTCGAAGACGGCCCACTGCCGCTGCACCTCCGGATTGGGGTCGGGGAAATTATACCCCAGTGTCGAGGCGGCAAATCGCGCCATGTCGACTGTTTCGACGGGAATTCCCTTCTTTTCGGCCGTTACCCGGAGCTGGAACTGACAGCAGGGACACATCGCCAGTATCTTCTCGGCGCCGGTAGAGACTGCTTCATCGATGCGCTCTTTGCCGATGTCCGCCGCTACTGGCGGTTCCTTGATGAGCGTCAGCACGCTGCCGCAGCAGTGCGCCCGCTCGCGGTTATGTTCCATTTCGACGAGCTCCACGCCGGGGATGGCCTTGATGACCTGCCGCGGGGCGTCGTAAACACCGGAGGCCCGGCCGATATGGCAGGAATCGTGGAAGGTGACCCGGGTCTTTATACCCGTATCCGGGAACCGGAAACCTCCGCTCTTTATCTGGTCGGCGATAACCTCGCTGTAGTGCTTTGTGGTGATATTAAGGTTGATGCCGAGCTTCTTTGCCCAGCGCGGGTAGACCTGACGCCACATCATGTCGCAGGCGGGGCAGGAAGTCACCACCGTGTCAGCACCCACGTCCTCGATAGCCCTGATGTTTTTCTTCATCGTCTCGTAAAAGATGTCCCACTTGCCGGCCACCATCATGGGGGTGCCGCAGCAGTTCTCGGCCTCGCCAGCAAAGGTAAAGTCAACGCCGGCGGCATCGAGGAGGCGGACCGCGGCCGTAGCAATATCCGTCTCTACATAGCTCGCCGTGCATCCCGCAAAATAGGCTACCTTAGCTTTGTGAGCCGGGCCGTGTTTATCCCATAATTCCTTTGGAAACCAATCGGTGCGGCGCTGCCGGTAGCCCGCCCAGATGTTGCCCTCCTTGGTGAGCGAGGCGGCCATCATCTCGAAGGGCGGGAAGGTCATCCTCTTTTCTTCACCGATTAGCTCCCCGCGGAGCTTCATCCAGGACGGTTCGATGGGTAACGACGCCGAGCAGCGCAGGTTACAGAGCTCGCAGGTGGTGCAGACCAGCATGGTGTCCACCATGAACTGGTCCCACTCCTCGCGTCCTTCCATGTACTCCCGCAGCCAGTACCATTTGCCGCGCGGGCTCTGGCTCTCCCAGCCGCGACCGTAGAACTGGTCGCATTCATCAATGCAGTAACCGCACTGAGAACAGCCGTAAGCATACCAGGCGACGTCAGCCGGAATTCCGCGTACCGAGCGGGTTGGTCTCTCTCCGATACGGGTCATCACCCGGTTGCCAAAAGGACGAATGAGGGGTTCCATGAACTGCGCGAGGTTGATGAGTTTACCGGCCGCCCCACCGGCAATGACTTTGCCGGGATTCAGTATGCCACCGCTGTCAATCTTTTTCTTAAACTCGCTAATACGCTTAAAATTTTCCTTCCCCATCACATTGACAGCTTTACCGGTGAAATAAAGGCCGGAAGCATAAGGGCGCCCTCCGTGTTTTTCGGCAACCTTCACGATCGTCAGGGACAGCCCGAACACGAAGTTGTAGCTGAAACGGCGCTGGTCACTGGGGATAAAGCCGAGTATCACTACCTCGGGCTGACCGTTACGGCCCTTTCTCACGACCACGCCCTCTTTGACCACCGGTTGTCCGACCTTGTTCTGTATCTCCACGAGAACATCGCCCAAAGCAGAGAGAGGTACGACAACTTCCGCCGGCACCAGGCTGGGACCGAGGCGCTTGACCAGCATGATTTTGAAGCGGTTTTGCCACTCGTGCTCGGCGATGCGGTCGCTCAACATCTCCGCCGTGCAGGACTTCAAGACTTCGGCCAGGCCGCTGGCAACAGCATCGCGATGTTTCTTCCTAAAAGCCAGGGTCATGATATAAGCCGAGGGTAAAAGAACCCTTTCCTCGACAGGTTGTTCGTGGTGCTCCCGCAGCGGGGTCTGGTTCTTGAGCTCGGCCATGCGGGGATTGATAAACAGCATCGACCATATGGGGAGCTTTTTATCGATAACGGCCTGTATCAGAAGCTGGAGGTCATGCGCGCCCGGACAACCGAGAGCTACAACATCGATTTCTTCCAGGGGCTGGACGCGAAGTGTCACTTCGCTGATAAGCCCGGTAATGCCCTCGGCGGAAGACAGCAGGTCGAGGTCATCGCCGCTGAACTCCCTGATTTCGCCGTCGGGCATGACCGCCCGGGCGCTGATGACATTATCGCGGAACCACCCGGCTTCATAGGAGCCGATACCGGCACCCCCCTGGGCCAGCCAGCCCCCGACCGTGGCTGAAGGATAACTGGAAGGGTACAGACGTAGTGTCAATCCGTGCTTCATTAGCTCTGCGTCCAGTTTCTCCCAGACGACGCCGGCCTCCACGGAAACTGTCTGTTTCTCCGTATCAATCTTTTTTACTGCATGCATACGGTGGAAATCGACGATAATCCCTCCCTGGACGGGTATCACACCGCCGTAGCCGGATGAACCTTTGCCCCGGGGCGTGAGCTTGACCCGGTTTTTCACAGCCCAATGAACCAGTTCGACGACCTCATCTTCCGACCGGGGTTGCACCACAGCGTCCGGCAGCGCGTTCCCGAGGAACGGTTTTATCAAGGGGGGAACGGCGGCGATATCATGGCCGTAGAGCTTGCGTTCCAGCTTGCGGAAAGACACCCGGTCTCCGAAAATATGCCGCAGTTCGACTTGCATGGTGTCGCTAGTTTTACCCATGGTACTGTTCTCCTTTTTAAGCTTTAGAAGTTGGCTTGATTAAACCGGACAGTCGCTGGCTCTCATGTAGCTGCTGGCCTATCACTTCGTGAACGAGGTCGCATGCCTCGGCTATCTTGATATTGGCCAGACGGTAATAAACGTTGTTGCCTTCCTTCCGCGAAGCGGCCACTCCTATTTTTCGTAATATTGCAAGGTGCTGCGAGGTATTAGACTGTTTCAAGCCCAGTATCCCGGTCAATTCTCCCACGGTCTTTTCACCCGTCCGCAATACCTGTATTATGTGCAGACGCTTGGGGTCGGAAAGGGACTTGCATAACTCCGCTTGAAGCTTCAAAATCTCGAAATCAATTTCATCTCTCATTAGTCCGAGCCCCCATGATTAATTAGTACATTATAATATTAGCATATATCAATCTTTTGTCAACCGGGATAAACGTTTAGAGATATTTTTACTCCGGCAAGTGGTTTGTATCTTCCCGAATGAAAGTGTACACTTTAATCAGGGCAATATCGTGCCTTGCCTTTCAATAATGGCGTACCTGAATAAGACAACCAGGAGAGCGGGCGATGCGCAGCTTCAACGAGGTTGACAAAACAAAGAAGAAGAGAAGAATCCAGACGGTAGAAAATCCGGCGAGTTTATCCCGGGAAGCCCTTGCGCAACTGGAAGATGCCATAAAAGCATCGTTGCGGGAGGGTTATTTGCCCTGCGCTATAGCGTTCAAAATTGCCAGCGAGGCTGGAGTCCCTAAAATAGCTGTGGGAGACATGACCGATAGACTGGGTGTGCGCGTGGCGAACTGCCAGATAGGATGTTTCAAGGTGGACAAGACCATCCACGACAAACCCGCCGGAGAGGAAGCCGACAAAAGAATCGTCAACGCCCTGGCGTCTTTAAAGGAAAAAGACGAGCTTACCTGCGCCAACGTACATAGCCTGGCCCGGCAGTTGAATTTGACACCAATGTCCGTCGCGGATGTGGCCAATACGCGAAACTGGAAAATTCATGTTTGCCAGTTGGGATGTTTCTAAGGACATCCGGAAAAAGTTATCCTTTCAATTCCTTGATGATATTCCGGCAAATTTCGTACCAGAAATGAGTGTCGGGGAAGAAGAGCAAAATCCTGGTACCGCCAGCCAACACAGCTCTAGCGCTGGCTAAATCGGCTTTAGGCCAGGCCATCCCGATGATTGGAATCCCGGTTTTCTCAGATATCGCCATGACTTTAGTCGAGGCTTCCTTGATATAGGGGTGCTGCCATTGCACCTTCTCGCCGGGCCTGGTTAACAGCGAATTGGTTATGTCTCCTAATCCCAGACCCACGGCGTCCCTTCCCGGTTTAAGTAACGCGAAAATTTCCTCAGCGTTCTCGATAGCTTCCACGTCTTCCAATAAAGGAATGAACATGACCTGACTATTGGCAGTCTCCATGTACTCTTCCCAGTAATCCTGCGAATAGCCCGAAGCCCGGATAGCCGGGCAGATGCCGCATTTCCCCTCCGGCGGGTAGCGTATCGCTTCCAGGGCTTTTCGGGCATCTTCGGCGTTTCTGGTATGAGGTATGAAGATACCCTGTGCCCCGGCTTCAATAGCCGCACGGATAATGCCGGGACTATTTTCACTAACCCGAATCATCGGGGTTGTCCCTGAAACCTCAGCGGCACGAATGCAATGCACCATGGTTTCGGGGCTTACCCGCGAGTGCTCCATGTCTATCATTACAAAATCAAATCCGGTATAACCAACAATCTCGATAAGGTCCTCGGAATGAGTGTACATCTGCATCCCCAGCGGTGTCTCACCCTTCGCCAGTGCTTCCAGGACTTTGTTCGGTCTGGTAAACGGCTTGTATGTCATATTTCCGTCTCCTCTTTTAAAATAGACTACCCGTGATTTCTCTTTCTAAGGCAGGTTATCGTCCCCGGTTATCAATGACGGGTTTGATTTCCTTCCCGGCCTCCATGTTGGCCAGTGCTTCATTAATCTGCTCCAGCTGGTACTTATGGCTGACGATGTCCGCAAGGGGATATTTAGTTCGCTTGTTCTTAATAAATTGTAATGCCTTATAAAAATGAGGAATAGCCGCGGATGCATTACCCACAATCGTCAGACATTTGGAGGTGAGCAGACTCGGCATGAAACTGGTCAATCCCGCGGAGCTTTGTCCTAAAACGAGATAGCGCCCACCCTTTTGTATCATATCAATGCCCTCGTTGAAAGCGGACGGCACGCCGGACCCCTCGACAACCACTTCAGGGCCCCGGCCGTGCGTGAAAGCAAGTATCCGTTCTTTTCTCTCGGTCGTTGTTTTGATCTCCTCGATGTTTATCACGTGATCGGCACCCCAGCGTTTTGCCAGGTCCAGCCTTACCTGTGGGGCACCCACCACTATTGTTGTCCTGGCGCCACTTTCTTTCGCAACGAGCAGCGAATAGAGACCAATAGGCCCGGCTCCCTGGATAACCACATCCTCCTGCAAACCTATCTTCCCGAATCTCTCGTAGCCAGCGACCACGCTCCTGAAAGCACATCCCACCCCGATGGCTTCCTCATCCGTCAGTTCTCGGGGGACTTTGACGACTTTCGTGGCCGGGGTAATGTATTCATATTCCGCAAATCCGCCTCTCAGAGCCGCGGGAGGCGCGAATCCATAGCCCGACCTCCTGGCACAGAGTACCGGGTCGCGGGCAATCTCACACCAGTAGCACTCTCCACAATCGGCATGGGCCCACATGATGCGGTCCCCGATATCGAGATGTTCCCCGCCGGCGTCATGAACACGTCCGGTACCCAATTTAACGATTCTGCCAATAGTCTCATGTCCCTGGATATTAGGGAGGGGAGCTTTAATCGTGAGGTCTCCTTTCTGCTGGTGGACATCGGTCCCGCAGATGCCGGCCATCTCTACTTTGACCAGAATCCCGCCCGCCTCAACTTCGGGAATGAATACCTCGCGGATTTGCAGGGGTTTGCCGTACTCTTCCAGCACGGCTGCCTTACAGGTCTGCGGAATCTTATTCATTTAGCTGTACTCCCATCTCTCAATAGACTGCTTCTCAGCCTGCGAGTCGCCGCCTTATCAATCTCGAATGATTGAGGGTCGACCACTACCCCGTAGTCCAGTCGCGCACGTTCCTCTGATATGTAGCCGTTGATAACGTCCCGCCGCACTTTTTCCGGATCCCTTTCCAGCGGATTCCCGTACCCACCCCCGCCTCCGGCAGTGGCTGACACAATAGTCCCTGAATGCAGCTGCATTCCCGAAGTCTTCAGTACCTCAAATTCGTTGCCATCCTTTGGCTGAACAACTGAGTAATTTCTCAGGCCCTCTTTGCCACCGTCGACACCCCAGTGTGGCGCCTTCCCCTTTTCAATAAAAGCAAAAAGCGTCGCGGGTGAAAGGAGTCGGATTTGCATTCGGGAACCCAGGCCGCCCCGATTTTTCCCGGCCCCGCCGCTGTCCTGTACCAGCTGATAGCTCTCTATAACCAGGGGGAAGGTTGATTCCGTTAGCTCTATCGACCCTCCCGAACCGCCGGCAGAACCGGCGATAGAATGATGTACTGTGCCATTGTCGCCATCCGAAAGAAAGTCGGCCCCGTTGCCGATCGCAGCGCTGGAGAGAGTTGCCCATTGTTTCCCCGTACCAATATCAACACCGAAAAATCCCATCCCGCAGACATCGCCGCCGGAACTGGCCGGGATTCTTTCCGGAAGGACCGCGTACAGCGCTTTGTTGATTAGTTCCAGTATCGTCGAGGCAACGTTGCCACATAAAAACGTGGGCGCAGCAGGACCGGCGTTATAGACGCATCCTTTGGGCGCTATGACGGTAACCGGCCTGTTGGAACCTTCGTTAGCCGGCAGTTCCGGGTTAGTTAACGCCTTCACCGCCATTCTGGCTGCGGACAACGTCGTGACCCACAGGCCGTTCATGGGACCTCTCTGCTCCGGGTCCGAGCCGGTGAAATCTATGGTGATATTACTTCCTTTAACCGTTACCGCAACCTTGATTATTATCGGTGTATCCAGGTCGATGCCGTTGCTGTCCATAAAGTCTTCCGCTATCCAGGTGCCGTCGGCTATCTTTTCGATGGCCAGCCTGGTGAGGCGTTCGCTGTGGTCGTACATTTCCTCGACGCAAGCGTCTATCGTCTCGATGCCGTATTTTTCGAGCAGCTCGTTGACCTGCTTTTCACCGAAATGGCAGCCGGCAATCTGGGCTTGAATATCTCCCCAGACCTGCTCGGGAGCCCTTGAGTTCCATTTGATGATGTCCAGGATTGCCGGCTGCAGCTTACCTCCCTGAAAGAGTTTAGCCGGCGGTATGCGCAGGCCTTCTTCATAGATGTTTGTGGCGTCCGTGGGATAAGTGTTTTTAGCACCGACGTCCTGCCAGTGCGCCTTGCTGGTCGTGTACCCGAATAGCGTATTCCTGAAGAAAATCGGGGTGAATAATACGGCATCCGAGGTATGGTTGCCGGTAAACTCCGGCACCGTGGACACTATTACGTCACCGGGTCCGATGTTTTTTTTACCGATGTAATCGATACACGACCTGGTGGCGGGACTCGAGCTGCTTAAAAATAGCAGGATACCTTTCTCGGATTGTGAAATGATGCCAGCGTCTTTATCTAATATGGCGAAGGAACAATCCATGATTGTGCTGAGAAAAGATGAAACGCCGCAATGAGCCGCCGTCTCTATCATGCCGTTGGCGATGGAAATTAATCTGTTTCTGACAACCGCGAACGTAATCGGGTCTACCTTCGTCATCTACGCGCCTCCTGTGTGAATAGTCAGGTTACCGAGCTGATCAACATTCAATATCTGCCCCGGCATGACAACCGTGGTGTGAAACGGCTCTTCGATAATCGCCGGTCCGGCAATGGTGTTCCCGCAGATCAGCTTATTTCTTTCGTAAATTTGGGTATCGAGAAAACTTCCGTCAAAATATACTTTTCGCTTCTTTTTCAGGGCGTTGCGGGATATTTCTTTGCCTTTTTTAATTTCCGGGACAGGCATATCCTTGATCTTACCCGTGGCTTTTAACCGGACACCGGTAGTTGTCAAAGGGGCTTCGATGCGATGCCCATACCTGGTCTCATGGAGACGTTCGAAAGAGCCGCCAATTTCCTTTTTAGCCCCTTCCTGTAATTCGCCGCCGGGCACGGGTGTCTCGATGTAATAGTACTGACCCTGGTAACCCATATCCAGGTAGCGGTTATACTCTATTTTATCTTCAGACATGCCTTCCGCGATTAGTGTTTCCAGGGCGCTTGTCTCCATAAGTTGGTAAACATCATCGAGCTCGCGAATAACCATCCTGTCCATCGACCGGGCATAAGCCTGAGCGTAGGTATGGACAAGGTTCATGGTTAATATTCCCCGGGCGCAAAAAACACCGGGGTCGGGCGGAACAATGACGCGCGAGATGGACATGTCCCTGGCTATAGCTCCGGCAAATATCCCGCCGCCCCCGCCGAAGGCCATGATGGCGAAATCCCTGGGGTCGTAGCCCTGACCGATTAGTATTTCTATGGTAGCGGTGGTCATGTTGTTCCTGGCGACGGCCAGTATACCGTCGGCGGCTTTATTCAGGCTTATGCCCAACTTGTCAGCGATGTCGCTAACCCCCCTGGTAGCCAGTTCCAGATTCAAACGGACTTCACCGCCAAGGAAATAGTCAGGGTCAATCAAACCGTTGACCAGGGCGGCATCGGTAACCGTCGGCTCCTTTCCTCCCAGCCCGTAAGCCATCGGGCCGGGACTGGCGCCCGCGCTCTCCGGCCCCACCGTCAACAACCCGGCCGAATCAACCCTGGCGATACTGCCCCCGCCCGCCCCGATGCTCAGTATCTCTATACCCGCATTGAATACCGGGTAGCCCATCAGTTCGGACTCGTGCCTTTCTATGTTCACGCCGTCTTTAATGATAGATACGTCGAAGCTGGTGCCGCCCACATCCATGGTAACCACATTTTTCACGCCGCAGAGCCTGGCCAGGTAAGCGGCGCCGGCCGCACCGCCGACCGGTCCTGACGAAAGACTACACAGGGGTTTTTCCCTGGCGGCTTCGATGCCCAGTACCCCGCTGGGGCCCAGCACCAGCAGCTGCCCGCGGAATCCCATGTCTTTCAAATTATCACTCAAGCGGCTGACATATCCTGTGAAAGCTTTTCCCATGTAGGCACTAATTATCGTGGTATTAGCCCTTGTATTCTCGCCAACTTCCCTGGCTACCTGGTGGCTGAGAGAAACACTCACCCCGGGCCAGACCTCGTTGATAATTTCTCCTATCTTTCGCTCGTTTTCCGGGTTGGTATAGGAGTGCAGCAGGCATACCGCGATAGACTCAACCCCGGCCTCTTTCAGTTTTCCGACAACTTCCTTTACTTCTTTTTCATCGAGTCTTTCCGTTATTTCCCCGGTATATCTGGTGCGTTCCCTCACTCCCCGCCGGAGATACCTGGGCACCAGCGGTTCCGGTTTTTTCCACAGGTAGTTGTAAACGTCTTTTCGGCTGCTTTTGGTCATTTCCAGGATATCGGTAAAGCCCTGGGTGGTTATCAAGCCCACTTTAACGCCCGTCCGTTGCGCAATGGTGTTCAGTCCGGCGGTGGTACCGTGGATAAACAGCGCCACTCCGGATACATCTATATTAATCTTTCTAATTGCCTCCAGGACTCCCTTGCCAAGGTCGGAAGGCGTAGTAGGCACTTTATCCACGATTATCCGCATGGTGTCGTCATCGATATAGACGACATCCGTAAACGTTCCGCCGGTATCAACAGCCAATCGTCTCATAGGTTATCCCTTTCTTACCGAATAGAATAATCAATGTAAAAGAATCACAGACACAAGAGGTTCTTATCACTATCCTAAGGAAGGCGGGAATTGGAGTCAAGCGATATCAGAAACAGTTGAAACCTAAGTTAGAAAGCACATTCATGTCGATGAACGTATTGGGAACGTAGCTTCAGCCACGTACAACCATAAATTTTGCATTAAAAAGGAACCTAGCTTTGAGTGAAGCTACCATTGGACGAAGTTGAAAAAGGGGCATTAATAAAAGAAAAGGGAGGCTTGAAGCCCCCATCGATAAAGACTGATTTAGGCCGCTTTATTCAGGTGTTAAAACGGGAGGTAAGTCTTCCCTTGACCGGCCCCTGGTCAGGGTACGCGGTATAGCGTCAGCCAGTTCTTCGGCGGTCCAGCTACCATCTTTCCTGATAATTTCTTTAACGGTCGGCGGCTCGTTAAAAATGCCCACGTGCCCGTGCCAGACCTCGAAAATGCAGCCGTTAATGTGGTCAGCCTTTTCGCTGGCGAGAAACACCACCAGACTGGCCACATCTTCCGGTCGGTTTACTGCCATACGAGGCGTGATTTCCCTGGAGCCCCTCCAGGCCGCCAAAGGTCTGATTGCATTGCAGGTGACGCCAAATTCGGCCATATCTCTGGCTACCGTCCGCGTCAGGCCAGCTATTCCTTCCTTGGCGGCTCCGTAAGCGGTAAAACCTTTCCATCCCAGTCCCACGTGGGAAGACGTGTTGATAATTCTGCCGTACCTCTGCTTTTGCATAAAAGAACAGGCATATCGAGTGCAATAAAAAGTGCCGAACAGGTGTGTTTTTATCAAGAGTTCCCAGTTATCAAGGGGGATGTCAAATACCGGCCGGGGCTCGCATACAACACCGGCGTTGTTTACCAATACATCAATGCGCCCGTACGTCTTGATGGCTGTATTGATAATATTCTCCGCCCCCTTTTCCGTCGCAACACTATCATAGTTGGAGACAGCCATGCCACCGGTGTTGTTTATCTCTTTGACGACCGCGTCAGCCGGTGAACGGGAAACTCCTTGGCCATCATGGGATGTGCCTATGTCGTTTACCACTACCCTGGCACCCTGGGCTGCCAGGCCGATGGCCTCGGCGCGTCCGATACCGCTTCCGGCCCCGGTTACCACGGCAACTCTTCCTTCGAGTAGCCTGTCCATATCTTCCTCCCGCCGCTGCAACAAGCAGCCTCAGATGATAATTTTCCCCCCGTCGATTATCAGCTCGATGCCGGTGACGTAGCTGGATTCATCGGATGCCAGGTAAAGGATACCGTTGGCGATGTCCTCCGGCAGCCCCATTCTACCTAAAGGAATTCCCTGACTCTCTTTCTCAATTTGTTTCTCTACGCCACCGGGTGATTTGGCTGCCAGAGTCTTAAATAGCGGGGTTATGATGTAACCGGGGTGTACGGAGTTGAACCGAATGTTCTGTTTGGCATAGGTGACCGCGTCCGCTTTGGTCAGCGTCCGTATGCCGCCCTTGGAACTGCAGTAAGCCGGCGTTGGCCCCCCGAGTATCCCCATGATCGAGGAAACATTGATAACACTGCCGCTGCCGGACTTCATGAAATAAGGCACCGCGTATTTTACACACCAGAAGGGGCCTTTCAGGTTTATATTCATTACCCTGTCCCATTCTTCGTTAGACAATAAGTGGCTGGGGCCGCCACCCCCGGCGATTCCCGCGTTGTTCACCAGGATATTGAGCTTTCCGTATTTCTTGTATATATCGGAAATGATTTGCTCCACTTCTTTCTCTATGGCGACGTTCATGTGGTGGTAAACGGCTTCACCTCCGGCAGAGACGATTTCCCTGACCACGCGCCGGCCGTTATCATCGTCTATATCCACCACGGCGACTTGAGCACCTTCCCGGGCCAGGAGCTTGGCGGTCGATTCGCCGATGCCTGATGCGGCGCCGGTAACAATAGCCACTTTTCCCTTGACTCTATCCATCGGCAATCCCTCGTTTATTTTTTGTTCATTTTATCGAGGATAACGTGTTCTTCCACTACCCAGAAATTCCCCGCCTTCATCTTCACGAAGTTGGCCGCGTCCATCGCCAGCTCTTTATTGGACATGACAACATCTCTGGACTTCTGCCAGGACTGGATGTCGTCATACCACATTTCCACGATTCCGTCGCCCTCGTATTCCATTCCCGGTACCTCGACAAAATGGTTCTGTACGTATCTTTTCACGTAGGGAATGAGCCTGGCTGCCAGGGGGGCGTGCGTTTCCAGCCAGTATTTGCTGTATTCCTCACGGGTAAGACCGGGTTTTCTGTGGGCGAGCGCGATCGTTTTTATCATAGTTGTAACTCCTCATCGATAATTTTTCAATTTAGTTCTTGACTATTCCGTATCGGGATATTTTGGGGGCGGCGCGTTGAACATACCTCCGTCTATCAGTAATTCGGCGGCAGTCACATAGCTTGATTCGTCTGATGCCAGGAACAGAATGCCTTGAGCTACTTCTTCCGGGTATCCCATTCGGTCCATCGGACACATCGTGGAAAGGAGTTTGATGGTGTTTTCTAATCCACCGCCAATTTTTTCCACGAGCTTACGGAAAAGAGGTGTAATAATATTCCCCGGGTGAACGGAGTTGACCCTGATATTGGACTTGGCGTATATCAGTGCATCCGATTTGGTCATCGCCCGCAAGGCCCCCTTGGAAGTATCATAGTCCGGGGTGTCGCAACCGATAATACCGTAGATCGAAGCGATATTGACGATGCTGCCGATGCCCGATTTTATCATGTAAGGGGCGGCATACTTGGTGCAGAAGAACGCCCCTTTGAGGTTGACATTCATTATCCTGTCAAACTCTTCGGAGGTTGTTTCGTGAGCAGGCTTACGGTGGCCGGGAATTCCGGCGTTATTGACCAGTATATGAAGCTTGCCATATTTCCCCAAGATGTCGGTGAAAATTTTTTTTACTTCTTCTTCTTTGGAAATGTCCAGGTGCCAGAAATCCGCCATTCCCTTTGCGGCCTTTATCTCCGCAGCTACTCTTTTACCATTCTCATCGTCGATATCAACGATGGCCACCCTGGCGCCTTCGCGGGCCAGCAGTCTGGCGGTAGCTTCTCCGATACCGTTAGCGCCGCCGGTCACAATCGCCACTTTATCTTTGACTCGGTCCATGGATTGCCTCCTCTTTGGTAAAGTTTCGGCAGGGACTATTTTTTCTCGCTGGCATTCTTTTTGAGATACCGGGCCGTCAGCGGGAAATCCATGTAAACAATTGGCTTTTTAATGCTTTTAACGATTAACGGACCGTGTATCAGCCCCCGGGGTACACAGATATATGACGGACTGGTAATGATGTGCTTTTCTTTCTCCTCGCCGAAGTAGAATTCAACCTCGCCGCCGAACTCCCTGATATTTAAAGGATTTCCTCCGATGAAGCAGATAACCTGGTCGAATTCATGGGAATGAGAACTGTCCACCATCACGAAAGGCTCGGTCAAATACGACCAATTCATCGTGAACTGAATGCCGCCGAGGTGTTCTCCGCCGAAGACGTTTATCTGCGGTGCGGTGATTTGGGGGAACATGACCGATTGCATTATGGGTGCATCGACAATGTATTTCCCGTACTTCTTCTGTTGGGCCATTCTCTTTCCTTTCTGAGTTCTTTTTTTTAAATTATTCGCCGGAATATCCCAGCTCTCTGGATATATCCAGGGCGCTTTTTTTTATAACAGGTACACATTCCCTGACTCTTGCGCGTGTAAGGCGGACGGTAGGGCCTAAGATGCCGACAGATCCGACAACGTTTCCCTCTCCGTTTTTTAAAGGCGCCGCGATACCGCGAATGCCAGCGTCATATTCTTCATCATCGAAGGCAACGCCTTCCTGTTTGACTATCATCAGGTGTTTTTTCAAATCGTTAATATCGGTAATGGTATTGGGAGTATACTGAGCCAGATGATTATCAACATATCTATTCAATTCTCCGTCCGTCAATTCGGCGAGAATGGCCTTGCCGACGCTGGTAGCGTGTAACACCAGTCTGGTACCTTCATCGGGAACTACCGTTAGCGGATGGTCGGCGAGAAATGACTGGCAGAGGGCTGTTTTCGTTCCGTCCCATAAAGCTATGGTAACCGACTCATTTACCTGTTGTTTCAGATCCATCAAGTGAGGAGCGGTTATGCGTAAAACGTTATTGTTCATCTTAATAAAGCCGCTGAAATCCAGGAATTTCATGCCAAGAGAATATTTGCCGCGTTTTTTTGGCTGTCTGAGATAACCGCATTCAACCAGAGCCAGGGCTATTCTCCTTGCAGTCGGCTTATTCAATCCCGACAAGCGAGAAATATCATCCAACGCCAGTTCACTTCCGTGGTCCAGAAACAGTTCCAGGATGCTGAAAGCTTTATTGATAATTTTCACTGCGGATATTTCCTACAAAATAAAATAGAATTCCATTGATTGTATTTTTTGGGATAAGTCTAGCACCTATTATCGGCGGTTGTAAAGTATTTGGAAAGGACTTGACAGGAACTGGATATTAATATATTATCAGGAAAATCATAATTAAATTCCAATTTTTGGAATTACTATTATTTTGTTTCGAAGGAAAGGCACTAACTATTTACTCACCTTTTTTACTATGCGGGGCCGGCGGCATCCTGGGGTGCCAGGGTCAATGATGGCTATCGTTTTCTGAGGACAATTCCTTTACTTACTGTTGCGCCCGGAGTGGCCACTATGCTGGTGGTATTTGCATTCAATATGGTAGGAGACGGTCTGAGAGATGCCCTCGATCCTGGACGGCGTGGAGTATTATAGAAAAACGGATTTTCTTCTAATCAGGAGGGACCAAAATGACCAGGTATTTGTGTGTGGTTTTCAGTGATTGTAAAGACCCCGCCCGGGAAAAAGAGTTCAACGACTGGTACAGCAATATGCACATCCCGGATATGCTGGGAGTCCCTGGTATGATAAGAGCCACGCGCTGGGTGGGCTGTGAAAAGAAGGAAGACGTTCAACGGAAATATATGGCTTTGTATGAACTGGAGACCGATAATCTCGAAGAATTCGATGCTAATGTCAGGAAACAGGGATTGTGGACCATGAAAGAAGGCCGATTCAGCGACCTTCCCGTATTCGATCCCCCTAATGTCCCCCGGATGTACAAACAGATTATGAAAGGAAAAAAGGCCAAAAAAACGAAGAAATAGTGTAAACAGTCCGGGCATGCGTCAATATACATTCGAAGTGCTCAAAAAAGTAAAAACGGTAAACCGGAACAAGAATCTATTTTAAGGAAGGTAGATAATGGGAACAAACAAATACGATAAATACGTCATCTCCGGTCCGCAACCCGGAGACCCGCCCAGCAGCGGCGTCAAGGTCGCCTGGGTTAACGATGAGAAATTCAAAGGCTCTCATCAATATCATGTTCACTGGGTGTTCCAGTCCCCCAGGAACGTCACCGGTTTGAAGACATGGCAAGATATGGGGCACGGCCCGCACGAGCATAAATCACCCGAAGCGGTCATTCACATCGGCACCAACCCGGATGACCCGATGGACCTCGGCGGCGAGATATGGTTCTATCTGGGCCCCGAGCTCGAAAAACACGTTATCACCACTTCATGTCTGGTGTACCTTCCCGCCGGTTTTATCCACAGTCCATGGGTAATCAAGAAGGTAACCAGGCCATTTGCGATCGTGACGGTAATGCAGGAGACCGATCACACAGAACTCGCCCATCCCGAACTCATATCCAAAGAAGAAAATGAAAAAATGATGTATATCGACCAGGGATACTCCAGTCCGGAAAGGATTATTACCACACCTAAAGGCATCAAGGGAGAATGGTAGAGAAACAGGCTCCGAACGGTTTTCAAACTTTAGATTATACGAGATAAATCGGGAGGATCGAGTAAAATGGCAAAAAGAAAATATGAGCACTTATTTATATCGGGCGTGGACCCGGAAGTACAGGCCCAGAGGACCTATGCCGCTATCGGTTTTATTAACGGCAAGACATTTGAGGGATGCAACGACTATAACATTTACTGGGTAGGCGATAAACCTTACGGCGCCTATGGTACCAAAAAATGGGGTGAAATAATGCATGGTCCGCATACCCATAAATACCCTGAGCTCCTCATACACCTGGGGACGGACCCGGACCACCCGTTTGATCTGGGTGCTGAGATAGAAATGTGTATGGGCGAGGAATTGGAAAAATATGTTTTTAACCGGTCCACGATAGTTTGCATACCCGCTGGTTTTGTACATGCACCGTGGAGAATTTTAAAAGTTACCAGGCCTTTTCTAATGATTGAGATTAATCAATCAACCATACGTACTGAAAAATCCCGTAAAGACCTTGTGTCAAAAGAAGACCTGAAGAGAATGCTTTTTGTCGACGCAGGTTATGAAGATGAAGGTATTGAAGCGAAAATGCATTGGCCAGAAGCCGCAGGCCCCCGGCCCGAAAAAATGAAGCCGCTTAAATAGAGAGGATACTGTAGTTGGGCACATCCGGGCAGAGTGCAGTCGTATGTGAACCGCTACTATTTCTCCAGTGTTTCCACTGGCTCGTAGAAGCCCGCCCAGTATAGTTCTACCGACTTAGGGGCTTCTTGCTCGAAATGTATCTTGGCATCCGCCATCAGGTGATGTTCGTAAAAAGCAACCAGGTCCTCCGGAGCATCGAATTCGTAAATCGTCAGGTACAGAGGCCCGGGTTCAACCAGCGGTTTATAGAGCTTGCTGCGGCTTACCCTCTTCAGCCCTCCGAACGCGAAAAGGTCGGTGATATGCTTATGATACCAGTCGTTGTATTCCTTTTCCTTCCTTGGCTTCGGCCCAGACCCTACCACCTCCATATACTTATTGATTCTCATCTTGTTCTCCTTGATTAAACACATATTTCCAGATAGTATAACAGGTAATCAGGGGGGCTGCTATTCGGCAGAATACACGATTCAAACTTGCTTTCAGACCTGAATACCGTAAGGCCTGTTGATTTTATTGAGCACACTATGGAGGATTAACATATCCACTGGATCTTTAGTTTAGAGATCTCAGGTGAAGTCTGCCTTTCTTGTGTTTGGTTTCTTGATGACCTATAATCAAATCCGTTCGCATATCACTCTGAGACAAATCCCTGTTGTTTTCCTTTGGGGAGGTTGTTGATCATGAAGCTTTGAATGTGGGATTAGTCGGGACGGGAGTATTGCCTGGTATCATCTGGCTGCCTATCGTCAGTTTCCCGATTTTGTAAAATTGACGGCGATCTGCGATATACGTAAAGATGCCGTGGAGCAATTTGGCAAATGGGATCATTCACGGTTCACCCGGAAAAACACCCAACTCCGAACAAAGACAACGTTTAGATAGTGGTGACACTTGCCGCCAGGCCAGTTGTAGTCTTGAAAAAATCGGGTGCTAAATCTTTTCAAGACCGAAGTAGTCGCCCTGCCAGGTAAACATCAATTGACCGGCACTTTAACGACTGAAATAATCAGGGAACAGGAAAGCTTGATACGGTCGGAATTGGCCGATAAAAATTCAATCACCACTGCACGAACATCGGCATGACGACATGCGTGTAGTTGTCCGTACCGACCGGGCGGATGAGGCCGGGGCTCGATGGATTGGTGGTCTCTAAGGCCACCTGGGCCTCATGCAGTACGCTCAGGACATCCGTCAGATACTTACCGTTAAAAGCTATCTTGGCTTCGCTGCCTTCCACGGTGGCGTCAATTTCCCCCACGTCGTCGCCGATTTCTTCCGAGCGGGCGGAAACGGCGATTTTACCGGGAGTGACTTCACCGCCGGGGGTTACCACCAACCGGACAATACCACTGCCGTCCCTGGCAAATATGGAAGCGGTCTTGGTGGCACGCAGGAATTCATCTTTGCCGACGATTACCCGCGTATTATAGCTCTTGGGGATAAGCTGCGCGTAGTTGGGGAAAGTGCCCTGGACGAGCTGTGATACCAGCTCGATATCGACATTTATTTCTTTGTTCTTCAGCCGGAAGAGCACCTGGCTCTTGGTAGGATTGAGGGTGATAGCGACCTTGTCCTCCTGGTCAGCCATGAGCCGGTTCAGTTCGGCCAGGGTCCTGGCGGGGATGATGACCTCGACCTTCTGGCCGACGGGTTCAGCGACGGGCAGCTGGAAGACGGCCAGTCGAAAGCCATCGGCTGCCGCCAGTGTCAGAGTATTGCCTTCAAAACGCGTGCTGACGCCCGTGAGCACCGGACGTGACTCTTCTGTAGCTGCCGCGAAAACAACCTGATTGATTCCCTGACGCAGGGCAGCGATTTCAACGCCGGTACCGATACCGTCGTCAACACTGGGAATAGGGGGGAACTCTTTGGCATCCATGCCGCTGATGCGAGCCTCGAAGCGGGCGCACTTGAGTCCCAGCGTCTTGGTCTGCGGAGAAAGCTGGATACTGACGGTATCGCCGGGGAGGGAGCTGACGAACTCGGTCAAGAGCCGGGCGGGCACGGTAATAGCGCCTTCCTCCTCGACTTTAGCCCCGATCCAGCAACTTATCGCCATTTCGAGGTTGGTGGCCACGAGCTTTAGCCTGCCGCCATCGGTTGCCAGCATGACATTATTGGTAATCGGCAGGGTTGTCCTGGTCGCAACGGCCCGTCCGACGATATTGAGGCCGCGGTTGAAGTTTTCCTGAAGGCACGAAAGTTTCATGCTGCACCCCCAAAAATCAGTGGTGGACTAGTATACAACAATAAACTGGTATTATTCAAGATTTATGGTGCCGCTTTTGCCGCCACTTTTGTGTACGAGACGCACGTTCTCAATCTTCATGCCGCGGTCGACGGCCTTACACATATCGTAAATCGTGAGGGCCGCCACGGAGACCGCCGTCAGCGCCTCCATCTCGACGCCGGTGGGGCCGGTGCTTTGAACGGTAGCGTTAATACCTACGGCGCTGGCCTCTTCATCGAGGTCGAAATCGACCCTGACGCTGGCGAGGAGAATGGGGTGGCACAAGGGAATGAGGTCGGGTGTGCGTTTGGCAGCCATGATACCGGCGAGCTGGGCGACGGGCAGGACTTCGCCCTTGGCCGTGCCCCCTGACTTGATGAGCCGGAAGGTGGCCGGTTTCATCCGGACGGTGCCCCGGGCAATGGCGACACGGGCGATATCGGGCTTGGCAGAGACGTCGACCATGCGGGGCCGGCCGGACTCGTCGAGGTGCGTGAGCTTCCTGCGAACCATGATTAACCTCTATTTTATTATGGAAACAAATCGTAGCTGGACAGCCTTGATTCGTTTTTATGTTACGTTAAATACTGATACTATTTCTGGTTTTTTATCCGCCCACCTGGGAGAAGGGCCGTCCCTGGCGGCCCGAGCCTTCGGCGAGGCGATGGCCTTGCGGCTTGCAGGCGATGGCCTTCTCGATAAGGCTTTTCAGCTCATCCGGGGAAGTGCCGCTCCGCAGGGTCTCACGGATATCGATTTCATCCTCGCAGAGCAGGCAGGGTCGGAGCTTGCCATCGGCGGTGAGGCGGAGGCGGTTACACTGGTAGCAGAAGTGCTCCGTGACCGGCGTGATGAAACCGATAGTCCCGGCGGCGCCGGGAAAGCGGAAGTACCTGGCCGGTCCGTTGCCGACATCTAACCGGGAGGGTTCCAGACTACCCAGGGACTCAATGCGCTTTTTCATCTCGCCGACGGAAACAAGCTTGATGTCGCCGGAACCGCTAACGGGCATGTGCTCGATGAAGCGGACGTGCCAGCCAGCGGTGATGGTCTTCGCGGCGAAATCCGGCAGCTCGTCGTCGTTGACTCCGGCCATGACGACCATGTTCATCTTGACGGGGTCGAGTCGCGCCGACCGGGCGGCCTCGATGCCGGCCAGGGTGTCCTCAAGCGTACCGCAGCGGGTAATCCGGTTGAACCTCTCCGGTTTAAGGGTATCAAGGCTGACGTTCCCCCGCCTCAGGCCGGCCTTTTTCAGGGCGGCGGCATGCTGCGCCAGGAGGACGCCGTTGGTCGTCATGGAGATATCGTCGATAGTCTCGATACCGGCCAGCATCTTGACGAGGTCGGGGAGTCCCAGCCTGACGAGGGGCTCGCCGCCGGTGAGCCTGATTTTGGTGATGCCGAGGCCGGCGGCGACCTTCGCCACGGTATAGATTTCTTCGTAGGTGAGGATGTCGCGGTGGGCCATCAGGCTGACGCCCTCTTCGGGCATGCAGTAGACGCAGCGCAGGTTGCAGCGGTCCGTCACCGAGATACGCAGGTAGTTGATGGGGCGCTGAAAAGAATCGGAAAGTCCGGTCATAACGATATCCTCTAGCTATATTATACAGGAAAGGGATGACGGAAGCTATTGCCATGAAAAGTGTCTCATTGACATATAATAGCACGGGGTCTAAAATGTTTTAAAATAATGAATAAAAGGACAAAATAAACCATTAGGCATTACAATGCACTAAATGAGGGAAATATCGAAAACAAATGGATAGAGTTATGCACAAGAAGAGTAATAAGGTCACAGACAAATGTATCCATTGCGGCCAAGAGTTTGATCCATCTCGGCAATCTCCTTGGAGTGAATTCAACTGCTCCTATCATCCATTGGGTGCAGACTCAATCGGTAATACTGGGCCAAGGGAGGATTATAAGGAACTCTGGGTCTTCCGATGTTGCGGCAAAGCGTATATTTCAGATACAGAACCTCCTCGATCACCCGGCTGCATGAACGCTTTCCATGTTGCAAAGCGATCTACAATCTTCATTTCATATGCAAGGCTGGATGGTCACTTTGCAACATTTTTAGAAAATGAACTTAAACGACGAGGTTATTCAATCTGGAAGGACACAGCTGATATTATAGCCGGAGAGAACTGGCAGGAAGCCATAAATCAGGCTATGGATGCATGCAGCCATTTTATTATTCTTCTATCTAGTAAATCAGTTAATCGCCCGGAAGTAAATAGAGAACTTGGAGCAGCCTTACAAGCACGAAAAAGGATAATTCCAATTCTAATTGACGATTGCGAGATTCCTCCTCAGCTACGCCAGTTCAATTTAATCGATTGGAGAGTTGGTCAAGACTATGTCTCAAGCACAAACTTTACTCGGCTGGACGATGCTCTTGGAGACCCTTCAAGAATCCTTCTACTTGAGAGAATTCGCAGTGGATGGAAAAATTTGAAAGAGAAGGAATGAGTTAAATCCAACAGATGGCTGAATGCGGACACAACTCCGCTGCGCTCGTAATAGCAGTAAGTAATCTATTAATGGCCTCGGTCCGGCTGCCATTTCTATGAGCCTCTCTCTCGCCTTCTCCGTCGCCCTCGCCCGGGAGTACGGCTTTACCGACATCGATGGAAAGCAGCCGGGGCCGTAGCCGGATATATTCATCAGTATTTTACGCGCTTTTTCAGCCGCCCGCTGCTTCCTGTAAAACAAAAATTCTAAACCTGGAAACCCCTTGACAATATTTCGCCCTCGGGCTATACTTGGTATATACACAGGAGGTGGACATGGTCACAAAAGTACAAAAGTGGGGCAACAGTCAGGGTCTACGTCTTGCCAAGCACTTGCTTGAAGAAGCCAATATATCAATTGGCGATGATGTGGAAGTCACAGGAAAAGACGGCGTCATCATCATTTCTCCGGTAAAACGCCCCCGGGAAAAGCGGGACCTTAAGGAACTGGTCTCAAGAATTCCCCGGAATTATCAAGCAGGTGAAGTAGATTGGGGGAAGCAGGTTGGCAGGGAAACGTGGTAGATGAAGGCTTTTATTCCGCAAAAAGGCGACTTCATTACAGCATCATTCGATCCTCAATCCGGACATGAGCAAAGAGGCCGACGCCCTGCCCTGGTCGTCAGCAACACTCTCTTTAACGAAAGCACCGGGCTGGCTATTGTCTGCCCCATAACGAGTGTTGACCGGAGGTTTCCGTTCCATGTGGCTATAGTAAACGAACCGTCTGTCAGCGGTTTTATTATGGTCGAACAGGTAAAGTCAATCGATTTCCGTACCCGTAGGGCGAAACGCATCGGGAAGGCCAAGGATACTTTGCTTAATGAAGTGCTCGCTATACTTGATGCGTGTATATATTAAAACAGTTACCTGACGATTAACCTTAACAATACATGTAGAGTCTTCCGTGTTGAAATTGTTCGGTGGCTAATTGTTTTAATTCATTTCTCTACGATAATGCAGGTTTCTTTTACTTGAAATTTTCAGCAATTCAAATCAAGATTTAAGATTCCTTTCGTTTTATACTCTACCTGCGAGGTGATAAACACGGAAAGCTGGGGAAAAGTCAACGCCGTACAGCGGATGCAGGACTTTATCGAACGGCACGTGACGGAACCGATAACCCTGCATATGCTGGCTCGAGAGGCCGGCTATTCCCCGTGGCACGCCGCCCGGGTCTTCAAGGACATTACAGGAAAAACTCCTTTCGAGTATATCAGGGAGCTGCGGCTGTCGCGCGCGGCCGTTAAGCTGCGGGATGAAGAAACCAGGGTCATCGATGTCGCCCTGGACTTTGTCTTCGATTCTCACGAGGGGTTTACGCGGGCGTTTTCCCGGCAGTTCGGTATAAGCCCGCGGGACTTCAGTAAAAACAAACCCGTGTTGAAACTTTTTATACCCGAGCCTGCCCGTGACTATTACCTTAGCTTGCAAAGAGGAGAAAATATCATGACATCCAAACCGAATCCGAATACCGTTTTCGTCCAGGTCATCGACCGTCCGGCCCGAAAACTGATACTCAAGCGGGGCGTCAAGGCAACCCACTATTTTGAGTATTGCGAGGAACTGGGCTGCGACGTTTACCAGGAGCTTAAGGGCGTGAAAGATGCCCTTTATGAGCCTATCGGGATGTGGCTGCCGAAGAGCCTGCGCAAACCGGGGACTTCAGAATACGCCATGGGCGTGGAAATGCCGGCTGACTATAAAGGCGCTGTGCCGGAAGGCTATAAAATCATCGACCTCAAGCCGTGTAAAATGATGGTCTTCCAGGGGCAGCCTTATGACGATGCAAAATTCGAGCTATCCACGACCTGTGGGAAGTGATGAAGACCTATAATCCGGAGCTTTACGGTTTCAAATGGGCGGACGAGGACGGGCCCCGGTTCCAGCTCGAACCCCAGGGATACCGCGGCTATATCGAAGCCAGGCCGGTAAGACAGTTGAACGTCAGGAAGTAAGTTGCAGGTTCATAAGAAAGACGCGGGCTTTTTCCGCGGCCCGCGCCCGGTGGCTCGCCCGGTTCTTTTCTTCCACGGTCAATTCGGCCATCGTTTTACCCAGCTCCGGCAGGAAGAAAACGGGGTCGTAGCCGAAGCCGTGGGCGCCGCGCGGCGAGGTAGTGATTACCCCCCGGCACTCGCCGGAGAAAATCTCGACCTTGCCGGCAGGCTCGGCCAGGGCGATGACGCAGCGGAAGCGGGCCATGCGCCGCTTTTCGGGGACATCCTTGAGGCGGGAAAGGAGGTAGCTGATTCTATCGCTGTCGGAGGCGCCTTCACCAGCGTAGCGGGCGGAGAGGGGGCCCGGCTCGCCGCCGAGAGCGTCCACCTCGAGACCGGAGTCGTCGGCCAGCGCCAGGAGGCCGGAAGCGTCGGCAAAAGCGACCGCCTTTAACCGGGCGTTCTCCTCGAAGCTGCCGCCCGATTCATCGACGGCCACGTTGATACCCCGCTCGGAGGGCGTGACGATATCGAAGGAAATGCCACGGAGCAGGCTTTTATACTCGCGCTGCTTACCGCGGTTGCCGGTCGCCAGCAGGAGCTTATCACGGCGCAAAGGGACTCCGCTTTCAACGGACCACCCGGCTTTTTACCGGGCAGTCTCTAGGTCTTTTTTACCAGCTTATGATAGCGCCCGTTGCCCTTGGCGTCAAGCGGCTGGAACCTGCCTTCGAGCTTGGCCATGACCTGGGGCATGGTGGTATATTCCATCTCTTCGAGCGGGAGGCGGTGGGGCTCGAAAGGACCATGCCGACGCATCATGTCGGCCATCTCATTGGCCTGCTCGCGGGCCATATCGAAGGACTTATCGGCGAACATGTCGCGCGGGCCGAGGAGCTTACCGTCATTAAGCTGGAAGCCGAGGCAGACAACCCGCGGGGGGCCATCGAAGCGGGAGGGGGTGCTGTCTCCCAGCGCCACCGGCATGAGCGGTCCCATGTGAGAGCCGCGCATCCAGCCTTCTACGAGGATGGGGGCGGCGAAGGGTTCGAGGACTTCACCGACGGCGGGGAAGATGCCCTGGGAGCGCACGATGCAGACGGGGTCGTCCTTGCCGACGTACTTACCGGCGATAAGGGAGAGCCTTTCCGTGGAGGAGACCGCGGCGGTCTCACCGGTGTCACGGTGGTAGACGGCCTTGACGGCGAAGTGCGACGGGGCCCCGATGAGCACCAGCATATCATAGATCTCTTCCGGGGCGTTGAACCGGATTTTCTTGTGCTCTTTGACGTCATGGACCTCGAAGGTGTAGCCGTTGTGCATGTTGGCGGCAATGACCAGGCCGATGGTATTGAAGGGGTCGGCGAACATCTTGTAGAGAGGCATATTCCAGGCCCCGGCGGAGGTCTTGTCCGCCATGAAGATGAGGATGGGCTCGGAGGTCCTTTCCTCGAACTCCACCTCGGCAAGTCCGGGACCCATGCCGCGGACATTGCCGGCGAAGGCGTCAGCGAGGAGGTCCTGCCCGGCTCCGTAGAGCTTCATTTTCTTGGCGAGACGGGTGCCGGTGACGAAAGTATCCCAGGCCAGCTTATGGATATCATAGTTGCCGGCGCCCAGGGCGTGGGTCATGATAAGCTGCAAATCATCGCCGCACTTGGTCGCCTGGCAATCGATGAGCAGCCCGTCTTTCTTTGCCTTTTTCAGGCATTCGGCCGCCGCGGCGATGATGTCCGGGTGCGACTCGGAATGGCCGACGTAGCCCCCGATATCGGCCTTGATAACAGAAAGCGTCGTTTTCATGATACCCTCCCTTGATTCAGTATTCGATGCCTTTTCTGGCTTTAATTCCTTTATCGAACGGGTGCTTGACCTTGACCATCTCGGTAACGAGGTCAGCGGCTTCAAGTAACCTGTTATCGGCATGGCGGCCGGTGAGGATGAGCTCGACGTGGGACGGTTTTTCCCTGACGAGCCGGAGGACATCATCCAGGCTGACCAGTTTGTAGTCGAGGGCGACGTTCACTTCGTCGAGGACGACCAGGTCGTAACGACCGCTCGTGACGGCTTCGGAGGCGGCAGCGAGGGCGCGGCGCGCCTGCTCTTTTTCAGTGGGGGTGATATCGGCCGGGTCGGCAAACGGCCTCAGGCCGAACCGCGAGAGCACAACGTTGGGGAATTTAGACAGGGAGGTGAACTCACCGGAGTCGCGTTTGCCTTTAAAGAAGAAGACGATGTAGATTTTCCAATCGTGGCCGGCGGCCCGCAATACCGCACCCAGGGCGGCAGTCGTTTTGCCCTTACCATTGCCGGTAAAAACCTGGACCAGACCCTGTTGTTTTTTGTCGGCCAAGAGCGACCCCTATATCCGGTGCGGGTACTCAGGTACCCAGCCGTAATTTTAACAATCCGCCCGTGTTAAAACCGGCAGAATCAGGTTAGAAATCGGTAGGATTTTTATTTCTCACCGGTCACCCCCGGTTAATTCCGGTGGCCGCCGGGGAACGGGAGCTTCAAGACCGGGCGGTGACTATATTCGACTATATACAATTTCGAGTCTTCCGCCAATGGTATAAACTCTCATTTTGATTAAGGGTTAGCTTTTATATTGAAAGGAGGTGGCAAATAGCGGGGAAAAGCAAAAAAGGCAATTAACGAAAGTCATGGACTCGGAGAAGCAAATAATCGGGGTTGAAGGACAGGGAGATTACCCTTCGACAGACCAGGCGGAGCGGATCAGTATTCGATAACGGCGATAATTTCGCCGGGTTTGACCACCTGTTCCTCTTTAACGCGGATATCGGTGACGGTGCCGTCTACCGGGGACACGATAGGGTTTTCCATCTTCATGGACTCGAGGACGCAGAGGACATCGCCCTCTTTAACGGCCTGGCCGATCTTCACATCGACGCTGACAATCTTCCCGGTAATGGGGACTTCAACTTTTTCCTGAGCCAAGGTCGGGGCTCCTTTCCCTCAAATCAAAAGGGCGGGGGCTCAGCTTTTTGAACCCACCGCCCCATTATACACGAGTCGGCCCGGTAAATCACACCGGACTATTTTTCCTTGGAGGTTCCGGCACCGACGGCCTCGGCGGGGCGAACGACGATTTCTTCGCCCTCGAGGTCGACGATAATGGTCTCGCCGGCCTTGAATTTGCCGCGCAGCAGGTCTTCCGAGAGCCGGTCTTCAATCATGTTCTGGATGACGCGGCGCAGCGGTCGGGCGCCGAAGACCTCGTCATACCCCTTCTCACCCAGGAAATCCTTGGCGGCGTCGGTAACTTCCAGCTTGATTTCCTTTTCGGCCAGCTGCTTGTTGACGTTGGCCAGCATGAGGTCGACGATGGAGCGTATCTGGTCCCTGGTGAGGGAGTGGAAGACCACGACGCCGTCGATGCGGTTGAGGAACTCCGGCCGGAAGGTCTTCTTCAGCTCGCCGAGGAGGTTATCCTTCATCCTCTCGTAGGACTGCTCCCGGGTTTTGGCCTCATTGCTGCGCTGGGCGAACCCGAGGGTGGTGCCCTTGCGGATAAGCTCGGCGCCGATGTTGCTGGTCATGATGATGATGCTGTTGCGGAAGTCCACACGGCGGCCCTTGGCGTCGGTCAGGTGGCCGTCGTCAAAAATCTGCAGGAGCAGGTTAAAGACATCGGGGTGGGCCTTCTCAATTTCGTCGAGAAGGATGCAGCTATAAGACTTGCGCCGGACGGCCTCGGTGAGCTGGCCGCCTTCGTCATAGCCGACGTAGCCGGGCGGGGCGCCGACAAGGCGGGATACGGCGAACTTCTCCATGAACTCGGACATATCGATGCGGATGAGGCTGTCCTCGCTGCCGAACATGAACTCGGCCAGGGCCCGGGCCAGCTCGGTCTTGCCGACGCCGGTCGGGCCGAGGAAAATGAAATTGCCGATGGGACGCCGGGGGTCTTTGAGGCCGGCCCGCGCCCGCCGGATGGCCTTGGAAATGATGTTGATAGCCTCGTCCTGGCTGACAATGCGCTTGTGCAATACCTCTTCCATGTTGAGCAGACGGCTTGTCTCGTTATCGCCGAGCTGGACGATAGGGACGCCGGTCCACATGCTGACGACCTCGGCGATGTCTTCCTTCTTGACGACGACGTCTTCGGTCTCCTGCTCGGTCTTCCACTCCGCCTCGAGCTGGCGGATTTTCTCATCTATCTGCAGCTCACGCTCGCGCAGCTCGGCGGCATAATCGTACTGCTGCGTGGCCAGGGCGGCGTCTTTGTCCTTGCGGATGTTGTCGCCCTGCTCCCTGGCCTGCTTGAGCGTGACGGGCATCATGCGGTGCCGGATACGCACCCGGGAGGCGGCCTCGTCCACGAGGTCGATGGCCTTGTCCGGCAAAAAGCGATCGGGGATATAGCGTGACGCCAGGTTGGCGGCGGCGGTCAGGGCATCATCGCTAATCTTCAGGCGATGGTGCGCCTCGTAGCGTTCTTTGATGCCCTTTAAAATCGCCAGCGTCTCGTCGACGGAAGGTTCCTCGACGAGGACGGGCTGGAAGCGGCGTTCCAGGGCGGCATCGCGCTCGACATACTTGCGGAAGTCGTCGAGGGTGGTGGCGCCGATACACTGGAGCTCGCCGCGACCCAGCGAGGGTTTTAAAATATTGGCGGCATCGACGGCGCCCTCGGCGGCGCCAGCGCCGACCATGGTATGGAACTCGTCGATGAAGATGACGCAGTTGGCCGCGGTCTTGATTTCATCGATTATTTTCTTGAGGCGCTCCTCGAACTCGCCACGGTACTTGGTGCCGGCCACGAGCGAACCCATATCGAGGGCGATAAGGCGTTTGTCTTCGAGGGTCTCGGGGACGTCACCGGAGACGATGCGGTGGGCGAGGCCTTCGACGATGGCCGTCTTGCCGACGCCCGGCTCGCCGATCAGGGCGGGGTTGTTCTTGGTGCGGCGACTCAGTATCTGGATAAGCCGCTCAATCTCCTTGTGCCGACCGATAACGGGGTCGAGCTTGCCGGAGCGTGCCTGGGCGGTAAGGTCGATACCAAGCTGGTCGAGGGCGGGGGTGCGGGAAGTGCTGCGGCTCGTCCTGGCCTTGGGAGTGCCCTGTGTGAGGACATGCTGGACCTCGGCGCGGGCCCTCTCCAGGGTGATACCGAAGCTATCGAGGACGCTGGAAGCGACGCCTTCGCCTTCACGCAGGAGGCCGAGCAGCAGGTGCTCGGTGCCGATGTAGTTATGGCCCATCTGGCGGGCTTCGTCGATGGCGAGCTCGATGACTTTTTTAGCGCGCGGCGTGAGGCCGGTCTCGCCGGAGCCGGGTTTCTCGCCGCGGCCGATGATGAACTCGACGGCGGAGCGGACCTTGCTCAGGCCGATGCCCAGGTTGATAAGGACGCGGGCGGCGACGCCCTCTTCCTCGCGCACGAGACCAAGCAGGATGTGCTCGGTGCCGATATAGCTATGGTTAAGGTTGCGCGCCTCTTCCTGAGCGATGGTGAGGACGCGGCGGGCCCTTTCCGAGAACTTTTCAAACCTGCTAGCCATGTTGCCTTTCTCAGGATTACCTTGTACGGTAGAGTCTACCCTAATTTCATCTTATAATAAAGCAGACGTTAAAGCAAGCAGGGAGAGCGGACCAGGTTACCCCCTATTTTGGTCATGGAATGCTTTATACTATGAAAAAGCCTCCTGGCAGCGGCATATTTTCCACAAAGGGTTGCCCCCTCAGTATCGTCTGCGCTGGGGCGTTTCACTTCCGTGTTCGGGATGGGAACGGGTGGTACCACCCCGCTCTAACCACCAAGAGGCGTTTTTCTCTTGCGATTTCGCTTCAGTTGTTAAAGTCCTTCCCTACTGACCAGAATATATTCTAGCACATCGGCCGCGTTCTGAAAAGGGCTTAAATGTAAATATTTAACAAAACAAATGTAATTATTTTGCATGTGATACTAAAAAAGCGGCGAGCGGCGACTTTCGAGCACCCTTGACAAGCTCGAAAACAAGTGATAGGGTATTGGAGGGCTTTTTCGCCTGATTCACCGACCGGCTTATTTACCCGGTGCTTTTTAAATCATTGGAACGGTAAAAAATCCATCGCGGCGAGGTTAATTCATGAACAATTTACGAGGTGATGATATGGGGATAGAGTTGGTGCACATCGGTTTTGGCAACATACTGGCAATGAACCGGACTATAGCCATAGCATCACCGAACTCCGCGCCCACCAAGCGGACGATACACGAGGGTCGCACCAACGGGAAACTTATCGATATGACCAGCGGGAGACGGACCAAGGCGGTTATCTTTACGGATAGCGGCCACATTGTCCTGGCGGCCCTCGCCCCGGAGACCATCGCCTCGCGGCTGCAGACCATACGGGGCAGTCAGCCCGGCAAGGAAACAGGCGATGGCGCCGAAGAACCCTGAAAAATTCCCTGACCTTCGCCCGGCGCGCCAGCCCTTGCTCATTGTCCTTTCCGGGCTTTCCGGCTCGGGCAAGGACGTCGTGCTGGAACGATTGCGGCAGTCCGGCTATCCTATCGAGTTCATCGTGACCCTCACCACGCGGGCCCGGCGGTCTAACGAGAAGGACGGCGTCCACTATCGCTTCGTGACGCCGGCCCGGTTCCAGGAGCTAATCGAGCGAAAGGAGCTGCTGGAATGGGCCAACGTCTACGAGAACTGGTACGGTGTGCCGAATGAGCCGGTACGCGAGGCGCTGGCGGCGGGTAAAGATGTCATCGTCAAGATAGACGTGCAGGGAGCGGCGACGGTGAAGCGGATTTTACCCGGGGCGGTGCTCATCTTCCTGGCGACGCCTTCAATGGAAGAGTTGGAGCAGCGGCTGCGGCAGCGGCGTACGGAGTCCGCTTCTGACGTGGAGGTGCGACTCAAAACTGCCCGTAAAGAGCTTCAACAACTGCGGATTTTCGACTATATCGTCATCAACCGGGAAGGGGAAGTAGACCGGGCGGTGGAGGAAATCAGGGCCATCATCACAGCCGAGAAATGCCGGGTGAAGCCGAGAGAGATTAAGCTGTAATTTTTTCTGTGACAATTTCAACAATTGTTATAGTGTGCATACCCTGTCATTGCGAGGAGTCCCGATGAAGTCGGGACGACGTGGCAATCTCTATTTTCGGTTTCTACCTCAACCCCTGACCCCCTCTCCCCCTGCGTAGAGGGGGAATCGAAAGGGGGTGAGCTTACCCTTGCCTTCTTTTCATAAATCCTGTAAAGTCATGCTGTGAGCAAAGCGGGCAAGTCTGCAAACAAGCTGGTCTTCATCTGCCAGGAGTGCGGTAAGGAGAGCCTGAAGTGGCTGGGGCGCTGCCCGGACTGCCAGCAGTGGAACAGCTTCGTGGAGATGACCGCGGCGGCCGTGGTAACTCCTTCACATCCTTCTGCCCCGGTTTCCCCGCCCCGCGAGCTTTCCCAGGTGGTCATCGAGGCGGCCGACCGTTTCCGGCTGCCGCTGGGCGAGTTCAACCGCGTGCTCGGCGGGGGACTGGTGGCCGGCTCGCTGGTGCTTATCAGCGGCGACCCCGGCATCGGTAAGTCGACGCTCCTGCTCCAGGCGGCGGCGTCGATGGCCAATCACCGGCGCAAAGTCGTCTACGTCACCGGCGAGGAAACGGCGCACCAGATAAAGTTGCGGGCCGACAGGCTCGGGCTGGATGGGGAGGGGCTTTTCATCATGGCGGAGACCGACCTCGACGCCGTGCTGGAACAGGTCGAGTCGGTTTCACCCTCGCTGGTCGTCATCGACTCCATCCAGACCGTTTATGTCCCGGCCATGGAGTCGACACCGGGGAGTATCGGCCAGGTGCGGGAATGCACGATGAGGCTGATGCAATGGGCCAAGCAGCACGGCGTGCCGGTCTTCATCTCCGGGCACGTCACCAAGGAGGGGGCCATCGCCGGGCCGCGCGTCCTCGAACACATCGTCGATGTCGTCCTCTACCTGGAGGGAGAGGCTTTCAGCGCCTACCGCCTGCTCCGCTGCGTCAAGAACCGCTACGGCTCCACTAACGAGGTGGGCGTCTTCGAAATGAGGGAGCAGGGCCTGGTGGAGGTAGAAAATCCGTCGAAGGCCTTTTTATCGCAGCGCGGGGCGGAGGCTATCGGGTCGGCAGTGGTGCCGACCATCGAGGGGAGCCGCCCTCTGCTCGTAGAGATACAGGCGCTGACGACGCCCACCAGCTTCGGGCAGCCGCGGCGCACCGCTAACGGAGTCGATTTCAACCGGCTGCTGCTGGTGGCGGCCGTCTTGAGCAAGAGGGTCGGATTAAAGCTGGGCGCCCAGGACATCATGGTAAACGTGACCGGCGGGCTCAGGGTAGGCGAGCCGGCCGCCGACTTGGGCATGGCGCTGGCCATCGCCTCCAGCTTCCGCGATATCGCGGTGGCGCCGCAGACGGCGGTGGTAGGGGAGGTGGGGCTGAGCGGGGAGCTGCGGGCGGCCACGCAAATGGAGCGCAGATTTACCGAGGCGGCGAGGCTGGGGTTCAAACGCTGTATTATACCCAGAGTCGGGGCCAGGGTGACGCCGCCGAAGGATATCGAAATAATATTGGCGGGCAGCCTGAGGGAGGCGGTTGGAAAAGGATTAGTGGGTGGAGGAAAGAATACAAGTCAGCCTGACACTATTCAATGATTTTAAATTCTGATATTTCATACAGTACTTCATAAACTCTCATGTAGAATTCGTAATTTCCGAAATGCCTGTAAATAGATATTAATTCAGGATATCCATATTCGCAATTGAAATCAGCGTGAACCAAGCGGGGAATAGCATTATTGGGATGATAATAAACATCGGCAGTGCTCTCGATAGTGCTTGCTTTCATATCAAGATCAAGATTATTTCGTCTATTGAGAATATCCTCGATAATTACGAACAAATCTGGCATAGAATCACTGAACTGATTTTCGTCTAATCTCATTAAGTTACCGGTAATATTGTCTGTAACCTCGATAGTATTACCGTTATGTATTTTTATTATTATCGATTTTTTAATTTCTGCACCGGAGGAATAACCACCAAAACCTTCCCACGTTTCCCTGCCGCCAAAAAACAAATCAAGCTTAAATTCATAGTTCGTAATATTATTTGACTGCCATTTTTCTCTGGCATCTAGCAGCGTGTCCGAGTAACGCACGGGTTACCGGTAATTCAGGTGGAAAGTAATGTTGATGGGAAAGGAAAGGTGCGTTTGCAA
>Ga0154808_109_pt5 | contig 44967 bp, 42 predicted proteins | sample Rifle2008BG16ft_FD_105816 | JGI IMG/M metagenome (GOLD analysis project Ga0154808, IMG submission 105816) | Chloroflexi bacterium RBG_16_56_11 | reverse complement strand
ATCTAATATCAGTACCCCTTTCAATAACTATGTTTTCAGCCCGGATACGGAACCGGGGAAATGGAGCGATCCTATCCGGGATGAACTGTACTGGACTCAGGGAGGCTCTTGGCTGGTAAAAATAGTCGATAAAGACAATAATAAGACGCTGACCAGCGAAGACCGAAATACCCTCATACAGCAGCTTCTTAACGATTGGATTTCCGAGGTGCAGTCGGACCCTGCAAATAAGGTGGACGATAGCTATTTTGACGAGTCGCTTCAACAATGGGCGATATTGCGCGCCCAGAAGGAGCTGACGGGCTGAGGTAAGAGATGGCCGGGAAGAGTATAGGAATAGGGTTGATGGGACTGGGGGTGGTGGCGGGGCAGGTAGCCATGGTGCTGCAGGAAAAGGCGGATACCCTCGCGGAAAAGGCAGGCTGTCCCCTGGTATTGCGGCGGGTCAAAGTGCTGCCTGAGGACCTGGCGCGGCCGCAGGCGAAAAAGATGCCCGCCGGACTCTTGACCACCGACGATGATGAGTTTTTTGGTGAGCGAGGCATCGATATTGTCGTCGAGGCCATAGGCGGTGAAAATCCGGCCTACGAATATCTGAAAAGGGCCTTATCGGGCGGCAAGCATGTCGTCACTTCCAACAAGGAAGTTATCGCCAAGCACGGCGTTGAGCTGTTAGGGCTGGCCCGGAAGCACGGCGTCGGGCTGCAATATGAAGCGAGCGTGGGCGGAGGCATCCCGCTCATCGCTCCTTTTAAACACGACCTGGTGGCCAACGATATCAGTGGTATCTTCGCCATTATAAACGGTACCACTAACTACATCCTTTCCCGGATGGCCAGGGAGGGCATCGATTTCGCTGCGGCTTTGAAGCAAGCTCAGAAGCTGGGTTATGCCGAGGCCAATCCAGTGAATGACATTGAGGGTATCGACGCCAACTATAAGCTGGCCATAATGGCCACGCTGGCCTTCCAGACCCGGGTGCGTCCGGAGGACATCTATCGGGAGGGGATCTCGCGTATCGAGGCGCGCGATTTCAGGTATGCCCGAGAACTGGGATTTACCATCAAGCTCCTGGCGATAGCCAAGCAATGCGATGCTTCGATAGAGGCCAGGGTGCACCCGGTCTTCATCCCGTCCGACTCTTTCCTGGCTAAAGTCGAAGGTGTCTATAACGCCATCCAGGTGGAAGGGGACCTGGTCGGGAAGGTGCTTTTCATGGGTGAAGGTGCCGGAGCCAGGCCTACCAGCAGCGCCGTGATAGCCGACATCGTATCCTCGGCGCGGAAGATTATCCTGGGGATAGGTAGCGTTTCTACCTGGAAGGCCGCGTCAGGTAAGACAATCAAACCTATCGATGCGATAGTGACACAATACTATGTAAGATTGAGCGCCGCGGACCGGCCTGGTGTCTTGGCGCAGATAGCGACAATCTTCGGTAACAATAAAATCAGTATTTCCTCGGCGATACAACCGGAATCGGAAAGCCGGACGAAGACAGCGGAGATAGTCATCATGACTCACCCTGCCCGGGAAAAGGCTGTTCAGAAAGCCCTCCGCGAGCTAGAGAGCCTCGAAGCGGTCAAAAAAATCGCTAACTGCATACGGGTCGAGGACATAGAGGGAGGTTAGCACTGAAAAAGGGAGTCCTGCTCCAGTATAAAAAATATTTACCTGTTACCGGAAAGACCCCGATGTTCACCATCGGTGAGGGCGACACCCCGCTGGTAAAATGTGAACGCCTGGCGAGGAAGTATGGCTGCGGACAGCTATATTTCAAGCTGGAGGGCTGCCACCCTACCGGCTCGTTCAAAGACCGCGGCATGGTGGTGGCCGTGGCCAAGGCGTTAGAAGATGGGAGCCGGGCTATCATCTGCGCTTCGACCGGCAACACCAGCGCCTCAGCCGCCGCCTTCGCGGCGTACTGCGGGCTCGAATGTATTATTGTTGTCCCGCGGGGCAATATCGCCATGGGGAAGCTGGCCCAGGCCGTCATCTACGGCGCGAAAATCGTCGCTATCGAAGGCAATTTCGACGGCGCTTTGAATATTGTGCGCGGCCTCAGCCAGAAGCACCCGGTCACGCTGGTGAACTCACTCAATCCTTACCGTATCGAGGGGCAAAAAACGGCCGCCTTCGAGATTATTGACGTCCTCGGCGACGCCCCGGACTATCTCTTTTTGCCGGTGGGGAATGCCGGCAACATAACAGCCTATTGGAAAGGGTTTAAAGAATATCATGCGGCGGGCAAAGCCACCAGGAAGCCGAAGATGTATGGGTTCCAGGCGGAGGGGGCGGCGCCCATCGTGCGGGGACATATCATCGAGAAGCCGGAGACGGTGGCCACGGCCATCCGCATCGGAAATCCGGCGAGCTGGCAGAAGGCGGTAGCCGCCCGGGACGAGTCCGGCGGTGTTATCGACATGGTCAGCGATGCCGGGATACTCGCCGCCCAGAGGATTATGGCTGCGGAGGCGGGGGTCTTCGGCGAGCCGGCCTCGGCGGCGTCGCTGGCCGGCCTTATCAAGCTCGTCGGAAAGGGAGCAGACTTTTCCGGTAAGGTCATTGTCGCCGTGGTCACCGGAAACGGCCTCAAAGATACCGAAACCGCCCTCAAGAACGCCCCGCCCTTCCTGGAGCTGCCGGGGGAGCTGGCGGCGGTGGAAAAGGCGTTGGGGTTGGGGTAAACGTATTACTTCAGACAGCTTTTATTTATGCCCGAAGTATATTGGATTTGTCATTGCGAGCGTAGCGAAGCAATCCGTCAATAACACAGGAAACAAAGATACGGATTGCTTCGTCGCTTCGCTCCTCGCAATGACAGAATAGTACGGCGGCAGGTAAACAAGGAGGCCCAACATGGTTGACGAGGCCAGGATCAAGAGGGCGGTGGCGGATATCATCGAAGCTATCGGGGAAGACCCGCAGCGCGAAGGGATTCGCGATACCCCCCAGCGGGTGGCAGAGATGTACGCCGAGCTTTTCACCGGGCTTCATAAGGACCCTAAGGAAGACCTGGACGTGGGATTCGAGCTCGGCCACCGCGAGATGGTGGTCCTGAAGGACATACCGTTCTATTCCATGTGCGAGCACCACCTGCTGCCCTTTTTCGGCGTGGCGCACGTGGGCTATATCCCCAACACCGAAGGTCGTATCGTCGGTATCAGCAAGCTGGCCAGGGTGGTGGAGACCATCGCCCGTCGGCCCCAGGTGCAGGAGCGGATGACCACGGAAATCGCCGACGCCATCGACGAAGGCATCGGCCCGGCCGGGGTAGCGGTGGTGGTACAGGCGGAGCACCTCTGCATGACGATGCGGGGCATCAAGAAACCGGGGAGCAACGTCATTACCTCCGCTATCCGGGGGGCCTTCCGGAGTAAATCAGCCTCCCGCGCCGAGTTCTTCTCGCTGATACAAGGGAAGTAATAAAGCAAATAAATCAGAAGATATAGATCTGTATTAATTTTATGTGGTGGAATTTCCGAGCTGGGCAGTAGTTCACACTTTATTGTATTATCCCTCTTCTCATAGACCTATTGACAAATATTTCCTTATCATTATAATAATAGAAAGAAGAAAGAAAGAAGGAAGTATTTTATGAGGTTCATTATAGATGGTCAGGGCTATGAAATAAAAAGAGATAGTATTCTTAATGCAGCCAAATATGTCCCTCCGAAGCCATTTGACGGCCGAAATAGATATTATGTAGAACTTCACGGATTAAGATATCCAATAAAGCAACTTCTCCACCTGGTGACGGGGCTACCTTATACGGGTTTTTTTAATGCGCAATACGCTCATCACATTTTAAGAAAATTAGGTTTTACAGTCCGCTCGTTAGAGGCCATGAATGGACCGGAGCCGATACGTCATCATGCTACCAGTAATGTTAACATCGAGGATACTAAGAAGTTTGCCATCACATTGGAACAGGATGAGGATGGCTTTATCGTTGCCAGCGTTCCGGCTTTGCCTGGGTGCCATTCACAGGGGAGAAACGAGGAAGAGGCTATTGCCAACATCAGAGAGGCCATACGCGGGTATATCGCCAGCATGCTCAGGCACGGAGAACCGATACCCAGTATCACTGAGGTACGAGAGGTTGAGGTCGCCGTTTAATGGCTCACCTTCCGATAATATCAGGTGACGATTTTATTAAAGCGGTGCATAAAGTCGGATATGTTTGGGATCATACTGAAGGGAGCCATATGATATTACTTCACCCTTCTAAAGGCAGGCTTTCGGTACCCAGACACAAAGAACTAGGACGGGGAATCTTGCGTAATTTGATTAGAGATGCCGGATTAAGTAGGGATGAGTTTCTTGCTTTACTATAAGGCCGGTTGCGGAATTAGCTATATATCCAGCTTGGCGCTCTTGGCGTGCGCCTGGATAAAGGCCTTGCGCGGCGGCACCTCGTCCCCCATCAGCATCTGGAAAATCTCGTCGGCCTTGGCGCCATCCTGCACGTTCACCTCGAGAATGGTGCGGGTGGCCGGATTCATGGTAGTCTCCCAGAGCTGTTCGGCGGTCATTTCCCCGAGACCCTTATAGCGCTGGATAGTGACTCCAGATCTTTCAGGCATTTTTTCAAGTATTGCTGCAAGCTGATACCAAGGGATATCCTTGCCAATTTCTTTATCGTTCTTCTTAATAAAGTACGATTTACCCTCAATGTAACGCTTTACACGAGGATATATATTATAACATTTTTTGAGTGTAGGATTTTCAAGTATCTTCCTGTCTAATTTCTTTTCATCAGGAAGTTTTATATAATATTCATTCTTGATAGGATCATCGCACATGGTATACGGTATTTTGTATTCATGAAACCATTTTGCAACCACGGGCATAATTTCTCTATCGGTTTTATTGAAGTCAAGTTTGAAAGAATAATCGTTTTTAATAAGGATTTCTCCTATATTTCTTGGTAAGCCCTCTTTTTCAAGTAGTTCCAAACCTTGGCTGAAACCTTTCAATGATTCTAGTAATTCTATTATTTCTTCACCTTTAAGCTTTATTGTTTCATCTTTTGAAAAAACGGATACATTATCGAAAGCGAGCTTCGCAAAATATTTATTCAGACCTTCGTCGTTATATACCCATTCGCTTACTTTCCCTTTAGTAGCTCGGTAAAGCGGCGGCTGGGCGATGAAGAGATGTTTGGTGTTGATGAGCTTGGTCATGTGGCGGAAAAAGAAAGTCAGCAGCAGTGTGCGGATATGCGAGCCATCGACATCGGCATCGGTCATGAGGATAACCCGGTTATAGCGCAACCGGGCGGGGTCGAAATCCTCGTCGATACCGGCTCCCAGGGCGGTGACCATGGTGCGGATTTCCGTGTTGGCCAGCATTTTATCCGGCGGTGCTTTTTCGACGTTGAGGATTTTACCGCGCAGGGGCAGGATGGCCTGAAAGCGCCGGTTGCGACCCTGCTTGGCGGAGCCGCCGGCTGACTCGCCCTCGACCAGGTATATTTCACACTGTTCAGGGTCTCTCTCCGAGCAGTCGGCCAGTTTACCCGGGAGGGTACCGCTCTCCAGGCTACCTTTCCGGATAATCAGGTCGCGGGCCTTGCGGGCAGCCTCCCTGGCCTTGGCGGCGGTGATGCACTTATCCAGGATTTTCCTGGCGTCATCCGGGTGCTCTTCGAGGTAGAGGGCCAGTCCTTCGTTGACGACGCTTTCCACCTGGCTCTTGATTTCGATATTGCCCAGCTTGCCTTTGGTCTGGCCTTCGAACTGGGGCTCTTTGAGCTTGACGCTGACGATGGCGGTAAGCCCTTCCCGGACGTCCTCGCCGGTCAGGTTAGTATCCTCTTCCTTGAGAATCTTGTTTTTCTTGGCGTAATCATTAAGGGCGCGAGTAAGCGCCGAGCGGAAGCCGGTTAGATGAGTGCCGCCATCTATCGTATTCACGCAGTTGGCGAAGCTGAAGGCTGACTCACTGAAGCCGTCATTATATTGAAGGGCTACCTCGACGGTGGTGCCGTTGAGCTGCTTGGCTATATAGACCGGCATGACATGGCGGACGATACGATTCCGATTGAGATGGCGGACGAAGCTGGTGATACCGCCTTCGAAATAGAACGTCTTTTCCCGGTCGTGCTCTTCATCGATGATTGTAATTTCCAGACCTTTATTGAGATAGGCCATTTCGCGAAGACGCTCACTGATGATATCGAAATCATAGGTTATTTCGCTGAATATCTCCTTATCGGGAAGGAAGGAGAACGTCGTCCCGGTACCCTCGGACTTGCCGATTACCCTGACCGGGGCTACGGGGACGCCCTGCTTATAATCCTGGTGGTAGGTTTTTCCATCCCGCCGGACATCGACGCCTACCCACTCCGAGAGGGCGTTGACCACCGAAGCTCCGACGCCATGCAAACCACCGGATACCGCGTAGGTCTTGCCACCGAACTTGGCCCCGGAGTGCAGCACGGTCATCACCGTTTCCAGGGCGGAAACCTTGGTGGTAGGATGAATGTCCACGGGAATACCACGTCCGTTGTCATCGACAGTTACGGACTTGTCCGACTTAATCGTCACGATAATATGGTCACAGCAGCCGGCCATAGCCTCGTCGACGCTGTTGTAAGCAATCTCATAAACCAGATGATGCAGGCCACGCTGATCGGTACTGCCGATATACATACCGGGTCGACGGCGTACCGCTTCCCGCCCGCCCAGAACCTGTATGTCCTCGGCGGTGTATTCGGCGCTGGCGTTTCTTTCTCTATTGGGTACGGTGCTTTCCTGCATTAAAAATCCTCTCCCGGTCTAAAGCGGTAAAAAAAAATTTACCAGGCCCCGGCGGCCGTGCCGGTGTTGATACGGAAAAATATCCCGCTGGTTGAAAAACACTATTGTCCAACCTTTTTTAGTATACCATTTTTCAGCTTCGAAGTAAAGCTGGGGAAGGTCACAGAAAATTGTACCAGCCACCGGAAACATAGCAGCCAGGCAGTTATTGGCTCGGTGCGCTAAAAATTTTCTAAAAATCGTCCGGAAGCCTACTAAATCTCCTCTGTATTTCTCTTGAAACTGTACGAATTCGCCGCTAGAATCTATACAAATGACAATAGATGGCAAGAAAGGACAACATGATTACAGAAGATGAGCTTTTCCGCATAGGAAGCCAGGAAAAGACCTGGAACAAGTATTGTGGATTTCTCGACCTCACACTTCCGGAGTTCATGGATATACAGCAGCAGCTTCTCATGAAACAGATCGAGGTCGTGTCTGACAGCCCCCTGGCCAGGAGATTCATGCCTGAGCGACCCAGGAATATGTCTGAATTTCGCCAATTGGTACCGCTGACCACGTATGATGACTACGCCGATACCCTTGGTGTCAAGAATGAAGAGCTCTTGACTGCCAAGCCTTACTGCTGGGCATGTACATCTGGTAGGGGTGGTACCAGCAAGTGGGTACCGTACACGCAACGGGCTATCGAGGTCTACGCCATGTATACGGCGGCCGTAGCCATCCTTGCCTGCACCACCAAAAAAGGCAATGTCAATATACGGAGCGGTTTCCGGGTTCTGCATAATTTACCAGCCTCCCCTTACCTGTCCGGGATTATGAGCGAGCTACTGGCCCCGCAGCTCGGCGCCCGGCTTATTCCTCCCCAGGAAAACTACAGCAACACGGATTTCGAGAAGAAAATCGAAGATGGGTTTAAGATGACGTTACGTACCGGGGCGGATATGTTGAGCTCGATGACGAGCGTCCTGGTCAGGATGGGTGAAAGATTTACCGAATCCTCGGGGCAGATGAAGTTCAACCGGCGCATGCTGCAGCCGCAGATACTGTCGCGCCTGGTTCTCGCCTGGCTCCGGAGCAAGGCGGCAGGCCGGGGAATGCTACCGAAAGACCTGTGGTCTTTCAAAGGCCTTGTATGCTATGGCATGGACACCAGTATTTATAAAGAACGGATAAAATATTACTGGGGCAAATATCCCATGGAGCTGTACGGTGCCACTGAAGCCGGCCTGCTTGCCACGAATGCCTGGAATAAAAGGTACCTGACCTTCGTGCCGTCTTTTTGCTTTCTGGAATTCATACCCGAGGACGAGTGGCTGAAAAACCGGCAGGACAAAAAATACCGGCCGGGGACCGTGCTCCTCGACGACTTACGGACCGGGCAGCTCTACGAGATAATTATCACCAACTATCACGGCATGCCCTTCCTGCGCTACCGGTTGGGCGACCTCCTGCGCTGTGTCGCCCTCGAGGACGATGAAGCAGGTATCAAGCTGCCGCAGATGGCCTTCGAAAGCCGGGCGGACGACCTTATCGATATCGCCGGGTTCACCCGACTCGATGAAAAGACGATGTGGCAGGCAATCGTGAACACTGGCGTCAGGTTCGAGGACTGGTCGGCCCGTAAAGAGAATGAGGATGGCAAGCCGATTATCCATCTGTATCTCGAGCTAAAAGGGACAGAAAGCAGTGGACTTGAGAAAACAATCCACGAGCAGTTGCTGAAACTTAGCAAGGACTATCTTCATCTGGAGACCATGCTCGGTATCCGGCCTTTAAAGGTAACGGTTATCCCGTCAGGGAGTTTCCAGCGGTATTACGAAGAGAGGAAAAAAGAAGGTGCCGATATGGCCCATCTCAAACCCCCGCACATGAACGCTTCTGATAAAGTCATCAGCAGCTTGCTGGGGACGGTAGCGGAAGCCCGGTAAAGGTGATTCCATGAATGCTTACCTGGTCTTGCCGCTGGTCCAGGCCTTTAGCTGCCTGGTGTTGACGGTCACGGTGCTTCTGGCACGGTTCCGTAGTTTTACGTATCGTCTCTTTTCCGTTTTCCTGGCGAGTTTAACACTGTGGGGTTTCCTGATATACGGGATGCGGGCGAGTCCTGACACCGCCCACGCCTATTTGTGGGAAAAATGGCTTATTCCGCTGGCAGTCTTCATGGCGGCGGTGTATTATCATTTCTCGGTCGTGTCCACCACCGTCAATCGTAGGAAATGGATTGTTCTCGGACTATATATCATCGTCCTGGCGTCCATCCCGCTTACTTTACGGGACTACCTTATCGCCGGTGTACTCGTCAAGCCATACGGCTACGCTCCGAAGTACGCCCCGGTGGGAATGGTCTTAATAGCGCTGGTTCTGATTCTGGGAGCGTTCGCGGCCGGTAACTGGTACAGGGTTTTCAGAACATCGCCGCGGCCCGATGAGCGGAATCGCGCCGCCTATATTTTAACGGGCTGCGGCATTATCGCTATCGGCGGATTATTCGACGTGCTGCCGCTGATGGGGCTACCTGCCTATCCGGGTCTGGTCATCAGCATTATCATCTTCTGTCTCCTGACAACTGTAGCCATTCTTAAATATAATCTGCTTGATATCAGGTTTGTCCTGCGCAAGAGCTTCGCTTATATCCTGACCTCCGCCGCCATGGCCGTGCCGGTTATCGGACTGTTTTTCTTCGCGACTTTTCTGTTGGCCGAATCGCCAGTAGCGCCATGGGTGTATTTCGTTCTCATCATCATACTGGCGTTTTCTGTCCCGGCGTTATGGGGCCGGATACAAAAGCAGGTGGATAAATGGTTTTACAGGGACCGCTACAGCTCTCTGGAGGCCCTGGAGACCTACAACTGGCATGCCCAGAGCCTCGGTGATATCTCCATGGTCGTCGGGACCACGGTCAAGCTGGTCGCCGGAGCGCTGCGTGCCTCCGATGTTTATTTGATGCAGCCTGTTCCGGCGAGTGGTGATTTCCAGGTTGTCGCCACCGCCAGCGGCACGGGCGATACCTCAGGCGTCGTTATCAAAGCTCAAAATCCGCTACTACGGTGGCTGCAACATTCCGGCGGACCGCTGCGTTTTCGGGATATCGTCACTATTCCCCAACTGCAGAATGTTGTCTGGGAAGAAACAGAGCCGCTACAGCGTATCGGGGTAGAGCTCATCGCCCCATTGAGGTTGCGGGGCGGCCAGGTATCAGGACTAATCCTGGTAGGTAAAAAACTCGCCGGGCAGTCCTACAGCGTCGAGGACATACAAATAGTAACGACGATAAGTAATCAGATAGCCGTCACCCTGGAAAACACGAGATTGTACAGAGACATTCTTGAGTCCCGTGAAAACCTGGAGACCTGGCTGAACAACATGACCGACTGCGTGATGATAGTCGGTAAGAACCAGACAATTCAGTTTATGAACAATTCGGCTTCAGCGTCCTTCGGCTCTCGGGCCGAACGCAAGTGCTGGCAGGCTTTGGAAAGGGAAGAAATTTGCCCGGACTGCCCGGTACCAGGGGGAGGGGAGAATAATCAGGCCAGTCCACGCCCCATCGGAAGCCGGAATATAGGAGCCAGAGAATACGAGGTGGCCACCGCACCTCTATTAAATCCCGACGGTAGCCTGTCACTTATCGAGGTGTTCCGTGACGTTACGGAAAGGAAGCGACTGGAAGAGGAAATAATCCGGGCCCAGGTCAAGATTGAAACCCTCAGACAGTCCGAACGACTCAAGACCGATCTACTATCCATGGTCTCCCACGAATTGCGCACGCCGTTGGCGGTTATCAAGGGACATGTGACGACCTTTTTACGGCACGCTAAAAGATGGCCGAGCGGGGATCAGCTGGATTTTCTTAAGGATATCGATCAGGAAACAGATGTGCTCACCAGGCTGGTGAGTAACCTGCTGGACATGTCCAGCCTCGAAGCCGGAGCCATGAAGCTGGAAAGGGACTACTATCAGTTGTCCGAGATTCTGGAATGGGCGGAAAAGGCGCTGAATGTAGTCACCCGCGGCCACAGGCTGAGCGTGGGCATTCCCGAGGAGCTTCCGATTGTCTTCGTCGATAAAATGCGTATCGGCCAGGTGCTGGTAAATCTCTGCGAGAATGCTGCCAAGTATTCATCGGCGGGCACAGGGATTGTTATCGAGGCCTGGACATCCGGCGATGAGGTAATGTGCAGCGTTGCCGACAAAGGTGTGGGTATACCACCGGAGTATCTGGACAAGGTCTTCGAAAGGTTTTATCGCGTCGACAGGAACCGCTACTCAAACTCAGGCATCGGGCTGGGATTGGCCATATGCCGCGGCATTATTGAGGCACATGGCGGGAAAATACGCGCGGAAAGCGAACTCGGCCGGGGCTCGAAGTTCATTTTCAGCCTGCCGGTAAACGAGAATGGAGTCAGCCTATGAACAGCAAGACCGCAAAAGTCGACGTTGATGCGGCCCACACGTACATCCTGGTAGTTGACGATGACGAGAAAATATTGAAGTCCCTGCGTTTCAATCTGTCCGGGGAAGGCTGGCATATCCTCACCGCCCAGAATGGGGTCGAGGCGCTGCAAATCGTGGAGAAGGATCACCCTGACATCGTGCTTCTGGATATCATGATGCCCGAGCTGGACGGGTTCGAGTTCTGCCGGAGGGTGCGGCAGTGGTCGCAGGTGCCGATTATCGGGCTCAGCGCCCGCGGAGATACCGCCGATAAAGTGAAATGTCTCGACCTCGGTGCCGATGATTACATCACCAAGCCTTTCGGTTTCGACGAGCTGATCGCCCGGATAAAGGCTGTGCTCCGGCGTAACAAAATCGACGATTCCGGCCCGGTCAGCTCTTCTTTCGAGAGCGATAACATCAAGATAGATTTTATGACACGGACAGTGACGGTGAATGGCAACGAGGTGAAGATGACACCGACGGAATACAAGCTATTGAAAGAGATGGTACTGAGCGAAGGCCAAGCGCTGGCTTACCGCTACCTCCTGGGTAAAATCTGGGGGCCGGAATATAAGACGGAGAGAGAATACCTGCATGTCTATATCGGGCACTTAAGATCCAAGCTCGAGCCTGACCCCAAGAATCCAAAGTATATCGTCAGCGTGCCCGGGATAGGTTACCGTTTTCAGGGCACTGGAAATACCTGACCTGCCTGTTTTAACCGGCAGACTGGCGCTCTCAAGCCTGACGGATGGCGTGTGTTGGGAGGGGGTGGATTTTTCATGCCAGGCTGGAATAACTCCCCGGTGGCCTTGCGTTTCCAGTTCATGGATATCCCTGGCTGGGTGGGAAACGAAGCGAAACCAGGCTGGCGCGATTCGTTTTCAGAGTATTTAAAAAGTGTGCTCAAAACGTGACGGGGGGTATTGACAAACCGGGCGAACGTGCCTACAATATAGTTAGCAGTCGGCAGGTGAGACTGCTAATATCAAGATGTAAGGCCTGTTTAAACAGGGAAAGGAGGCCATACTGATATGGGGAAAACGACTTCAAACAGGCGCTGCCCGAAGTGCGGCGGGAACCTCTATATCGATAAGGACTATAACGGCTGGTATGAGGAGTGCCTGCAATGCGCTTTCCTGCGCGACCTGCAGGTAATCTACGAACAAAAGAAACACGCGTTAACGGAAGACGGCAAGTAACAAGGCCCGGTGCGGAAAAAAGCCAGGCCCGGTGTCAAAGCCGGGCCTGACGTTTTATTAAGACTGTAAATGACTGGTGAAATATTTCCCAGAAACATTGATTCACGCAATGTAAAAACTATTTTTTGTGGGCGATTTTTTATTGTGATACAATCGAATTAGGGGAAGTAAAAACCGAGTATTTCCGGGAGCCCCAGGGGAGCAGGAAACATTGGAGAACGATATCAACAGGGCCAGGGAACTGGCCGAGAAAATCATTCGTAACGTCGAGAAAGTCATGGTCGGCAAGACCGAGGCGGTGCAGCTGGCGGTGATTGCCCTGATAAGCAACGGGCATCTCCTCATCGAGGACGCCCCGGGAGTGGGCAAGACGATGCTGGCGCGGAGCCTGGCGAAATCGATTCACTGCAGCTTCAAGCGGCTGCAGTTCACGCCGGACATGCTGCCGGGCGATATTACGGGCGTCTCGATATATAACCAGAAAATCAGTGATTTCGAGTTTCACCCGGGCCCGATAATTGCTCAGGTGGTGCTGGCCGATGAAATAAACCGGGCCACGCCGAAGGTGCAGTCGGCTTTGCTGGAGGCCATGGAAGAGCGGCAACTGACCGTCGACGGGGTCACCCGAAAGATGCCCGCGCCGTTCCACGTTCTGGCTACCCAGAACCCGATTGAGTACGAGGGCACGTTCCCGCTGCCGGAATCGCAGCTCGACCGGTTCCTGCTGCGGATAAATATCGGCTATCCCAGCCTGACCGAGGAAATCGCCATCATAGAACGGCAGCAATACATCCATCCCATCGAACAAATAGACCATGTGGTCAACGCTGAAGATGTCGTAACCCTCCAGGAAACGGTAAAGCAAATATATGTCGACGACCTCGTGAAAAACTATATCGTAACACTGGTGGAGGCAACGCGGCGCCACCCGTCGATATACCTGGGGTCGTCACCGCGGGGCTCGCTGGCCCTTTTCCGGACGGCCCAGGCCCGCGCCCTGCTCGAGGGACGCGACTTCGTCCTGCCTGACGACGTGAAGGCCCTGGCCGGGCCGGCCCTGGCCCACCGGTCGCTACTATCGTCACAGGGCCCGTCCCATAGCAAGAACGGAAAGTCGGCGATAACCGATATCCTGGACACCATCCCGGTCCCCGGCGCAGTACCTTCGCGGAGGAAGTCCGGCTAGAAGAAAGCCCCCGGAACCGGTTTTTTCAAGGAAGCTTATGAAGACCCGCCTGGCGTTGATTATCATCTCTCTTCTCATCCTCGCCGCCGCCCTGGCCGGCGGTTTCGGCCTGCTGTGGCGGTTCTTCATTTTTTTCGTGGTCGTCCTGTTGCTGAATTACCTGTGGACACGCTTCAGCGTCCGCGGCGTTGACGGGCGGGCGAAAAAGGTGCCCGAGAGCTGCTACGTCGGCGATGTCATCAAGCAGGAGTTCACCGTTTCCAACCGCTCCCGGATACCCACACCTGTAATCGAGGCGCACGAGGAGACCGACTTACCCGGCTACGGGAACGTGACGGCGTTTAATCTCCCTTCGAGGGGGTCGCATACCTGGTATGCCAGCGCTCCGTGCCGGAAACGGGGGCAATATCACGTGGGCGCCTTCACGGCCAGCGTTACCGACCCCCTGGGCTTTTTCCCGGTAAACCGGAAGCTCGGCGAGCCGCAAGATGTGGTCGTTTATCCGGCGACGGTAGACCTGCCGTTTTTCCAGGCCCTGCCCCGCCAGGAACCGGGGTCCAGTCCCCGCCGGTGGATGGCCAGCGAGGCAGGCCCGAGTGTCTCCCGGGTGCGTGAATACACCAGCGGGGACAGCCTGCGACATATCCACTGGCAGTCCACGGCGCACTCCGGCAAGCTCATGGTCAAGGAGTTCGACCCCGACCGCTCCAACTACGCGTTCAAATACATCTGGATCGTCCTGGACATGCAGCAGGAGCCCCACGCCGGGGAGGGCGAAGAGAGCACCGAGGAATACGGTATCACTATCGCCGCTTCACTGACGAAGAAATACCTGGAAGGCGGGAAGCGCGTGGGCATGATAGCTTCCAGTGACCGGCCTCATCTTTACCTGCCGGAGACCGGAGAAGCGCAGATGCAGCACCTGATGCACGCCCTGGCCCTGATGAAGGCGGTCGGGCATGTCAGGATCGAGACCCTGCTGAACCTGGAGGCGGAAAATCTCGAGCCGGGCTCGGCGGTCATTATCATCATGCCTTCCCGGGACCAGGAAATCGCGGCGCCTTTACGCCGCTACATCAGTCGTGGCGTCATCGTCACGGCCATCCTTCTGGATGCCCTCAGCTTCGGCGGCGGGACTCCGGCGACGGACATGGCGCGTATCCTCGCCGCCAACGGCCTGCACGTATATACAATCGAGCGGGGGATGAGGATATCGCGGGCGCTGGACAGCCGCCTGTTCGCGGCACAAACTCAGTACACGGGGATCGGAGGCTAGAAATTGGGCACCAGTCAAAGCAAAAAGGCCGGGAATCCCGGGCGGGGCACACCCCGACTCAAGGAGCTCGCGGCGGACTTCCGGACACGGCTGCGCCGCTGGCAAACCTGGCTGAATATCGGACTGCTGTGGGTGACCCTGGAGATAGCCGTGCTCTCCATAGAGCGGGCCCACTGGATTAATCCGCAGCCTTCGCTGACGCTGGTCCTTTCTCTGGCCGTGGCGGTCTCCGGGTTGCTGGTCTGGAGTCGTTTACCGGGCCTGGTGTCCCATCTGCTGGGGCTGGTCGCCGGCGGACTGGTGACGGCCTGGCAGGTATATCTCACGCTACCGAAAGCGACGGGAGCAGCGGGGCTCACACAGCTGCTCGAGGTTATCCGTAACTCTTGGCAGCCGGCGGCGTCGCCGTTGCCCGGCGCCGAGACTGCCGGATTCGTATTATTCATCGTGTTTTTGACCTGGGTGGTCGGCTACGCGGCCACGTGGTACCTTTTGCGGAGGCAGAATGCCTGGGTCGGAGCCTGCCTGGGGACGGTGGTTGTCCTGGTGAACCTGAGCAACCTGCCTTCCCGGTATTTCTTCTTCTTCGGTCTCTATTTCTTCGCGGCTATTTTTTTAATCGTCCAGACGCGCATCGCCCGGTGGCAGCACCTCTCTTTACCCGGCTCCAGCTATCCACGGCGTTTCTGGATGTATCTCACGGTATCGTTGTTGTGCACGGTTATCGTGGCCGGCTCCATCGCCTGGGTAATGCCGCAGGCGAGGATTTCCCAGCTTCAAACGATGATTGCCGCCAGGACGCTCTGGAAGAGGAACATCGAAGAATCAAGCCTGAATTTTTTCAGCACGGTGCCTTCGAAGCAGCCCCTCAGCACGACCAATACGCTTCAGGACCTGGAATTCGGGGAAGGGTGGCACCGCGGCGACCAGGTAGATTTCATCGTGAGGTCTGACCAGCCTTCTTACTGGCAGGTACATGTTTATGACACCTATACCGCTAACGGATGGGAGAACAGCGCGGTATCTGACTACGTCCTGGGGCAGGGCGAGCCATGGGGTGGGGCGAGCCCGGTGTCAGGCCGAAACGCGATTACCTATTCCGTAGAGACACAGATAAAAACGGACATTTTGCTCAACGGGGGCAGCTTCATATCGGCCGATATGCCGGCGCTGGTGCGGGTGAGTAGCGGTGATATCGTCGGTATCTCCTCGCCGAGGGTGCTGGCCTCCGGCGAACGGTACTCCGTGACCGCCACCATCGCCGAGAACAATCCCGGGGGTCTGGCCGGGGCATCGATGGACTATCCACCAAACATGTCGCCGGACTACCTCCGGTTGCCGCCGGATTTTCCCGACAGGATACGCCGCCTGGCAGCGAGCGTGACGTCCGCGGCGGTTTCACCTTATGACAAGGTGGTGGCCATAGATAGATACCTTTCGCGTTTGTCCTATAACCTCGACGCGAAGGCCGCGCCCGCCGGGAGGGACACCGTCGAATATTTCCTGACCACGCAGAAATCCGGCTTCTGCGTTCATTTCGCCTCGGCCATGGCGGTGATGCTGCGTTCCGTGGGCGTACCCACCAGGCTCGCTGTCGGCTATCTCCCCGGTGAACCGGGTGAAAATCCCGGGGAATACCTGCTACGCGATAAGTTCTACCATGCCTGGCCCCAGGTATATTTTCCGGGCTACGGGTGGGTGGATGTCGAGGCGACACCGGGAGGCTCGGAAAGCCCGAGCAGCGAGGTGCCCATCGAGACGCCCTGGATATCCGGCGACACCATCGCCAGCCTGCCGCAATGGGACATCTGGCAGACGCTGGGAATATACGGCATAACTCCGCCGCCGGCTGATGGCACCACCCCACCGGCCGCGGAAGAGACTCCTGAGTTCCGGCTCGGGCCGGTGCCTTTCGCCGACGAGCTTGGAAGGGGCTTGCTTATCGTTATCGGCGGGTTTCTGGCCATCCTTCTCATAGTATCGCCGGTGCTGCTCATACGACGGTCATATTACCGCTGGCTCTGGCACGTCGAGAGGTCGACGCTGGCCACCCTGGTCTACGCCAGGATGTGCAGCGCCGCCGAGATGATTAAGCTGGGACCGAAGCCCCAGCAGACGCCCATGGAGTATGCCGCGGAGCTGGCCGCGGTCTTCCCCGAGCAAGCTAGCTACTTCAACCACGTCGCCCGTGTCTATACGGAAAACCAGTTCGGACGAAGAGGCAGACTGGGGCTGTTCGAAGAGGCGGAGCTACTAAAAGCGCGGTGCCGTATTTTTGATGCGATTCTCACCAAACTGGGGCTCTACAGTATACTCTTCCATCGGCGCCGGTATTGATACCGGCGCCTATTTCCCCGCGGCAGACCTAACTTATCTGCAACTCTCCTTACCAAAAATGTCATAGTTTTGTAATTTTTTTCTGTAACATTTTATAACTATTCCATTGCCTGCCGATTACAATCTCAGGGTACATGCTATCTCTACCGGAGTTGTTCGCATGACCCATGGACTAGCGATAAATCGGCTCAGCGGCGGCGCGACGGCGTGCTGCTGATTTCGCTTTTCACGGGCTGCCAGTCCGGCACTTCGGGCGAGGAAATAGAGATTAAACCTTCGCCCATACACGAAGTCACGGTAAACATCGCCGAGTCGGCTCCGCCGCAGGTCTTCGTCTATATCCAGGGAGGCCTGCCCGACGGCTGCACCAGGTTCCACGAGCTGAAGACGGAGCGCGGCGGAAACACCGTAAAGATTACGGTAACCAACGAGCGACCCCGGGAGGCCGTTTGCACGCAGGTCTACGGATATTTCGAGCAAAACGTCAACCTGGGGACGGACTTCACATCCGGGGTGACCTACACCGTGAACGTGAATGACAAGACGACAAGTTTCGTAATGCAATAGGAGGGTAAAGATGGCTGAAACGAAAAGGACGGTGACCCGGGGAGGCAAAATTCATATACTGGCCGGCACAGAGATAAAGGTTGGACAGAAGGCACCGGCGTTCAACCTGCTGGGTATAGAGTTCAACGAGATATCGCTGGCGCAGAGTCGCGGCAAGGTGCGCCTGCTTAGTGTGGTGCATTCCCTGGATACGTCCGTCTGCGACCTCCAGACACAGCGGTTCGAGGCGGAGGCGGCCAAGTTCAAGGATATCGTGATGTACACCATCAGCATGGACCTGCCTTTCGCCCAGGCCAGGTATTGCGGCGCCCATAACATCGCCAACCTGAAAACGCTATCGGACCACCGCGACGCGTCCTTCGGACAGGCTTACGGCGTGCTCATCAAAGACATGCGCCTGCTTTCCCGGGCCATCTTTATCATCGACCGCGACGATGTCATCCGCTACGTCGAGTACGTGCCGGAGGTCGGCCAGCCACCGGACTACGACAAGGCCATCCAGGCTCTGAAGAAAGTAGCCGGCTAGCCCCCGGAAATGATCATTTCCCGAGTCAATCTGGCTGCGGACTATTCTCGAAGAGGTGTCAAGATGTCAGGGTTTCAGAAAAAAAGTAAAAAACCAGCGGCGTACGTGATATGCCTCTTTATGGTGATTATTTCAACGTGGGGAGTTTCCTGCAGCTCCTATTCCGACACCGGTACTACCGGGACGACCCCTCCGGCGGGGGCCGCCGGTACCGAGGTCACGATGCAGGGACAGGCTTTCCGTCCGGCGACTCTTACCGTGACGGCGGGAACAATGGTGACCTGGCGCAATAACGACGGTGTCACCCACACGGTGACCGCCGACGACGGTTCGTTCGATAGCGGCAGCCTGTCCGGAGGCGATAATTTCAGCCACACCTTTGCGGTGAAAGGGACCTTCACCTACCATTGCGGTTTCCATCCGACGATGACGGGGAAAGTCATCGTGCAATGACAGAAGGCAAAAATCAGCAAGAGAGGTAAATCATGCCCGTCGATATCAACTTTCTGGTGGGGGGCGAGGCGGGCCAGGGAGTGCAGTCAGCGGGGTTCCTGCTGGCCAAGGCGATGTCCCGCGCCGGCTATCATGTCTTCGCTGACCAGGACTACGAATCGAGGATAAGGGGCGGCCACAACTTCTTCCGGGCCAGGATTAAGGACGGCAGGGTGGGAGCGGTCAGGGAAGATGTGGATATACTGGTGGCGCTCAATAAAGAGACTATCGACCTGCACCTGCCAGAGCTGGCTGCAGGCGGGGTGGCGATTTACGACGGCGAGACAATAGCCGACGCCGGGGCGGATAAGCGGCTTTTCAGTGTGCCGCTGGAAAAACTGGCCGGCGAGAGGCTCATGGCCAATACCGTCGCCCTCGGGGCGGCGCTGGCGCTGATAGACTACGACCCGGCGATGCTGGATATCGTCCTGTCCGGGTATTTCCGCGAGGGCAAGGTCGCCGAGGGCAACATCGCCGCCGCCAGGGCGGGCTACGAGCACGTGATGAAGGGCTATGCCGGAAAACGGCGTGCCCTGAAGACCGTGGTCACGGGCCGCCGGATGCTGCTTACCGGTAACGACGCGATATGCCTGGGGGCTATCGCCGCGGGATGCAAATTCATGGCGGCTTACCCCATGACGCCGGCCGGCTCCATCATGGAGTACCTGGCAGCCAAATCGGGAGAGCTGGGTATCGTGATGGTACACGCCGAGGACGAAATCGCCGCGGTAAACATGACCATCGGGGCGGGTTACGCCGGCGTGCGGGCGATGACGGCCACTTCCGGTAGCGGCTTCTGCCTGATGGTCGAAGGGCTGGGCCTGGCCGGAATCACCGAGACCCCGGTGGTAATGATTGACGCGCAGCGCCCGGGACCGGCCGTGGGACTGCCCACCCGGACAGAGCAGGGCGACCTTCAGTTCGTGCTCCACGCTCACCACGGGGATTTTCCCAGGGCGGTGCTGGCGCCAAGGAACGTCGAGGACGCGTTCGGGGTGACGATACGGGCCTTCAACTGGGCGGAGAAGTACCAGCTTCCGGTGATTATCCTGACCGACCACCACCTGGCGACCTCCTACGCGACCGTCGAGCCGTTCGAAATCGGCGGGGTGAACATCGAGCGCGGCCTGATCTACCGGGGTGAGGGGGCGCCGGAGAAATACCGGCGGCACGAGGTCACGAAGTCGGGCGTTTCTCCCCGGGCCTTCCCGGGCCTGAGCCGGGCGCTGGTGGTCACGGACTGCGATGAGCACGATGAGGCGGGACACCTCACCGAGGACGCCGCCACCAGGACGGCGCAGGTCCAGAAGAGATTGCGCAAGATGGTGGGGTTGAAACAGGAAATCAGCCGGCCGTTTACGTACGGTCGAAAGAAGGCCGAGACATCACTCATCGGCTGGGGAAGCACCGGCGGCGCCATCCAGGAGGCGGTGGACATCCTGCGCCGGGAAGGGAGGAGCGTGAACATGCTCCAGCTCAATGAGCTCTGGCCGTTCCCCACCGCGGCTGTCTCGGATGTTCTCGGCGTGGCGACAAACACCTACGTCATCGAAAGCAACGCTACGGGCCAGCTCGCCCGGCTGATTAAGACGGAGACCGGACGGGATGTCAGCGGAAAAATCCTGAGATTCGACGGCCGGCCTTTGACGCCGGCCTTTATCGCCGAAGCCGCAAAAAAGGAGGGGTGCTAGGATGGTCGAACTTTCTGATTACAGCGGACTGAATCCGACGTGGTGCCCCGGCTGCGGTAATTTCGGCATTTTAAAGGCGCTGAACAGCGCCCTGGTGGAGCTCAATATCGAGCCGCACCGGCTGCTGCTCGTTTCCGGAATCGGCCAGGCGGGGAAACTGCCGCATTATACCAGCGGCAACATATTTAACTCGCTGCACGGGAGGCCGGTGCCACCGGCCATCGGGGCGAAGATTGCCAACCGCGAGCTGGTGGTCGTGGCCATCAGCGGTGATGGAGACGCCTACGGGGAGGGGGGAAACCACTTTATCCACGCTTGCCGGCGCAATCACGATATAACCTACCTGGTACACGATAACCAGGTGTACGGCCTGACCAAGGGACAGGCCTCGCCGACCAGCGACACGGGCTTTGTCACCAAGACCACGCCATCCGGGGCCGCCCCGCCGATAAACCCCGTTACGCTGGCCATCGCCGCCGGGGCGACTTTCGTCAGCCGGGGCTTCGCCGGTGACGCCGAGCACCTCACCGACCTCATCAAAAAGGGCATCAACCATAAAGGTTTCGCCCTGATAGATATTTTGCAGCCGTGCGTATCTTTCAACCAGAAAAACACGTTCCAGTGGTACCGGCAGAGGGTATATAAGCTACCGGAGGGCGGCGAATACGACCCGGCCGACAAGGCCGCTGCCCTGGGAAAAGCGCAGGAGTGGGGAGACAAAATACCCATCGGGGTAATTTACCGGCAGGAAGCGCCGACCTACGAAGACCAGATACCGGCGCTCGCCGGCGCCCCGCTGGTAACCCGGGAAATCAGTCCCGCGCAAGTGGAAAACGTTATCACCGAGTTCTTGTAACCTCTGGTATAATAAAGGAGGCAGGCATGGCCCATATTTTAAAAAAAGACGCCTTTTTACGTCCCGGTGAAGTGGCACGGTTGCTCAACATACATATTAACACCGTGAGGCGCTGGAGCAGCAGTGGAATCATCAAGACGTACCGCATCGGCCCCCGGGGCGACCGCAGATTCATGCGGGAGGATGTCGTGGGGTTCCTCAAGGAGAGGTGACCGGCGGAAAGAAGAAACCGTGGGGACAGGGGAGGGCGCGCGAATCCGTATGGCGATCATGAGGCGATGTTCTCTGTCAAATCTGATAATACTGAAGGAGGGCTGCGATGGTTGAGACATTGAAAGAAAGGGCGAAGAGGCTGACGGCCGATGTGCCGGATATATACGTGTTCAGGTGCATCAACGGCCATACACTGCGCAATATAAGGGAGCTGGAGGCGGAGCTTAAAAACATCTCCGAAGACGACTATAAATATCACGTAAACTCTCAGAAGAACGACTTCACCAACTGGGTGAAAGACATCGTCAAGGACGAAATCCTGGCTAAAAATCTTCTCAGGTCAACCAGTCGGGCACAGGCGTCCCGGCAGGCGACGAGCCGGTTACACGACCTCTCCAAACTCCTTGTCTGAAAAACGGACATCCATCAGCAAACGCTAAACTGAGCCATGAGCGGATACTACACCGTCATCTATTAACATGGCCGCGATCGATGGCAATTGTTCAAGCGAACCGGATTGAGAGCGCGGGAAGATGACCGAGAAAAAAACGCGGAAAAAACTCCCGGCAAAAACCGGGAAAGAAATTACTAAAGGGCTCGCTAAATACGAGGTGCCGGTCAAGAAGCTGCGCTGGGAGTGCGACCCCAGGATTTTTGATTTCGAATGCACCAAGGACTTGGCACCCTTGCGTGAATTCGTCGGCCAGGAGCGTGCCGTCCGGGCGGTCGAGTTCGGGCTGAACATGAACGGAATCGGCTACAACATCTATGTCGCCGGACTGACCGGGATGGGCAAGAGCTCGATGGTGAAGACATATATCGAAAAGGTAGTAAAGGCCAGGGAGGCAGGCGGCGAGGCCTTCGTCCTCGAGGACTGGTGCTACCTGTACAATTTCAAGGAACCCGATTGCCCGCAGATAGTCAACCTGCCCAGGACCAGGGGTAAAAACCTGAGGGACGATGTTACCGGTCTACTCGGTAAACTGAGGCAGGAACTAGGCCAGGCTTTCTCCTCCGAGGAATACAAGCGGCAGCGGCAGAAGACCGTGGAAGAAGCCCAGGGCGAGCAGCAAAAAGTATTCGAAGCGATAGCGGTTGAAGCCCGCCAGCAGGGCTTCGCCCTCCAGATGTCCCCGGCCGGGCCGGTGCTCATTCCCCTCGTGGAAGACCGCCCCATGCAGGAAAACGAGTACCTTTCCCTGGAAGAGGCGAAACGGAAAGAGCTCGACGCCCGGCAGGCCGCGTTACGTAAGAAGCTGCAGGTGAGCTTCGAGGCCGCCGGGGAGATGCAGAGGAAGGCGGTGGAGGAACTGCAAAAGGCCGACAAAGCTATCGGCGAATATACGGTCACGCGCCTTTTCGACCCGCTCCTGCAGCAATACGCACCGTGGCCGAAAGTCGGCCAATTTTATACTGGCCTGAGGTCGTATATTCTGGACAACCTGGAGCTTTTCAAGGGGACGGAGGAGCCGGTAAACCCGATTTTCGGCGTGCCGATGAGCCAGGTCATCGGCGGGAGAAATCCTTTTCTGCCCTTCCAGGTCAATGTCTTCGTGGACAACAGCGAGGTTAAAGTGCCCCCCGTCATCGTCGAGAGTAACCCCAACTTCGGGAATATCTTCGGGAAAATCGAGAGGCGGTTTCTCTTCGGCGGCTATCTCAGCGACCATACCATGCTCAAGCCGGGTGCCCTCAACCTGGCCAACGGCGGCTACCTGCTGCTCAGTGCGACCGATGTGCTGACCAACGCGGGCGTCTGGCCGGCCCTCAAGCGCGCCATTAAAAACCGGGAAGTCAAGATAGAGGACCCGTTCGAGCAGTTCGGGCTGATAGCGCCCCAGGGGTTGAGACCGGAGGCCATGCCCATTTCCGTGAAGGTGATTCTCACCGGCGACCCGGCCCTCTACCAGGTCCTTTCCGCTTTCGACGAGGACTTCTGGGAGATTTTCAAAGTCAAGGCCGACTTCGATTTCGAAATTGAAAAGACGCGGGAGAACATGCTGGCTTACGCCGCTTTCCTGTCCGGCTGCTGCGAAGAGTGCGAGGCGAGGCACTTTGAACCGGGCGGGGTGGCCAAGATAATCGAGTATTCCGCCCGGATGGTAGCCGACCAGGAGCGCTTGTCCTCGCGGTTCGCCCAGGTTAAGGAGTGGATAGAGGAAGCGAACTACTGGGCCGACCGCGACCACGCCAAAAACATATCCGCCGCCCACGTGCAGAAAGCGATGGAAGAGAGGCTGTTCCGCCATAACCTGGTCGACGAGCGGATAAGGACCATGATAAAGCGTGGCTCCATCATGATAGACGTCACAGGGGCAGTGGTCGGCCAGGTCAACGGCCTGAGCGTTTACTCCCTCGGGGACATCAGCTTCGGCCGGCCTTCACGAATTACCGCCAAGACCTTCCTGGGTCGCGGCGGCGTCATCAACATCGAAAGGGAGTCACAGCTCAGCGGACCAATCCACAACAAGGGAGTCATGATACTGAGCGGGTACATGGGATGGAAGTACGCCCAGGACAAGCCGCTTTCACTTTCCGCCAGCCTTTGCTTCGAGCAGTCTTACGAGGGCGTCGAAGGGGACAGCGCCTCCTCGACGGAGCTTTACGGCATTCTCTCCAGCCTGGCCGACATACCCATCAAGCAGGGCATCGCCGTAACGGGGTCGGTCAACCAGAAAGGCGAGGTGCAGCCAATCGGGGGTGTGAACCAGAAGGTCGAGGGGTTTTTCAAGGTCTGCCAGGCCCAGGGGCTGACCGGCGACCAGGGAGTGATGGTGCCCGAGCAGAACGTAGTGAACCTCATGCTACGGGACGAGGTCGTCGAGGCGGTCCGCGCCAACAAATTTCACATCTACACCGCCCGGACCATCGACGATGGCATCCAAGTGCTCACGGGCATTCCCGCCGGAGAGAGAGAGGAAGACGGCTCCTATCCCGCGGGAACAGTCAACTATCTCGTAGACAGGCGGCTCAAAGAGATGGCGGAGCGTCTCAAGGGATTTTACGCCGAGGAGAAGAAGGAAGCGAAGTAGTCGCCCGGACGGACTATAGCGACAAAAGTCACAGACCGGCGCAACACCCGGGGCTATGATTAGTTAGAAGTGAGGGGGGTGGGGAAGTGAGAAGGAAGAAGGTGATGGACGGATTAAGGTAATTGAAGATAGGGGCGAAGGTTCCTGAGCTCCCCGTGCGCTGGTAAAGGCCCGGTTGAATATTACGGGCATTTGGCGAGGGTAACCAAAAAGGGGGAGTAATGGAACGAAACCAGGGGCGGGCGTTCTGAAGCGAAAGCCGATGAAGCCCGCCTATTTTATTTTTGATTCGCGTTTAAATCTAAAACCACGATTATTATATTAATCCGGCGCCCAGGGCCAGGGCAATCACGAAAAGCATTACGGAGACCAGGATTTTGATTGTTTTCATGGATATCTGCCTGCTCCAGGCATTACCGAGCCAGACACCCAGGATGGCCGCGCCGGTAGCCACCGCCAGCAAGGTCAGGTTTTTTCCTGTCCCGGCCAGAGAAAAACTGGTGAAATAAATCGAAAGGCGGGGGATGTCCGTGAGAACGGCAATCACCGCGCTGCTGGCGATGAAGCCATCCGGAGTGAGTCCAGTTTTCACCAGGAAGGCGCCACGCAGCGGCCCCTGCTGGCCGGAGAGACCGCCGAAAAAACCGCTGAAAACGCCGCCCACCGGAAGGAACTTCCGGTCGAAGGTTATTTTTTGGAAGGGCGGAAAGACTTCCCATGAAACGAAAAGCACCATCGAGACCGCTATGATAAGTTTTATCGGCGTGATAAAAAAGCTCCGCCCGAAAATATCATAGCTTGATAGCGGCGTAAGGTCGTTGAGGCGGGAAAGGACGTAGGCCCCGAGGAGAGAGGCCGGGATGGCGACGAGGCCGAAACGGAGCACCACGTCCCGGCTGGCGCGTTTGAAGACCAGTGCGCCCTTAACGAGGTTGTTCAACAGATGCACGACGGCGGTCAGGGCTACCGCGGTGTTTACCGGGAAAAACAGGGCGAACGCCGGCAGCAACATGGTACCCAGTCCGAAGCCGGAGTAAAAGGAAAGCAGCGAAGCGATGAAGGAAACTGCCGGTACGACAATGAATTCCATCGTATATAAATAATCTAGGATTTAGAATCCCGGTTTGTCTCGGGCTTATCCAGCTCGCAGACCAGGCCGGTGGGGCAGCTTTCACATTCCAGCTGCAGGGTAGTATGGCTGATATCGAACCTTTCGGCGAGGCGCTGGCGGGCGTTCCTGACGATGTCCACGCTCCGGCTGACCATCTGGTCGTCGATGACGAGGTGGGCGCTCAGGGCATAGATATTCGAGGTGATGGTCCAGGCGTGGATATCGTGCACCTCGTTGACGCCCGGGATATCCTTTAACGCCCCGGTGACCTCGGCCATTTCGAGATGTTTCGGGGCCGTCTCCAGGAGGATGTCCCCGGCCTCACGGACGATACGCACGGCGCCCCAGAGGATGATGACACCGATAACTACCGCCACGATGGTGTCGGCGATATACAAATCGGTCAGCAGGATAATGACGCCGGCGGCGATAACTCCCACGGATGAAACGGTATCGCCGACGATGTGCCAGAAGGCGGCCCGGATGTTCAGACTGCCGCGGCTGGCACGGTTGAGGAGCAGTATCCCGGCCAGATTAGCGCACAGTCCTATGGTCGCTATGGTCAGCATTAGCGGTGGTTTGACCTGGGGCGGCTCCAGGAATCGCTGGTAAGCTTCGTAGATGATGTAGGCGGCCACCAGCACCAGGATGACTCCATTAGCCAGCGCCGCCAGGATTTCCACGCGGTAGTAGCCGAAGGTCCGGGTGGCGGTTGCGGGCCGCCGGGACACGGACATGGCGAAGAGACTCAGCCCCAGCGCCAGGGCGTCGACAAACATGTGGCCGGCATCGCCGAGGAGGGAAAGGCTGCCGCTGACGATGCCGCCGATGACCTCGGCCACCATGATGATGAGCACGATGGCCAGGGTGAAAAACATGCGGCGATACCCGAGGGAAACCTCCCCGTGGTCGTTGGTATGATGCTGGTGCGCCATCTAAGAATCAGTCTCTGGTCAGCGGAAAACCCGCGGCTTTCCAGGCCGTGATGCTGCCGGCAACATTATACACCTTCGCGTAGCCGGCCCGCAGCAGGATACTGGCGGCGAGCCCGGAGCGGCGTCCCGAGCCGCAGTAGGCAGCTAACGGTATGTCCCGGGGTACTTCCGCCAGGCGCTGCTCCAGGTGGCCGACATAGATATGCATCGCCCCGGTGATGTGGCCGGCTTCCCATTCGTCCTGGTCGCGGACATCCAGCAACAACAGCCTTTCGCCCCGGTCGAGCATGTTTTTGAGCTGGTGCACGGAAAGCAATGGCAGGCTTTCCAGGGGCAGCCCGGCGTTATACCATCGCTCGATGCCGCCGCGGAGGTAGCCGGTGATATCATCGTAACCGGCGCGTATCAGGGAGCGTACTGCCGGGTCAAGGTGCGAGGGGTCTTCCAGCACCAACAGGATGGGATGGTCGTAGGGAAGCACCCAGCCGGCGAAAGCGGGGAGCCCTTCCAGCCAGATGCTATAGGAGCCCTTGACGTGAATGCCGGCGAAGGCGGCTTCCCCGCTGGTATCAACGATGATAGCGCCGCGGTCGATTTCCTTGAGAAACTCGGCGGGGGTCAGCGGGGTGGGGTCAGGCAAGCGCCCCAGCCGGGGAGGCCCTTCCAGGTTGTACTTTTCCATCCGGCGGAAATAGTGTGGACGCTCCAGCCTCTCCGACAGCTTGTAGCGTACGAACTCTTCCCGCTTTGTCAGCCGGAGGGCCGGGTTCTGCTCCTTCTCGATGCCGATGGTACTCTCGTCCCGGGCGGCAATGCGCTTGCCGCAGACCGAGCCGCCGCCGTGGGCGGGGCAAATGATGACGCCGTCGCCGAGGGGCAGGAGCTTTTTAAAGATACTGTTGTAGAGGGTTGAAGCCAGCCGGGTAGCTTCTTCCGGACCGTAAAGGTCGGTCCGCCCGGTCTCGCCCACAAAAAGGGCATCCCCGGTGAAGACCATCACCGGGTGCTCTCCGGTAGACAGGTCGGTCAGGATATAGGACAGGCTTTCATCGGTATGCCCGGGTGTGAGTATTGCCGTCAGCCTCAGGTTGCCTATGGTTATTTCCTGCCCATCCCGGAGGGTCTCCCCGTATTTCCAGTCAAGGCCCGGACCGTGATGGACCCTGGCCCCGGTGAGGTGGTTCAGTTCAATCGAGCCGATGGTATAGTCCTCGTTGCGGTGGGTCTCGAGGATGTACCGGACTCTGAGGCCATGTTCACGGGCGATATCCACATAGACCTGGCAGTCCCGGCGGGGGTCGATGACGGCGGCGTCAGTGCCGGAGCCGATGAAATAGGAGTTGTGGGCGATGCCCGCCGATTTAATGCGTTTGAATATCATTCGTTGACCTTCAACGTCGGCCGGAAGGCCGGAGGAAGGAGGTTATTTAAGACTGCGGGCAAACTCCTTGACCTGGTTTTCCCACTCCCGGGTCTCGAAGTCGACTGACGTGCCTTTGCCCTCGGGGCAAGTGGTGATTTCCACGCCCCCCCCGCCGCCCTCAAAAGAAGCGCAGGTATCGGTCTTGTTAGTCACGGTCAGGCCGTAGCCCCCGGGACCGAAGTAGGCGACGGCTTTTTTTACCACCTCTCCGGGATTAAGTTTCGATTTCGTCGTCAGTTTCAGCATTCATGCCTCCTGGAATACGCCTTCTATCTATAATTATAGGGTAACTCGATTGGAATTATAGTATACCCGCCGTGTCGAAATCATCAAATGGTCGAAAAAAATGTTGAATATTTATTACATTTAGGCTCAAATTAACCCGAGGTATCCGAATCGAGGCGGATTTCTGCTATAATTGTTTAATCGGGAGATGAAAACGGGCGCGAAGAATATTTTCGGGAAGATACTGGTCTGCCTGGACGGCTCGAAGATAGCCGAGCAGATACTGCCCTACGCCGCCGAACAGGCGCGGCAGTTCAAGAGCCGGGTTATCCTGTTCCGTGCCTATATCGTCCCGTCGTCGGCGGTGGCCGCGGACATCCGCTCCGGCGCGCCTATCGGCCCCGGGTTGATGAGGAAAGAAGACAAGAAATACAAACAAATCGCCCTCGACTACCTCGAAGGGGTGGCCGTGTCTTTACGCAAAAAGGGCCTGGAAGTAGCCAGCGTGGCCAGGCCGGGCGATGCCGCTGAGCTTATCATAGAATACGCCCATCGAGAGAGAGTCGGCCTGATAGCCCTCGTGACCCACGGGCACAGCGGCCTGGGACGGGTCGTCTTCGGGAGCGTGGCGGAAGAGGTGCTGAAAAAGTCGGGGCGGCCGATTTTGCTAATAAGACCGAAGGAGAATAAATCTTTACGGGGATATAAACAGGACCTCGGAGGAGACAACCTATGAAGAGTTCCATCCGCCTTTTCCGCGTCGCCGGTATCGATATCGGTATTCATTACTCGTGGCTATTCATCTTTATCCTGATAACATGGTCGCTGGCGGAGGGTGTTTTCCGGGTAACGGTGCCGGGAGAGGAGACCCTTACTTACTGGCTCATGGGCGTCGTGGCGTCGTTGATGCTTTTTATCTGCGTGCTGCTCCATGAACTCGCCCACTCACTGGTCGCCCGGGCGCGCGGCATGTCCGTTAACAGCATCACCCTTTTCATCCTGGGGGGCGTCAGCAACCTCGAGGAGGAACCGGCCCGGCCAGCGATAGAGTTCTCCATGGCCATCGTAGGGCCGGTGACGAGCCTGGTCCTGGCCGGGGTCTTCTGGGGACTGGAGCGCCTGTCCGCCGATGGAACGGTCATCGACGCCATGCTGGGCTATCTGGCTTACATCAACCTCGTCCTGGGTATCTTCAACCTCGTACCCGGTTTCCCGCTGGACGGGGGGCGCGTCCTGCGTTCTATTCTCTGGTCGGCGACAGGTAGTCTGGTCAAGGCCACGAACATCGCGGCGACGGTGGGGCGGTTACTCGGCTGGGCGCTCATAGGGTTCGGAGTGTACCAGGTGCTGACGGGGAGTATGTTCGGCTTCCTGGGAGGCATCTGGACGGCTTTCATCGGGTGGTTCCTGAGCAGCACCGCCGACGCCAGCCGGAAAGAGGTCATGTTGCGGGAGCTGCTCAGCGGCAAGAAGGTGCGGGATATCATGAGCCCCAAACCGGAGACCGTCACACCTGATACCACCGTCGACCAGCTGGTCACGGACATTTTCAACAGGAAGCACGGGCGCGCCCTCCCGGTGTGCCAGGGGGAGCGCACGGAAGGCATCGTGACGATAACCGATGTCAAGGGACTGCCGCGGGAAAAATGGGCGACGACGAAAGTTGGGGAGATTATGACACGGGCGCCCCTCTTCACGGTGTCTCCCGACGATGACGTGAGCAAGGCGCTTAAGCTGGTGACGCAGCATGACGTGAACCAGCTCCTCATCCAGAGAGAGGGGACGTGCGCGGGGATGCTCAGCCGCGCCGATATCATCCGTTATGTGCAGCTTCTCCAGGAGCTCGGCCACGATGGCCGGACCTCCCGGAGCAGTCCGACGGGGGCCTGATGGGAGTGCAGGGGAGAAAAGCCTAGACCCGGGCCATTTCCCTTGCTTTGATGACTTCGAGGCCGGGCCTGGCCTCGGTGTCCACGGGCTCGATACCGATGAAAGGCTCCGGCGTGGCTTTCTTCGGCTCGTTGGCCAGGATACCCTGGGAGCGGGCGCGATATTCCAGCTTCCTGATAAGATACTCGACGACCCTTTCCCAGGTATAGATGCGGGCCGTCTCCCGGGCCATACGCCGTATTTTTTTCGTGACGTCAGGATTTTCCTGGAGATAGGACAAATAGATGACCATTTCCCGCGGGTCTCTCGTTTCCAGGACGATGGAATTGTGGAAGGGAATGGCATAGTCTTCGCCGGTATTGCCGGTAAAAGCGACGCCGCCGGCGGCCATCGTCTCCAGCCCCACCAGCCCGAAAGGCTCGTGGCTGCTATTGGCGAGCACGGCATCCGAGGAATGGTAGAAAAGGCGCAGCAGCTCCGGCGGGCAGTGGAATTTCAGACTTAAAATATCCGCCCCCCCGGAGTTTTCGATGGCCTGGAAATAGTCCTTCATCGTGTTCCCCTGGGCGTGCACGTCCCTGACCTGGAGGTTAAGCGAGCGGGCCTTTTCGAGAATTTGATTGCCATAAGGTTCGATGCCGCCGCGGGCCAGCAGCACCGGTTTTTTACCGCGCTCCTTGAGCCGGGCGACCGTATCAATGACCGTATCCCAACGTTTGTCTTCGTCCCAGCGGGCCACCTTGGAAAGGACCACATCTGCGGGAATCCGTGCCCGCAGCTCGGCAGAGGCTTCGTTGTCCATCCGGTGCAGCAGTACACCGGGTATGCCGTTCGGTATTACCAGAGGATGAAGTCCCCGGCCAAGACCCAGGATGATATTTTTCATATAGCGGCTTACCGTGGTGATAGTGTTGGTGAAAGCCAGTCTCCCCCAGTCGATGCGGTCGAAGCCGAAGGTGTTGTTGGCGTTCCAGAACATCACCACGCGGTTCCTCAGTCCCATCTCATGGAGCCTATCGCTGAGGTAAATCATGGCCTCGGCGGTGTGCCATTCCTCGCCCAGGATGGCCACTATCTTACCCCGCGCTATGGCGGGCCTGACGATATTATCGATGATGTATCCCGGAACGGAGCGGTTGAAGTCGAAAATCTTTTCGAACTCGCCCTGGTAGACCCCGTTGGGGTGGTAGTGGCTGATCCACTGGCACCAGCGGTGCAGGACGGCGCCGGTCTGGAGAGTCTCTTCTCCTTTGAGACGGGGGTCGCCGATAAAGAAAAGGTGGGTGGGGAATCCCAGGTTGGCCAGGCTTTGCGAGAGATTGGTCACCCGGACGCCGAGTCCGCCGGCGAGAGAATAGCCATCCGGGCCTTCAAAGGAAAGGAGAACGAACTCGGTGTTTTCCGGTGTGATGCTGGTTAACATAATAATGTTCCCCTCTCATGCGCAATAATATTATAATGCAACAGTCAATATTATTGATGTGATTTTTATCTTATTCATCAGTTGTTTTTTGAACGAGGTTAACGCACTGCTTCAACCTCGAGATATCGCTTTCGACAAAGAGTCGCCAGCCGTTGCGGTTGCGGTGGGCGACATCGGGGAACTTGCCCTCCCGGACCCAGCGGAGGAAGGTATTGCGGTTGGTGCCCGCCAGGCGGCAGGCTTCACTGGTGGTGTAAAAAACAACCTCTTGCAGTTTTACGGGCATCCCGTAACCTCCGGCTTCCCAAGGCATGACTATATTTGACTATATACATGCCGGCCGGATTCGCCAATGGGGGTAACACCTGTTTCAGGTAAGGGTTAACTTGTACTCCGGGATTGAAGAAGGCGGTGTTGAAAAGGCAGGACGTTAGCGTCAATTGAAACTGGTACCCCTGCCGGGACTCGAACCCGGGCACACGGTTTAGGAAACCGCTGCTCTATCCGCCTGAGCTACAGGGGCATATTGTTTTCTGAAGCTAAAACGGCGACATGATGCCGCGACAAAAGTAGACATAAATAGATGTTGCCAATTATTTGCTAATAGATTTTTTCTGCGGCTTCATTGTCATGCCTTGTTTTCTCAGCCATTCTATTATACTTGGGACTTAAAGCCTCGTCAAAACAGCGTGCTGCCGCCGCTTGAAGACCGGGGGCAACATGACTATAGAGGTCAAGTGTTGTTGAAATATGTCGACTTGCCGAAAGATGCTACATAGCGATCAAAACGATAGCCGCACTTTTGTGGTGTTACTTTGCAGCCATTCTTCCGCTACCTCTTTGGCGATACGATCATCTAGTAGCCGTTGGTAACGGGATGCTCGAAGACTGTTTTGAGCGTCAGCTAGTGTGCGTCGATACTCGGGAAGTCTTTCGTCATTGGGAGAACTGATTTCTTGGCGCATGTGTGTCAGGCACACATCCAACGCTGTTGGAATGTAAATAGGATAAGAAAAGAGATCGTCTTCATCATGTGAGTCCCACTCAGATAACTCATTAGCGAATTGAATAATAAATGTGAACAGGTCGTAGTATGTTTTAGAGATAGCCTGTCGGCAATAATTCAATAACCAGATTTCTGGCCCCCTTCGAAAGCCTCTGTAGCCTCCAACTTGGTTCCATTCTCTCGTACGAAATAAGCAAACTCCGGGCGTATTTCCGCTAGGATGCGGTCCGCCTCTTTAACGAATAGACCTGGCCCCCATACGCCTATGTCAAGCGTCCCGGCACCGAGCTTAAGCTCCTCATGATAGAGAGTGTTACTAATCTGCCCCTCTAGCCAGTGAAGGGGAACCGACTCACGTTCTCCCATTATTTTCTTGACAAAGTACTCTGCTTGGTTCTCGGGGGGCCTGCCCGTTAATTGCACACACATGCGACATCCTGGACAAGGCTCATGCTGCCTCGCAACGAGTGATTTCAACCGCTTCCAACATCTCATCGAATTTACCCTAATATCGAGCACCTTTATTATCTATCTTCGCGACTATCTATAACGAGTTAAGTGCCTTTTCAATCGCTCCGATGGTAAGCTGGACGTCTTCTTCACTATGGACAAACGAGACAAAGGCCGCCTCGAACTGAGATGGTGGCCAGTAAATGCCCTCGGCTAACAAACTATGAAAGAACCTGCTAAACGCCGCGGTACTGGCTCGCTTCGCTGATTCATAGTCGATTACGCGGTCACCGGTTAAGAAGACTGTAAGAAGCGAGGCGACACGCGAAATATAAACATTGACGCCAGCTCTGGCCGCTGCAATAGCTATTCCCTTTTCGAGGCTCGCCGCTTTATTTTCAAGTTGTTCATAAAAACCGGGCTGATGGAGCAATTTAAGCGTCTCTATCCCCGCCGTCATCGTTATGGGATTTCCCGACAGCGTCCCGGCTTGATATACTGGCCCCACCGGAGCCACCATTTCCATAATATCTTTTCTACCGCCATATGCGCCCACCGGCAATCCGCCGCCGATAATCTTCCCCAGGCATGTCAAGTCGGGAGCGACCTCAAATTTAACCTGGGCACCTCCATAAGCAACGCGAAAGCCGGTAACAACTTCATCAAATATGAGAAGTGAGCCGAACCGGCTGGTCAGGTTACGCAGACTTTCCAGGAAACCGGGTCGAGGCGGCACCACTCCCATGTTAGCCGCCACCGGCTCAACTATGACAGCCGCAATTTTTTCAGGATTGAGTTCAAAAAGTTGCTCTACGGCCGTAGCATCATTATATGGCGCTGTCAGCATATTCCGGGCATAACCGGAGGGAACACCAGGGGAATCGGGTATACCCAGCGTGACCGCACCCGAGCCGGCTTTGACGAGAAGCCCATCGGCATGGCCGTGATAACCGCCAGCGAATTTGATAATATTGTCTCGTTTCGTATAGGCCCGTGCCAGACGTAGAGCCGACATAGTTGCTTCTGTCCCTGAGTTCACAAAGCGTAGCATCTGGATGGAGGGAATAGCCGCTGAAATAATTTTGGCCAGTGTTATCTCCAATTCGGTCGGAGCGCCAAAGCTCGTTCCTCGTTCCACGGCTTTTTTCAACGCTTCAACTACCTGCGGGTGAGAATGACCCAGAATCAGAGGCCCCCACGACGAGACGTAGTCAATGAATTCATTCCCATCTACATCAAATATCCTTGACCCTCGTCCTTTCACTATGAACGGTGGCGTGCCCCCCACCGCCTTATAAGATCTTACCGGGCTGTCAACACCGCCGGGCAGGAAACGTTGTGCCTCGCGGAAGAGTTCTTCGGAACGTTGTTGATTCATATGGTTCCCTGCATCAGTTCCGACCAGCGGGCAAAGTCCTTGGCGTGGTAGGTGATTATGATATCTGCACCGGCTCTCTTGATAGCCGTGAGAATCTCTGTGATAGCGCGTTGTTCATCCAGCCAGCCTTGCCGGGCGGCTGCTTTTACCATTGCATACTCGCCGCTGACATTATAGGCGGCTAATGGATGATTGAAAGCGGCCCGTACCCGGCTGATGACATCCAGGTAAGGCAATGCCGGCTTAACCATCACCATATCAGCGCCTTCGTTGATGTCCTCTTCAACCTCCCGCAACGCTTCCCGCACGTTGGGCGGATCCATCTGGTAGGAGCGGCGGTCGCCGAACCGCGGAGATGACTCCGCCGCATCCCGGAAAGGACCATAAAATGCCGAGGCGTATTTGGCCGAATAAGCGAGGATAGGTATATTCTGATAACTGGCCCGGTCCAGGGTTTCCCGTATTATTTTGACTCTGCCGTCCATCATATCAGAAGGAGCGACTATGTCAGCTCCCGCTTCGGCATGCGAGAGAGCCGTCTTCGCCAGGAATGATAATGTTTTGTCGTTGTCAACATCGCCGTTCGATATCACGCCACAGTGACCGTGACTTGTGTATTCACAAAGGCAAACATCGGACACCACCAGAAGCTCAGGGACTGACTTCTTTATAGTCCGTATTGCCTGCTGGATAATCCCTTCTGGATGACACGCCATGGAGGCAGTTTCATCCTTGTGTTCCGGAATACCAAAGAGAATAACGGCGGGAATGTTCAGTCCGGCTATCTCTTCAACCTCCGCTGGCAACCGGTCGGGAGAGAACCGGAAGATGCCCGGCATGGAAGGTATCTCCTCCGTGATACCCATACCCTCTTTCACGAAGAGAGGATAGACCAGGTCCCTCACTTCCACCTTTGTTTCCTGTACCAGTCTCCGTATTGTTTCTGTCCGGCGTAAGCGACGCAAGCGCTGCGCGGGAAAGACTACCATATCATGCCGCCTTTCTGAAAAATTCCTCTAACGAGTCTATCAGGCCGGAGATATTATGCTCCTTAGCTACTACGTCAGGTTTAAGTCCGGCTTTTATTGCGGTCTCCGCCGTTTTCGGCCCGATACAGGCAATCTTGACCCCTTCTGGTATTTCGTTATCGCCAAGAGCGGTTATCAGGTTTGTTACCGTCGATGAGCTGGTAAAAGTGATGACATCGATTTGCTTCGTTAGAAGCATCTCTTTGGCCTGAGCAATAGACTCGACATCGGGTGAAGTCCGGTAGACTGCGATTTCCTGCACCAAGGCCCCAAATCCAACCAGTCCCTGAACCAGTTCTTCACCGGCAATGTCAGCTCGTGGGAGCAGGAATCGCTGACCGGCGATATTCCACTGTTTTAAACCGGCGATAAGCCCTTCACTCGTAAATATATCCGGCTGGAAATCAGCGACGATGCCTTTTTGACGCAATGCTTCTGCTGTTGAAGGCCCGATGGCCCCGATTATCAACTGGCTCAGGGCACGAGAGTCCAGCTTTTGATTGACCAGAGCATCGAAGAAGGCCTCAACGCCATTCACACTGGTGAAGACTATCCACTGGTACTGTCCTAGATTCAGGATAGCCGCTTTGAGCTCCTTATCGTCAGATAAACGCTGGATAGTAATAGCAGGTAGTTCGACGGGCAGAGCGCCCCTTTCGGCCAGCGCTTTGCTCATTGTGCTTGCCTGGTGGCTTGCCCTCGTAACCAGTATACGTTTACCGAATAGCGGGCGGTTATCGAACCAGCGAATTGTTTCCCTTAGCCTGACCACTTCACCGACCACGACAACAGCCGGAGGCACCATGCCATTCTCTTTAACAAGATCCACGATGTCCCTTAAAGTGCCCACTACCGTCTTCTGCAGAGGTCCTGTGCCGTCTTGGACAACCGCCACAGGGGTATCAATAGCCCTGCCGTGCTCGACAAGCCTGGCCACGATTTCGGGGAGGTTCTGCATACCCATCAGAAATACCAGAGTGTCCACACCGGTAGCCAGTTTAGCCCACTGTATTCTAGAATCACTCTTCGCCAGGTCTTCATGACCGGCAATAACGGCAAAAGATGATGCTAGTTCACGATGGGTGACCGGAATCCCGGCGTAAGCCGGTGCCGCTACCGCCGAGGTAACCCCGGGTACGATTTCGAAAGGGACGCCGCATTTGGCCAGGGTTTCGGCTTCTTCACCTCCTCTACCCAGGACAAATGGATCGCCGCCTTTAAGCCGTACCACGGCCTTGCCTTCCCTGGAACTAGATACCAGCAAGCGGTTGATTTCATCTTGAGACATGGCATGACAGCCGGCACTCTTTCCCGCGTAAATTCTGGCGGCGCTTTCCGGGGCTATATCCAGTAACTGCTTATTAACGAGGTGGTCGTAAATAATCACGTCTGCCCTGACCAGGCAATCCAATCCCTTGCACGTCATTAGACCCGGATCTCCCGGACCAGCCCCAATCAGATAGACTGTACCGTTCATTTGCGTCTCAACCCGGCAATTAATTCCGACGCGCCTGATTCCAACATCATCCGCGCCAGCCGCTCGCCGACCCTTCCCGCTTCCCGGGCATCCCCTTCCGCCTTACGTTGTAGCAGGACATTGCCGTCCCGGCTCGCTACCATGCCGGTGAGTGTCAACCAGCCATCTGTTACCCGGCCCAGGGCTGCGATGGGAACATCGCAGTCAACCCCCAAAGCGGTGAGTAAGGCACGTTCAGCAGTGACGCTCTGCCAGGTGGGCAGGTGGTTAACCTGGGAAACCAACTGATACACCTGGCAATCGTCCTGCCTTATTTCTATTGCGAGCGCGCCCTGGCCGGGGGCCGGTAGAAAATCGTCGATTGGCAGGTACTGTGAAATCCTGTCTTGAAGGCCGAGACGTATGAGTCCAGCGGCAGCCAGGATGATGCCGTCCAACTCACCTTGGACCACTTTGCCCACGCGGGTATCGACGTTGCCGCGGAGGCTATGTACCTCCAGGTCTTTTCGCTGACGGAGTAGCTGTATAGAACGCCGTAGACTATCGGTGCCGATGCGCGAGCCCGGAGGTAGTTGCGCCAGCGATAGCCCCCGGGTTACCAGCACATCCCCGGGTTCAAGCCTCTCCGTCGTCGCCGCAAGGCACAGTCCGGCCGTAATTCTCTCCGGTACATCTTTAAGACTGTGTATGGCGATATCAATCTTTTTCTCCAGCAAGGCTTCTTCAAGCTCCTTGATAAAGATACCGGCCGCTTCTTCACGGTCGAGCGGGATCTGCCGGTCACGGTCGCCGTGGGTAACGATTTTCTCTACGGTAAATACAGTGCCCGGAGACACCCTTTTCATCTCCGCGACAACCAATTCCGTCTGGATTAAAGCCAGCCGGCTGGTCCTGGAACCTACCACGATTTTCCTCGGGATTATTGCGACACCTCGCAATCCAGGCGGAAAAGCTGGCTGACCAGGCGAGAATATTGCCCGTCACGGTTGGAATTCTCTTTTAGCATGTCGACGGTGTCCTGAAGCAATCTAGTCACGATGACTTCGGTCATCTTTTCCAGGCTATGCCTTTCTTCATCGGAGAGCGTCGGCAGCTTTTTTAACGTTTTATCGAAATAAGCATCCCGGATACGGTTGGCCTTTTCCATGAGGGCAAAGATAACCGGGCTAACCGAAAAACTCCGCCACCAGGACAGGAACCTTTCTCTCTCCTCCCTGATAATCCGTCTGGCCTTTATTAACTCACGCTTGCGCAGCTGGTGGTTCTTTTCCGAAATTAGATTCAAGTCATCGATGTTATAAAGGGATACGTTATCTATCAGACCAGCGTCAGGGTCCACGTTCCGGGGTACAGCGATATCGATTATTACCTGTGGTGAACCATTACGCTTCTGCAACGCCTGGGCGACCTGATGTGAGTTGATGATGGTTCCGCCGGCGTCGGCACAGGCAACAACAAGGTCACAGGAACCCAGTATTGCCGGTATATCGTCGAATTTAATGGCGGTACCTCGTAAAACCCGGGCCAAGGCCGAAGCCCTTTCCAGGGTTCGGCTGGCGACAAGAATGTCACCCGCGTTTTTTTCCCTGGCGGCGAGAACCGCCCCTTTACCAGCTTCGCCGGCCCCGATAATTAATATCCGGCATCGCGCAAGGTCGCCCAGGGATTGCACGGCCAGTTCTACGGCTATAGAGCTGACGGAAAGGTGGTTCCGGCTGATTTCGGTTTCTTTGCGGATTCGACGCCCTGTCCTGATCGAAGCCTGAAACAAGCGACGCAGTGGGAGGTTGGCCGTTCCGGCTTCTTCCGCGGAAGCCAATGCCCGTTTGACCTGCCCGAGGACTTCGCATTCTCCTACTATCATGGAATCAAGACCACCGGCCACGCCGAAAAGGTGCTCTGCGGCGGCGGCGCCGCTGCAGAAATAAGCATATTCTGACAGGATAGATTCAGGAACGTGTAAATATTTTTTCAAGAAAAAGAGTCCGGCCCTTTCTTTTTCTTGATTATGGTTTTCCACTGTGTAAATCTCGGTACGGTTGCACGTGGACAGGATGACACAGTGAGCTGCCGTTTTTTTTAGCGCTTCGAGGGCGTCCTGAACCCTGCTTCTTCTCACCGCGGCCCGTTCCCGGATATTGACGGGAGTTATGTGGTGATTGATACCTACCAGATTAAGATACATTTGAGTAATCCTGTATCGCCAATAGTTTTCCCATAATTGCTGCTTTTGCCCCTAGCGTATCGCCGCTTTTTAAAAGCGTTAGCAGCCACTCGATGTCGAGGGCTTCCTGCCAGGTATTTCTGTTTATCTTTATCCCTTGCTTTTTCATTTCCTCCCGCACTGCGGCAACCAGACCAATCAGAGAGGCATATTCATTACCAATTTCTTTTTCGAGTTTATGGCGGAGCTTACGGGCCAGCGCCGGGCTCTTGCCCGACGTGGAAACGGCAATGGTAATATCTCCCCGGCGCAGGCAAGAAGGCAAGATAAAATCGGAATGGTCGGCGTCATCAACGGTATTGACCAGGCAGCCTCTCCGGCGGGCTTCAACTGTAATCTCGAGATTAGTTTTCCAGTTATCGGTCGCCGCGATGGCCAGAAAAACGCCTCGCAGGTCTCCGTCTCGGTATTCCCGTTTAACCTCCTGGACTGCCCCGGTTTCTGCCAGGCGCGATAAATCGCTGCAAATTACCGGACTTACTATTTTTACACGCGCTCCGTTATCCAGAAGAGATGTCACCTTGTGCAGAGCGACCTCTCCACCACCGAAGACGACGCATTTTTTCCCTTTGATATTTAAAAACACCGGGTAGTAGCTCATTCTTTTGCTTTCATGAGTCGGCGACCCTTCCTGACCCGCCGGCACATTCCGAGGCTAGATGCCTTCTCCTTTCTCCAGTTGTCCCGTGACTTTTATCCGGCCCCACTCGCGGTTGTCCCACCATCTCTCATGAAAATAGTAGAGGACAAGACGAACAGCATGGAAGGAAATCGTTATTACGGATGTCTGTTCCCAGTCATGAGTGATCAGCCAGGAAATCAAACCCAGAATAACAATCCCGATAATCCGCCAGGTAATAGATTTCAACCACGAACGTCTTTTCATTTCTCCGATATAGGCACATTCAATGTTTTTATTTTTCATTTGTATTACTCCACCGGGTGTCACATAATTCAGGAGAGGCATTCCATCTATCTTGTGACGGTCAATTTGAACCGGCTTTCACCTTCCTGCTCAAAGCTCAGCTTGACGCCCCTGGTCTTCAACTCTTTGGACACGTTTTTCAGCGAATCGACATCACCGAGGATAATAGCTGCCGTTTCTCCCTGTCGCAGCCCGTCAATCAGTTCCGTTGCTCGCATCTTGGATAGCGGGCAGACAAGGTCGCTCAGATCATATTCACGGCGACGGCCATTTTCTTCCTCTCCCTTCAGCACCCCGGCGTAAAAGCTGGCGTATTTAAAGGCATCATCGGGTGAAATGGCCACCGCCAGACCTTTGTTTAACCCGGCGTATCGCAGGGCGGCGGTAACAATCGCCCCGGTGGTCGGCCCGACGGGGATGCCGTCTTTCCGGGCCAACTCCAGCGCCGTTTTATAGGCTTGCTCATCATCCACCTCGACTATGTCATCGATTATTGACCTGTCAAGGATTTTGGGTACATATTCTTCTGCCAGCCCGGTTATCCTCTTCATCCCCGGCAGCCGGTGGTTTTTTGAAGAAGGCTCCACGGCCACTATTTTTACCGCTGGGTTTTGTTCTTTGAGGTAGCGTCCGACACCCGTTATCGTGCCGCAGGTGCCGAATCCGGCAAAGAAATAGTCGATTTTTCCCCCGGTCTGCTTCCAGATTTCCGGCCCCGTCGTCTCATAATGGGCCTGGACATTTAGCTCGTTCTCGTACTGGTTAGGGCTGATGTAGCTATCGCGGGTGGCCGGGCTATTTACCAGGGCATTAACCAGCCCCCTCGCTCCTTCACTCGGGAACACGGGACACAACGAATCACTGGCTTCCATAAGCTTGGCTCCTAAAAACCTTAGCAGGACTTTCTTTTCCTCGGGGATACCTTCCGGCACCGCTATTTCTATCGGTATCCCCAGGGAGTTGGCAACACAAGTAAGGGCAATCCCCGTATTCCCTGAAGAGGGCTCGACGAGTGTTTTATGGCCGATATCCAGCCGCTTGATCATGGCAAGGGCGATCCTGTCCTTGACCGAGCCGAAGGGATTATACCTCTCCAGCTTAAGGTAAATAGAGAAATCCTTATTTCCGTTGATCCTGTTCAGCCTGACCAAAGGCGTGGGGTTATCCAGGCTGCCAATCAACTGGGTTATATCCGAATATACCCTTAGATGGTGATTGAATCCCTGACTTTCCATGTTTATCCTCTATCGCTTCACGGCTAATTTGAGTGTTTGTGTATGTATGCCGCACTCGCCGCCACACTTGCTGGTGTCCTTCCACCGGCCGTCCCGCTCCAGTACGCCGCCGGGATTCGAGCAAGGGGCGCAGCCGATGGAGCGGTAATCCATGCGGTACCAGGGATGGGGTTCGATGCCCCGGGTGGCCATGTATTTCCAGATATCGGTCTCCGTAAAAGTTAAAATCGGATTGATTTTAACAAGGCCGCCCTTATGCTCGACCTCCTGGTAATCTACCCTGGTTCTGCCCTCGGTGTTCCTTAAGCCCGTTATCCAGGCATCGAGGTCTTTTACCGCTACTTTGGTGGGGTCAACCTTGAGCAGGCGGCAGCATTCATCAGGGTCAGTCTCGTAAATGGCCCTAGCTTTTTCGGAGTTGACTCTGGTCGCAGCCTGATTAAACTCCGCCGAAGGTAGCAATATCACTTCGATGTTATTATCGCGGAGTATCTCAGGAACGCTGTCCGCCACAATATATACCGTGGTATTCAGGTTCATCCGCCTGTTCATCAATTGGAGATATTCAAACGTCTCCTTCGGCTTGTACTGGGTCATCACCGAAAACACCTTGATGTCCGGGTCAACTTCCCTGGCAATATGCACCGTTACCATGCTGTCCTTGCCGAAAGAGCAGGCTACCGCAATCCGGCGATATTTAACTATCGATTCTCTTATTAGTTCTTTCGCATGTTGAACTTTTTCTTCCATTGTTGCGCTTTCCTCCAATTAATTCTTGTTCGTGCTCGATAGATATGGGAATACTACATATACAGGTTGCCTCCCGTCCGGTACTTTTTTCTTTCTTCTGGCGTCTCGATAACCTCCAAACCCAGGGGTTTTACTACTTCATCCAGAAATTTGGCCAGGCCGATACGACTCACGGTTGCCCCGATTCTTTCTCTTCCGGTAGCATTGCTTTTATACCAATCCATCGTCTTTTCAAGAAGGGGGTAACACTGTTCATCCGAGACGAACTGCGCTATCTCATAAGCATACAGGGGGTGCCGGCCATGTTTCCCCCCGACGCGTGCCAGCCATCCCTTTCTCATCTCGATCATAGCGTTTACCGGACACACCTTGACGCAGTCCCCGCAATAGATGCACTTGCTGTAATCCCTCACCGGCAGCCCGTTGACCATAGTCAGCGCCTTTTCCTCACAGCTGGAGATGCAAAGCCCGCAGGCGGTGCACATTTCGGATACCAGCTCCGGCTCCGCCATACCCTGGAAACCCAGGTCCATCTCCCGGGAGCGGGCGCAGTCTATCGGGCAGCCCGAGAATGATATCTTGAATTTATGATGAGTGGTGGGAGTCCCGAAATACCGCTTATCTATCTCCCGGCACATGGTCTGGGTGTCCATCAGCCCGTTAGGGTTCCAGGTACATCCGGCGCAAGCAGTGGGGACCCTAATGCGCGGACCGCAGGAAGCTACCGCCCAGTTTATTTGCTTAAGCTCAGCGATAATATCATTAAAATACCGGTAATGAACGTAAGGGATTTCAATAGATTGGCGAAAGGAGTTATGAATCTCCCCGCGGCCATACTTTTCGGCAAGCTCCGCCGCTTTATTCAACTGCCGAGAGGTCAGCTTGCCTCCGGGGCACCTGAGTCTTACGGTGAACAGGTTCTCCTGCGTCTGCTTGATGAATCCGCCGCTCTTGAGCTCTTCAAAATTCATCCCGGGTTGGCTCTTTTCATCCTCTGGCATATATTCTCTTCCCCTCCTTATCCCAGTGATCCTTTAAAAATTATTAAATTCTATGAAAGCAAAAAGATTTCATGAAACCTGACGTAAATTGCACAGGGTGAAAAATAATATCTACGGTTATACGCCTGATGCAAAGTCGGTCTGGTAAGATTAACCTGAAATGCCGGTTGTGTGTTATTTGCGGGGTGATTGACTCGCGAGGTTCCGGGAAAAGGTTCAGTGTTCTGCCGCAGCGCCACAACCGGCGCTGGTACAGGCGCAGGTGTGATGAGTTCCTCCAGAAAAGGTCTGTATCCCGGAGAAAGAGAAATGGCGCCCGGGGTGAAAAATGTTCTGCAGTGTAAATGGAACATACAGTGGTAGTTGCCTACCGTGTTCATTTACAGGGTTGACAGTTTTACGGGCAGTCAAAAATGTGTTCATAACCTAATTGTTGACTAATATGATAAGTTTAGTATACTAACCAATTTACAATACTTTTCCCATCCTGTCAAGCCCCCGGCTGAGTTTAAACGTTTTTATCGGTATTGCTTGACAGGTTTTTTAGAGAATAGTATACTTAGTTTATCAAATTAGTCAACTTTATTTCTGCAATGCATCTGGGTTCGTGTCTAACGGATGCTATCCGGGATGTTTAAAATCTCAATCTGACACAGAATATCCTGTTACAGTCCCCCCTTGACCGCCGTTATCAAATTACCTGGTCGGCATATCGATCACGACCCGAAACAATCCTTTATCCGTAGAAAGTAAGGAGGAAGAATATGAGGAGTGAGACAATGAATATCCATGCCGGCGAGCGTATGGACCGTGCTTACGGGGCCATCAGCCCCCCTGTTTACATGACATCGACTTTTGCCTTCGATGACATCGGTAAGACAAAAGGGTATGATTACTCACGTACATCCAATCCGACACGGAAAATCCTGGAGGATACCATGGCACAGCTCGAAGGAGGCAAGGCCGGCTTTGCCTTCGCCACCGGCATGGCCGCCGAGACCACCGTGCTGCACCTGCTCAAGACTGGTGACCATGTTATCTGCGGCGATGACGTTTACGGGGGAACCTACCGCCTGCTGGAGAACGTGATGCGGCATTTCGGCATAGAGACTACCTTCCTGAGGCTGGATAACCGGCGTAAAATTGAGGAGGCTATAAGGCCGAACACCCGGATGCTCTGGCTGGAAACCCCTTCCAATCCGCTTCTCAATATAACCGATATCGAGATGACGGTAGACGTGGCCAAGAAACATAAATTGTTGACCGTTATCGATAATACCTTCGCCACGCCCTACTTCCAGCGGCCGATAGACCTCGGAGTAGACCTCGTCGTCCACTCCACCACCAAGTACCTCAACGGCCATTGCGACGTCGTCGGTGGTGCTGTGATAACTACCACCAAAGAATTGACCGAGAGGGTACAATATCTGCTCAACGCCATGGGCACCTGCGCTTCTCCTTTCGATTGCTGGCTGGTACTGAGGGGCATCGAAACACTGCATCTCAGGATGAACCACCATGAACATAACGCTTTTGCCGTGGCCGAATATCTCAGCAGAAACCCGGCGGTAAAAAAGGTGTATTACCCGGGACTAGCTTCGCATTCCGGTCATGAAATCGCCCGCCGGCAGATGAAGGGCTTCGGCGGGATGGTCAGCTTTGAATTGAAGGGTGGACAAGAAGCAGCTTACAGCTTCCTCAGGAAAATTACACTCTTTATCCTGGCAGAGTCGCTAGGGGGACCCACTTCGCTGGCATCACATCCGGCGACAATGACGCATGCCTCTATGCCTAAAGAGCACCGCGAGAAGTGCTGCATCACGGATGGGCTGGTCCGTCTCTCAGTCGGCCTCGAAAATACCGAGGACATCCTGGATGATCTGCGGCAGGCACTGGGGTGAGTT
>Ga0154808_119_pt5 | contig 50255 bp, 44 predicted proteins | sample Rifle2008BG16ft_FD_105816 | JGI IMG/M metagenome (GOLD analysis project Ga0154808, IMG submission 105816) | Chloroflexi bacterium RBG_16_56_11 | reverse complement strand
TCTCCGGTAGAAGAGTTCATTGACTCGCTGGACGCTAAATCAAGAGCCAGGATTGCCAGAACTCTCGACTTGCTCGAGGAATTCGGGGTCAGCCTCGGTATGCCTTATGCCAGGCATCTTGAAAAACAATTCTGGGAGTTGAGAGTTCGACATGGCAAAAATCGGTATCGCATTATCTACTTCTTATACACTGAGCATACCTTCGTTCTTCTACACGGACTTAACAAGAAGACAGGGCCAGTGCCAAGAGCAGACATAAAGACGGCGGAAAGTAGACTCGATGATTACTTATCCAGGAGGAGGTGAGTGATATGAATTGGAAGGAACACAAAAAGAAACTATTGAAAGACCCTGAGTTCAGGCAGGAGTATGAGTCGCTTGAGCCTGAATATAAGCTGGCATCTGCCTTGATCCGACTACGACTGGCTAAGGGACTAACCCAGGAGCAGTTAGCGAAGCTGCTGAATACCAAACAGGAAAGTATCGCCAGGCTGGAGAGCGGCGGCTCGCTGCCATCTCTTTCCACTGTGAAGAAAGTGGCCGACGCCCTCGATGCTGAGTTGGAGATTACTTTGCGACCCAAGCCTCGGTTTGCGGGATCTAAGGAAGTTGTGTCGTCCCGAAGGCCATAAAATAGAACTGGTAAATACAAGCAAAGAAATTATCCAGAATGCGTTTAGATTTGACACCTATCGTGACGCAGTCTCATCAGTAGACAGGAAATTCTACAAGGATAGGATGCGTCTCGGTAATATCTTTGTTTGCTTCAGGATTAACAACAAGGATGTATTCTGCCGGAGCCGGTTTTCGGCCAGATAAAGCAGGCAAGAGGTTTCAGGCAGTTCCTGTTACGGGGAGAGTACAAGGCCGACGGTGAATGGAAAATCATCTGTGCCGGTCATAACCTGCTCAAGCTGTTTGGTGCCCACCGGAGTGGCCTACTCACCCGGGAAGTCCTGGGTATCGTGCTGGAACAATAGTGCCTCTATTACTAATTTTTTCGTCAAACCCCCAGTAGCCTTGCAAACGCACCTTTCCTTTCCCATCAACATTACTTTCCACCTGAATTACCGGTAACCCGTGCGTTACTCGGACGCGCTGCTAGATTGTTCAGTATTCTGTGAGAGCGTAATCATCGTCTCATACGTCGCGGATTTTTAACTCCGGTTTCTAGCTTGTTACGCACTTCCCGCTTTACTCTCGCATGTAGTTCTCCCTCGTGTTCCTTGAGGAATCTCTCTGCTGCCGCACGATCACGCTTACTCAAATCCCGTAATGCCCAGGACAAACCCTTGATGACCATATCGTCCCTATCACGTGCTAGAACTTCGCAAACCGCCAATGTCCGGGGAGTATCTCCTCTACCACCCAAGATTTTGCGGTTGAGAAACACCGTGCAGACCAGTGCAGCCCTTCGCCACCAGCGGTTTTCAGAGTGTGTCCAGCTCATTACTGCCTCATCACTTATTTGCCCTTCCCTCCAGGCAGGTCCTGCCAAAGACGCGAAGGCATCGACCAGACCCCAGCTATCCATCCGGTTTCCGAACGGCTCAAGGTATTTCCAGTCTATCATCGTCCTTGCTGTTGGGTGCTTCTGAAAGATAATCACAGCCATCCATACATAGCGCCATTCACTCTTTATGAAAAGCCTGGCAGCTAGGGCCTTAGCGTCTTCATCCGGCAGGGCAGTAGCTTGTATGACGAACTCTTCCGGCGGGTTGCGAGGATGTATGTAGTCGCCATCCTCAATTAGCAGCTGTTCCAACAGCAATACCTGTTTTGAAGCCACACGAACCTTCCTTCCGCGAATTGTTGCTGCTATTTCCCAAGACTATCTTAAGCCAAGTTCTATCGGGCGTCAACCAGAATCCAACAAAAAGAGTGATTGTTACTCATTAACGAATAAGGTTAGGTAGCATAATATCATTCCAACAGCTAATTTGAAATTTCTGGTTCTATCTATGGGCAGGTACCGACCACCTTAATAGATACGGTCCTCCCAACACTATATCCTGAAAGCAAAGGTGAAGTTGAAGTCCCTGCGAGTACTACCTATTGATATCCCAGCTCCACTTAGCTTCCGGATATTTAACTCTGTTCTTCTGGATAAGCCGCTTTCAATACCCGCAACGCTCTTAAGGTGACCCACTTGCTGGGTTGCCCTTTCTTTTCTTGTATCTCCGCCAACTCCTTGCCGGTTATATAAAGTCTCAGGGAGTTCTGGTACCAATAAAAGACTTTCTTTTCTTGTGTGTCCGCCAACTCCTTGTAGGTACGTTCCAGCAGCCAGCGTCCTTGTTGGTTTTGCTTACTAATGACCAGATCTAACGCGTTGGCTAACTTGGGATTCTTGGCTTGGCCTAGTGCTGCCATGACCTCCAGGTTCTGAAGCACATCGGCTTCGCTGCGGAGAGGATAATAGAACTTGAACCAGTTCGAGCTGGGCCTGTTCCCCGTGCCAAAGGGGTAATCGGCGACCGCCGGGTCGTGGCTCAAGAGAAAGTCCACACCCCGTTTGATAGCCTCCTGCATATTCTTGGTTCGCTGCGCCGTTGGTACTTTGTTCAGGGCAATCATCACCTTTATTGCGCCCCAGGCGCATGGCAGATCAGCATTACGCTGTGGACAGGCGAATGGAGGAGACGAGTTCCTGGACTTTTCATGACGTTTGTTTGTGTCACGGTTCGAAGCGTCAGCCACTCCTTCTCCCGTAATAGTCTGTGCCAGCCATTCCATTGCTGTCTGCAAGCGTTGGTCGTTAAGCCAGCCGAAGTCTATCAAAGCCGCCCCATTTATACCCGCCGCGCAATAGTTGAAATCGGAAGGCGTGCCTATCAATGACAGACCACGCAGACTACCACCGCTGTCGATGAATCGGGAGAGCAGAATCTCGCAGCCGGCGCGAATGCGCGGGTCAGCTCCGTCCGCCCCAAACTGCGCCATGTAAACGAGAGCCGGCATCGTCCCGGTGTACCTGGGTCGTTCTCCCCAATATCCCTCCGGATGCTGCGCCGCCAGGATTACCGGCACCGGTCCGCTTGTCATGATAGCCGCTTTGGCAGCTTTGACTTCTTTATCGTTCTCATCCCGGCCAAGGATATCACGTAAAGCATAATAGCGGATGGCTGGCTGGGTCTCATCCGCTTCTAACAGCCAGGGTATCGGGTTTCCTTTAAGTTTTTCTTTCCAATTAACCATAGCTATTCAGCGTTCTCCAGATCGTTTCTATTCTACTAAATATGGAGGGAGAATGCCATTTCGAAAGTACTACCTATTGATACCTCAGCTCCATTTAGCTTCAAAATCTACGACCTAAGGTATCAACAGGTAGTACCCAATTCTTCCACCTATTTCAATTGATTTTTATTCCAATTGCTTCTAAACTCAACAATTAAGATTTATGTGACATTGTCTGGTTGTGATAAAATCTGTGTTGCCAAAGACCTTTGCTTGACGGAAGAATTATGAGTGGATTCGATTCTAATTTTAATTGGCATAGCTGGTTTATTCGATGGGAAGCAATGCAGAACTGCTACATACCCTATCGGCTTGATCGTTTTGACCTTATGCTAGTGTACAGTATCATTTCGACATAAAAAGAATGCTGGAAGGACGAAAAATGCCAACACAAATCGAAAGAGTCAGGAAGATTGACAACAAAACACTTGCTCATCTATTTGACCGGGCAAATGGAGGAATTGCAGAAACTAATACACACTTCTTCGAAGGCGAAGAAAATGTATTCCTAGTTTCCAGAACCGATGGGAATTTGAGCGGTTTCCTTTGGGGATATGTTCTGCAAAGCCCAAACAGTTCTTTCCCAAAAATGTTTCTTTATTCAATTGATGTTTTTGATGAATTTAGGCGGCAAGGCATAGCCAGCAAACTCATAGAAGAACTCAAGCGGATAGCTCGAGAACACAGATGTCGTGAGATGTTCGTGCCTACTCAAAAGGGTAACGGAGCCGCGATGGGTTTATATAGTAAGACCAAAGGGAGAGTCGCGAATGAAGATGATGTGCTTTTCATATACGATGAGGATGCTTTGACGTAGATTCAACACATCTGACTCATCACACAATCGGGCATCTTGTTACTTAACGTAGGTACGTCCTCATATACTGAGGTTAAAAGTCAAATCGAAGTCCTTACCAGTACTACCTATTGATACCTCAGCTCCACCAAAGGTGATTTTTCCACACCCTGACATAGAAGCCTTCTTCGAATTAGTCGTTAGTTTTTCGAACAAATTGAAATAACATCACTGAAGTACCTATATATTGAGGAGTAAAAAGCTCTAGTACTAATCAATAGTTTGACAAGTCCCGGATTTTTCTATAATCTAATCTATACAGCGCGTATTAGCACTCCTTATCCTGTCAACTGCGAGCTGGTGAAATGAACACTCTCAGGCCCCGCCGAACACGGGAAAAAATAAACAGGCAGCAGTCCGAGCTCCTGGTATTGAGCCGAATTTCCGCAGCATTGAGCGGGCTATGGAACCTCGATGCGATTCTTGGCGTGGGTCTCGACAGCACCCTGGATATCATGAATGGTACTGTCGGTGAAATCCTGCTCGTCGATGAAAATACCCGCGAACTCTTGCGTACCGCCCACCGCGGTTTGAGCAATGAATTCCTGGAAAAGGTGCGTCTCAGCCTTGGCGAAGGTATTACCGGCGGCGTGGCAAAAAGCGGCAAGGCTGTTCTGCTTGAAGACATCTGTTCAGATGCACGGGTAGCCCACCGCGAAATGGTCATCGCTGAAGGTTTGAAGGCGTTTATCTGTGTGCCGCTCCGCGCCCAGGACAAAGTGCTGGGCGTGCTGAACGTAGCCAGTCGCCTGCCGCGCAAATTCACCACAAACGACATGCACCTGCTTTATGCCATCGGCGACCAGCTTGGTATCGCCGTTGAACACGCCAGATTGTACGAGCGTTTAAGGAAAGCCCGTGAAAGAATGCGTAAACTCGCCCGGCAGAACCTGGTGGCCGAGGAGGATGAAAGAAGGAGAATCGCCCGGGAGCTCCATGACGAGACCAGCCAATCGCTTTCCGGGATTGCCCTCCAGTTGCAGGCGCTGATAGAAATGGCGGCGATACCGGATAAAAATGATAAAGACTTTGTCGCGGGTTTAAAAAAAGTGCAGGCGCTGACCGTACAGGTGCACAAAGAGGTCAGCAGGTTGATATCAAACCTTCATCCAGCTCTCCTGGATACACTGGGATTGGTGCCCGCAGCCCGCAAATACGCTGAGACCCGACTTCAGTCGCTGGGGATTACCGTAACGTTGGAAACCAGGGGTATCGCAGTGAGGTTTCCCGTTGAGGTTGAAGCCGCTCTTTTCCGCTTTATTCAAGGGGCGGTGGGTAATATCGCCCAGCACTCGAGCGCTACTAATGCTGGCATTATCCTGGAATACAGGCCTGATGAATTTCTCCTGACAATAAAAGATAACGGGCACGGGTTCAATGTGAAGGAAATCACGGATGTCGAGGAGAGCGGAAGGGGCCGGGGTCTTTTCAGCATGAGAGAGCGGATTGGTTTTCTGGGCGGCTCGAGCGGCATTGAGTCTGAAATAGGAAAAGGGACAACAGTCTGGGCCAGGATACCCGTAGGTCAGGATATTGAATATGGAGAAAATAAAAGTCCTGGTAGTTGACGACCATACAATCGTGCGGGACGGCATCTGCGCATTACTGGCACTGGCCGGGGACATCGAAGTCGTCGGTGAGGCAACCAACGGCTTCGAAGCCCTTCAAAAAGTCAGCCAAATTCACCCTGACGTCGTGATCATGGATATTGCCATGCCGATCATGGGGGGACTGGAGGCCACCAGGCGGATGAGCAAAGAATTCCCTGGAACGAAGGTACTTGTCCTGACCCAGTATGATGACAAGGAATATTTCTTTCCGGTTATCGAGTCCGGCGCCTCCGGATTTATAAGCAAGGCGGCCGCGTCATCAGAGCTCACCGCCGGGATACGCTCGGTGCACCGGGGTGATTCCTACCTTTCACCCTCGGTGGCCAAACTGATGGTAGAAAACTATAAAAACACCGCCGGTCACCGCCCCGTCCAGGACCCTTTTAACGGGCTGACGGGACGGGAACGTGAGGTCCTCAAGCTGCTGGCGGACGGCCACAGCACTCAAGAAATAGCCAGAATACTCGTAATTACACCCAAGACCGTGGAAGGTCATAAAACAAACCTTATGGCCAAGCTTGGAGTCCATAACCGCGTTGATTTAGTCAAGTACGCTTTACGCAAGGGTATTATCAGCATCTAGTAACCCCCACCAGGCCAATTTTTCCTCTTATGCGCCACCACCGCTTCCGCTCCGGTGTGAGCCCCGGGGAACCAAGGGAGAATACCTGAAAATCAGGGGCTTTCCCCGCCTGTTATCGGGGTAAATCCCCTATTCCCCCCGGCAACTCGATGACTTACATTATATTAACCAGCAGTTTCAGGAGCTTTGTATCAAATGTCATTCTGAGGAGTGGAGCGACGAAGAATCTCGGGGTGAGGCTGGGCATTGTACCCATAGACCCCGCCACTCCGAGACCCTTCGCTTCGCTCAGGGTGACATCAAAAAGCACTTATAATACAACCCTAGTTTCAGGGGAAAGGGGGCCGGATATGGCGGAGAAACAGACTATTTTAATTGTTGATGACGAGGTGGCTTTTGTCGAAATTATGAAACGGGTATTGGAAAATGAAGCCTTCGCCGTGGCTACCGCCTATGATCGCGACCAGGCGGAAAACATGGTGCGTTCCCATGAGCCCGATGCCGTTATTCTGGGAACGATTATGCCCCGGGGAGACGCCTTTATCTTCCATAAATGGATGAAGCAGACCCTCGGGTTCGGTAACTTGCCGATCATGGTCATCAACGCCCCACCCGAAAAGCAGCTTCTCAAAGGCTGGAGGATGGACGAGGGTATGCAGATGGACGCCGAGGATTTCCTGGCCAAGCCGGTCGAACCGGTAGCCCTGGTGCCGCGTATCCGCGCCCTGCTCGACCGGGCGACCAAGAAAATCAGGGTATTGATCGTGGATGACCATGCCGTGGTCAGGGACGGGATCAGGTCGGTGCTGACATTGCAGCGCGATATCCAGGTGATTGGCGAGGCGGTTAACGGCAAAGAGGGGTTGGAAAAAGCCATCGAGCTCATCCCGGATGTCGTGGTGATGGATATCGTCATGCCGGTGATGAACGGCCTCGATTCCGCCCGCGAAATTTGCCTGAAGTGTAAAACGGCCAAGGTGTTAATGCTGACCCAGTATGACGAAGAAGAAAATGTCCTGGCCAGTAAAAAGGTGGGGGCGGTGGGATTCATTCCCAAAGCGGCGGCCAGTTCCCGGCTCCTGACGGGGATACGCTCTGTTGCGCGGGGTGATCAGTCATGGATAGAGTCTCTCCAGCCGCACGTCGAGGGTCGGGAGTAAACGCCGTGGAGGCAATAACGATAGTCCTCAACGGCGTGCCCGTTAGCGGTTTTCCCGGGACATCAATTCTCGACCTGGCGCGAGAGTCGGGCGTATATATTCCGACTCTCTGTTACGACGAGAACCTGGTTTCGGTGGGCGCCTGTCGCCTCTGCCTCGTCGAAGACGAGCGTAACGGCGCTTTGCTGGCTTCCTGTGTGGCCCCTATTTCGCCGGGGATGGTCATAAAAACAAACTCACCTCGAGTGGTCGAACACCGCAAGAAAATTCTCAAGCTCCTGCTGGCCAGCCACCCCGATACCTGCCTTGTCTGCGATAAAGGGAATCGTTGCCACCTCCGTAAGCTGGCGGCGGAGATGGGCATCGGTCTGGTGGAATACCAGAAAATCCCTCAGCCAGATGTCATCGAAGAGCTGAACCCCTTCATCGAGCGAGACCTTTCTAAATGCGTCATGTGCGGCAAGTGCATCCGGGCCGACCAGGAGCTGGTGGTGGAAGGGGCTATCGACTATATGAACCGGGGCACCGCCGTCAGACCCGCCACGTTGAACGATGTCCCGCTGGAAAAAAGTGAGTGCACTTTCTGCGGTACCTGTGTCGCCGTCTGCCCAACCGGAGCTATCATGGAGAAAAACAGGACATACACCGGCACGGCGATGACAACGGTCACGACCGTATGTCCGTATTGCGGTTGCGGCTGCACCGTCTTGTTGGGAATCAAAGACGGCAAAATAATTTATACAAGACCGGCGCCGACGAGTCCGGTGAACCGGGGCACTCTATGCGCCCGCGGCAGCTACGGTCTTGACTTCGTTCACAGCCCGGACAGGCTGAAAAGCCCTCTTATCAAAGTGGATGGCAGGTTCAAGGAAACAACCTGGGAAGAGGCTTTGTCGGTGGTAGCTGACAGGTTTATGCAGATAAAAAAAGCCGACGGAGCCGATGCGCTGGGGGTGTTCGGCGCTTCCAAATGCACCAATGAAGAGAACTACCTGTTACAGAGGTTCACCCGGAGTGTACTGGGGACGAACAACATCGATAACGGCAGTCGTCTTTACAACGCGGCAAGTCGGGTGGGGTTGGGGACGACACTGGGCTATACCGGGACCACCGGCTCTCTCGAGACGCTGGAACGCTCCAGCGTTATTTTCGTCATCGGAGCCGATCCTGAAATTTCCGCTCCGGCGATATCCTTTGCCATCAAGCGGGCTGTGAAGTTCAAAGGCGCTCAGCTCATCGTTATCGACCCGCGGCGTACCCCGCTGACGCAGTTCGCCGCCCTCTGGCTCCGGCCCCGGCCGGGCACCGACATCGCCTTGCTTAACGGCCTGGCAAAATTAATTATCGACGAAAAGAGAATGGACGAAGAGTACGTTACCCGCATGACAGACAATTTCGCCGCCTGGGCTAAGAGCCTCTCCAACTATACGCTAGCCCGTGTTGAGGATTTGACCGGCATCCGCGTGAAAGATTTACAGGCCGCGGCCCGTCTGCTCGCCGGGGCAGAAGAAGGCTCTATCGTCTACGGAAACGGGATTACCCAGCAACCGGAAAGCGCCGGCGCCGTCATCGCCATCGCTAACCTGGCCATGCTTACCGGCAATGCCGGGCGGCGGGGAGGCATCTTTGCCCTGGAGAGGGAAAACAACGCCCACGGCGCCTGTGACATGGGCGCCCTGCCGGATTTCCTCCCCGGCTACCAGGACCTCAGTGATGTCCAAGCCAGGAAACGACTTGAAGAGCGCTGGCACTGCTCATTATCCTCGCGCCCGGGGCTGACCGCCATGGAGATGATCCAGGCTGCCGAAGCTGGTGTAGTCAAGGGCATGTTCATCATAGGAGAAAATCCAATGGTGGCCTTTCCGCAGCCGTCGAGAGTTAAGGAGGCACTATCGAAACTCGAATTTATCGTGGTGGCGGATATGTTTCTCACGGAAATGGCCGGGCTGGCGTCGGTCGTATTGCCGGCGGCCTCCTTTGCCGAAAAGGAAGGCACGTTCACCAATTTCGCGGGGATAATCCAGCGGGTGCAGAAAGCCCTGGAGCCCGTCGGCATTAGTCTGCCGGATAGCGAGATAATCATGCGGCTGGCCAGGGCATCCGGCTCTCCAATGCCGTTCTCTTCTCTGCAGCAGGTCAGGGAAGAGATCGAAAGAATAGTTCCCTTTTACCACCCGGCGGCCGCCGCCCACGCCCGTACCGGCGACCCGGACTTAAGTGATGTCGATGATACCATGCCCGGTAACCGGCGCCTGTATCACGGCTTATTCCCGAGGGGTTTCGGGCGTTTCGTCCCGGTAGAGTACACCCCCATTATCGACGAGAAAACCAACGGTCACCGGTTTACTCTGATGGTCGGCTCCAGCCGGTATCGCTTTGGCGCCGACGGCCGCAGCTCACGTTCAGCGCGTTTAAAACAATTTTCGCCGGGTGATTACCTCGAAATCAGCGCCGTTGATGCCGGGGGGCTGGGCGTTAACGGCGTTAGCCGGGTCAAAGTTGTTTCGGCGCACGGGGAACTACTGACATATCTCAAAATTAACGATTCTCTTCCGCGCGGCTTGCTCTACATGCCGCTATCTTATTCTGGCGGTGTCTACGAACTTTTCCCTGCGGTCCTCAGCGCCGGAACTAAAGCGCCCGCGTTGAAAACATGCGCCGTCAGGCTGGAAAGGATTACCGAAGATGGAGAAGCAAAATAAAGCGCCCGCCGTCAACATGAAGCAGGTGGAAAAAATCATCACGGGCTACAAGGGACAGAAATGGGCGCTGATTCCGCTCGCTCAGGAGATACAGGAGAAGATCGGCTATATCCCTCCGGAAGCGATACCGCGTATCGCCGGCTCGCTTGGACTGTTCCCCAGCCAGGTGCAGGGAGTGGTTAGTTTTTATTCCCAGCTATATACCCATCCCCGCGGCAGGAATATCGTCAGTGTCTGCCGCGGGACGGCCTGCCACGTGCGGGGCGGCAAATCTATCCTGAAGCTGGTCAAGCAGCACCTCGGCGTCGACGAAGGCCAGACGACTGAAGACATGGAATACACCCTGGAAACGGTCGCCTGCCTCGGCGTTTGCGCGCTGGCGCCGAACATGATGATAAATAAAGATACACACGGTAATCTGAATCCCAAGAAAATATCGCGAATATTCGGCAGGAATAAAAAGGAGTAACATGCCGCCGAAGCGTACGATATTCGTTTGCCGGGGTACGGGATGCGTTTCAGGGGGCGGTGATGCCGTCTATGAAGCCTTGAGGGCGGAGCTGGCCAAACAGGGCGTACCGGGAGCCGAGGTTGATTTTTCCGGCTGCCACGGTTTTTGCCAGCAGGGACCGAACGTTGTCGTCGAGCCTGATGGTATCTTTTATACGCACGTCGAAGTCGAGGACGCGGCCGAAATCGTCCGTTCGCACCTCGGGAATTCACAACCGGTCGAGCGCCTTTTCTACCGCGAACCGATGACAGGACAGGCGGTGTCGCATTACGCGGATATCAGGTTCTATAGTGAGCAACAGCGCGTCGTCATGCGCAACTGCGGTCACATCAATCCTGAAAAGATAGACGACTATCTGGCGCGGGGGGGCTACCAGTCGCTGAAGAAATCGCTTACTGCGATGCAGCCCAGGGAAGTAATCGACCTGGTAAAGCGTTCCGGGCTACGCGGGAGGGGCGGCGCCGGCTTTCCCACCGGCAACAAGTGGGAGTTTTGCCACAACGCCGTTTCCGTCCAGAAGTACATGATATGCAACGCCGATGAAGGCGACCCCGGGGCTTTTATGGACCGCTCTATTCTTGAAGCTGACCCTCACGCCATTCTGGAGGGGCTGGCGATCGCCGCTTATGCCATCGGCGCCAGCGAGGGCTATATCTACGTTCGCGCCGAGTATCCGCTGGCGGTGAAACGATTGCGTACCGCCCTGGCCCAGGCGCAGGAAAGGGGTTTCCTGGGGAACAGGGTTCTGGGAACAAATTTCAATTTCAATGTCCATATTAAAGAAGGGGCCGGGGCTTTTGTTTGCGGGGAGGAGACAGCGCTCATAGCTTCTCTTGAAAGCAAACGCGGCATGCCGCGCCCCCGCCCCCCTTTCCCCGCCAGCGCCGGCCTGGACGGCAAGCCGACTATTATCAATAACGTGAAAACGCTGGCCACTGTCCCCGTGATTATCGAAAAGGGAGCGGACTGGTTCGCCAGCCTCGGGACGGAGAAGAGTCGGGGCACCGCCGTGTTCGCTCTTACGGGGAAAATCGCCAACAGCGGGCTGGTTGAAGTGCCGATGGGCACGCCGCTGTCTCATATCGTCTTTAACGTGGGCGGCGGCATCCCCAGGGGCAGGCGGCTCAAGGCCGTGCAAACCGGCGGCCCCTCCGGCGGCTGCATCCCCACCCGCTTCATGGAGACGCCGATAGAATATGAAACGCTCGCCAGGCTCGGCTCTATCATGGGCTCCGGCGGCATGGTGGTCATGGACGAGGCCACCTGCATGGTAGAGGTGGCGCGGTTCTTTGTGAGCTTCACCCAGAGCGAGTCCTGCGGCAAATGCACCCCCTGCCGCCTCGGCACACGCCAGATGCTCGCTATCCTGACACGCATTACCGAGGGCCACGGGCGTGACGAAGACATCGATACGCTCCTCTCCATCGCCCGGACGGTGAAGGAATGTTCGCTCTGCGGCCTGGGGCAGACCGCCCCCAATCCCGTCCTCTCGACAATCAACTACTTCCGCGATGAGTATGAGGCGCACATCAGAGAGAAGAGATGCCCGGCGGCCGTCTGCGAGGCCATGATGATATCGCCGTGCCAGCATACCTGCCCGGCCGGCATCAATATCCCGAAGTACGTGGCGTACATCGCCGATGGCGATTACCGGGCGGCTATCGAGACGGTGAGGGAACGTAATCCCTTCGCCGCGGTGTGCGGGCGCATCTGCCATCATCCCTGTGAGGGACGGTGCCGGCGCGGCGAGCTCGACGACCCTGTATCAATACGAACGTTAAAACGCTTTGCCGCCGATTGGTACGCGGAGCACGGCACTGAAATGGGCGATATCCAGCCTTTCCCCCGGACGAGAAACCAGAAAGTGGCCATAGTTGGCGCGGGGCCGACCGGCCTGTCCTGCGCTTATTTCCTGGCCCAAGCCGGGTACGGAGTGACGGCATTCGAAGCCCTGCCGGTGGGCGGGGGCATGCTCTCCGTGGCGATACCGGAGTTCCGCCTGCCCCGGACCGCCATTCAGCAGGATATTGATTACATCGTGAAAAAGGGAGTCGAGATTAAATACAATACCCCGGTCAATACCAATTTCACCATCGAGCGACTGGGCAAAGAGGGCTTTGCCGCGGTATTCATCGCCGCGGGCGCCCAGCGCAGCCAGCGGCTGGGGATACCGGGAGAGGTGGAGGATATCGAAGGGCTTTACTACGGGCTGCGGTTTCTCCGCGACGTAAGACTGGGTAGGTCGGTAAGGGTAGGCGGGCGTACCGCCATCATCGGCGGGGGCAACGTAGCCCTGGACGCCGCGCGGACGGCGTTGCGGCTCGGAGCTGAACAGGCCGCTATTTACTACCGCCGCTCGCGGGAGGAGATGCCGGTATCCGAGGTGGAGTACGAAGACGCCGCCGCAGAGGGTGTCGAAATGAATTTCCTCTCCACGCCGACCCGCATAACCAGCAATAACTGGAAAGTGACCGGGCTCCAGTGCACCCGCATGAAGCTGGGTGAGCCTGACGAAAGCGGACGGCGCCGTCCCATCCCTATCGAAGGCTCCGAATTTCTCGTCGGGGCGGACACCGTGATTGCTGCCGTCGGCCAGGCGCCCGACCTTTCGTTCTTGCCCCCGGACAGCCAGCTGGAACGCACCAGGTGGGAAACCCTGGTTACCGACAGCAATACCCTGGCGACTAATGTCCCGGGCGTCTTTGCCGGCGGCGATTTCGTCACCGGACCGGGCATGGTCGTCGAGGCCATCGCCGCCGGGAGGAGGGGGGCTATCGCTATTGATAAGTACCTCCGCAAAGACGCCTCCCGTGTTGAAGTCTACGACCGGAAATCAGCGGTCGTGGCGGTGCGGCCGAAGGAGCTTGATGAGACGTGGGAGACGAGACCCAGGACAAAAATGACGACGCTCCCGCTGCCGGAGCGGAGCGCCAGCTTTGCGGAAATAGAGCTCGGCTTTGGCGAGGAGATAGCCAGGCGTGAGGCAAAAAGGTGCCTGCGCTGTGACCTGGAGGGGTAAGCATTTAAAAAGAGGTATTCGCCATGAAATCGATTACTAAACAAAAAACTACCGAAGAGATACAGCAGGGGCTCAAAGGGCTTGACCGGGTCTTCGTCGTCGGCTGCGGCACCTGCACCACGATGACGAAGACCGGCGGCATAGACCAGGTCGAAGAGATTAAAGGGCGGCTCCAGCAGATGGGCAAACGCGTCACCGGCAGCACCGTCATCCCCACCGCCTGCGACGATATGACCGAGCTATCGCTCAAAGAGAACGAGCAATTCATCCGCAGCGCCGACTGTATCCTGTCGCTGGCCTGCGCCCTCGGCGTACACCGCATGAGTCTTTCCCTGGGCAAGCCGGTGATCCCGGGCGTAGACACGCTGTTTATCGGCGTCGAGGAAACGCCCGGTTTCTTCCGCGAGGCCTGCGCTCAGTGCGGCCAGTGTATCCTCGGGGAGACCGCCGGCATCTGCCCTATCACCGCCTGCCATAAAGGGCTGGTCAACGGCCCCTGTGGCGGCACCAATAACGGCAGGTGCGAGGTGGATAAGGAAAAGGACTGCGCCTGGACGCTCATCTACAACCGCCTGAACGCGCAGGGTCGGCTCGAGTTGATGCACCGTTACCAGCCGCCGCGTAACCATCATGTCGCCCTGAAGCCCAGAGCTGTGAAAATAGTGTGAGGGGGTAACCAAGATGGTCTCTCGTTTTAAAGAAGCTCTCAACTCCGGTAAATTCGTGATTACCAGCGAGGTTGCCCCGCCCAAAGGTACGAACCTGGACAAGATGCGGCACCATATCGATATTCTTAAGGATAAAGTGGATGCGATAAACGTTACCGACCACCAGAGCTCGGTGATGCGATTCCCTTCACTCGGCGGGTGTCTGGCGATTAAAGAAAAAGGCGGCGAGGCGATATTGCAGATGACCTGCCGCGACCGTAACCGGATGGCGCTGGAAGCCGACTTGCTTTTTGCCCATAGTCGAGGTATTGGAAACGTTCTTTGCCTTACCGGTGATGCCGTGCCGGTAGGCGACCACAAAGAAGCCAAAGGCGTCTTCGACCTGGATTCCCTGCAGCTGCTGAAAACGATACGCCAGATGGCTGCCGGCCAGGACCTCGGCGGTAACAAGCTGGAGGGCGTGATAGAGTTTTGCGCCGGGGCTATCGTCACCCCTGAGGCGCGTCCTATCGAACCACAGCTTATTAAGTTTGAAAAAAAAGTCGAGGCGGGCGCCGAGTTTTTCCAGACCCAGGCAATCTACGACCTGGAGAATTTTGCCCGGTTCATGGAATATGCCCGGAAACTAAAAACCAAAATACTGGCCGGCATCGTCCTGCTATCGTCGGCGCGCATGGCTAAATATATGACGGAAAACGTCCCGGGCATTTTTGTTCCGCAAAACCTGATTGACGAGCTAGCCGCAACACCAAAGGACAAGGTGCTGGCTAAAGGGATCGAAATCGCCGGGCGCACTATCGCCACCTTGAAGAAAGCGGCAATCTGTCAAGGCGTGCATATCATGGCCATCGGCAAAGAGGAAGTCGTGCCGGACATCCTGGCGGCGGCGGGACTTTAACTGTCCGTGGTGTCTTCATTCTTTCCATCGGGAGGCATCGGGAGATTATAATACAGCCTCACTCTGTCGTTTTCGGCGATTATTTTCTTGGGCAATCGATTGATGGTGGAGACGGAGGAGCGCCGGTCTCTCCCTGGAAAAAGGAGTCCTAATATTCCAGAATGCGAACTTCTAGGACGCCTAAAGGGGCAGGGCTTTATTGGCGCCTTGATGGCGGAGGGCGAGAACAGCCCTGTTATAACCCTCGGCCACCCGTCGGAAGTGGAACCCTGAGACTGAGAGACTAATTGATAACGGGAAATGACGTGGACGTTTCAGGAGAGTCGAAATAAGGAGTCTCCAGTAATACCGCCTCCCTTTATTCCAGATACCTAAGAACCACATTGATTTAATAAAACCGGTGATATGATTGAACCGTAGCTGCGATATCCCGGCCGTCTTGCGCGGCCGGTATTCCTTCAGGAAGGTAACGACCCGCTCATAATAATGGCGGGGCGAATAGATTGTGTCGAGGACGTGCTTATATCCGGCCACGAGAGTTTCATATTGCATTTTGGGAACGAAATTAATGGAAAAATCCGTGTTATCCCCGGACATGTCTCTGATCAAGCGGTTTTCCTTTTTGAGCCGCTTATAGAGTTTTGTTCCGTTGGGGGCATTGAGCAAACCGACCATGGCCGTAACGATTCCAGTCTTTTGAATAAAGTGTATTTGTTTATTAAAGATGGAGGCCGGGTCGCTATCAAATCCGAGGATGAAGCCTCCCTGAACTTCAAAACCATGGTTCTGAATTAGCTTCACCGCGGCCGCCAGGTCCCGGTTTCTATTTTGTTGCTTGTTACATTCCACCAGACTTTCTTCATTCGGAGTCTCAATGCCGACAAAGACCCGGTTAAAACCGGCCTCCGCCATGAGGTCCATCAACTCCTCATCATCAGCGAGATTAATAGATGCTTCGGTGAAGAACACGAAAGGGTATTTTTTCTGCCTCGACCATTGAATCATGGCCGGTAAGGTCTCGGTTTTTAATTTTCTCCTATTACCTATGAAATTGTCGTCGACGATAAATAGACTGCCCCGCCAGCCCCGGCGGTAGAGTGCCTCCAGCTCATCGACCATCTGTTGCCGGCTTTTGGTCCGGGGTTCATGGCCATTTAACAGAGTAATATCGCAAAATTCGCAGTCGAAAGGGCAACCGCGTGAGTACTGGAGACTCATCGCCGAGTAGTGCTTCATGTTGATAAGCGACCACAGCGGGGCGGGCGTTTGGCTTATGTCCGGCCGTTCGTCTGATGAGTAGATGTGCCGGGGCTGACCTTTGGCTAGGTCAGCTAAAAAGGGCGGAAGCGTGACTTCGGCTTCACCCAGCACAAAGTGGTCCACTCCCTCAAACTCTTCGTATCCGGTCGTGAAAAGCGGGCCACCGGCCACCACGCTGGTATTTAGGTTGCGACACCTTTCTATTACTTCGCCCGCCGAAGTCTTCTGCACTACCATGGAGCTGAGGAAGACGTAATCAGCCCATTCTATATCTTCATCGTTCAAGGCGCATACATTTAAATCTACCAGCTTTTTCTCCCACCCGGCGGGAAGCATGGCGGCGACCGTCAGGAGTCCCAGAGGTGGAAAGGAAGCCTTCTTGGATAAGAACTTCAGTGCGTGTCTGAAGCTCCAGAAGGTGTCGGGATACCGAGGATAAACAAGAAGTATCTTCATATTGATTCTCCGTTTAAGAAAAAGGCGGTTTTATCCCGGCGATGTCGCATGGTCGTGTACCCGATTGCACAACCCTGAAAATGCCAGCCATAAAACCATCGTAACCTTGGCGGGTACTCTCTGATAAGCCATGGTCTAAGCCGCTTTATTAATCAAGCTTAATGCTCTCACGGCATTCTGGTAATCGTTTTTTGTGTCAAAACAGACGCTATCTTCGGCACGCTGGGTGTCTCTGGGGAAACAGCTCAGTCCGTACTTTCTTCCAGCCAGTTCTTTTGACCTTGCCTGTTCCACCCAGCTCTTTCGCGTTGCTACCCAGAAATAATCGCTATCTTCTTTATGAACCCAGGCGAAAATGCCCATTTCACCGTGCACATCGGAGTTAAATCTGTTCAAATTGTAAGTACGCTCATTCGCCTTCGAATAATGGCAGCCGATGTCCCCGGCGAGTTTCTTAATGAAGTCTTCATCCTGCCCACCGAAAATGATAGTTCTCCTCGGCTTCTTGTCAATCATGAATAGCCCCCCTTACAGTTAATCCCGGCCGTGCTGGGTATACACGGGGGCCGGAGGTTTCCGGCCCCGTGTATTTCCCTAACGAAGCAAATTACCTGCTCGTTTTTACTTTTCGATAGCAATCGCTGCAATAGACCGGCCGGCCCTGGCGGGGTTCAAAAGGCACAGAAGTTGACTTGCCGCAATCGGAGCATACGGCCGGGAACATCTGACGCCCGGGTGAATAGGTAGAGCCGCTATTTCCATAGCTACCAGCAGTATTTCCGTAGCGTTCTGATTTCCTTGCCTGACGGCATTCGGGGCAGCGTTTGGGCTGGTTGGAATAACCCCTGGACCGAAACTCCTCCTGCTCGCCAGCGCTAAAGGTGAACGCAGTACTGCAATCGGAACACTCCAAGGTCTTGTCCTCGAAACTCATCGGATGACCTCCTCTCTTCGCAATTTAGTTAGAGCTCGGGTCATCCAATACTTGATAGGAATTATGGGGATTTCAAGAAGTCGGTATTAACCTAAACTGGAACTATAAACATATTATATATCAAAATAACTCTTTTTGCAAGTTTTCAAATACGAGGTCTTATCAACGTCTGGATGTAATCCGTTCCGGAATGCCTGCCCACTGCCTTCGCTGAAGCTCTCGTGTAACCGGAATGCGATGCCAATTGCGGGATTATGTTATTTATGGTATAATAACAATTAAGTTCTAGTTTAGGTTATAACAAGCTTCTCGAAAGTTATTCTCACAGAGTTTTCCTGAGTGTTGGATGACCCGAACTCTAACTGGTAAAAAGAGAGAGGTCATCCAATATATTTTCAAGACAAGTCCCTCCAGGATTTCCTTCACAGTACCGCGTTTACACTCTTCGCTGAGGAACATGAGCAATCTCAACCCGGCGGCTTTATACCAGTAACCCGGGTACTTGACCGGTATTCACCCAAAGGAGTTATATGAATTTCGATACCTTTAATTTTCATCCGAGCATCATGGCCGGTATACGGGCCCTCGGATACGCCACACCAACGCCAATCCAGTTACAGGCCATCCCGCTGATTTTACAAGGACGCGATGTCATCGGCCTGGCCCAGACCGGCACCGGTAAGACAGCTGCGTTCGTGCTTCCAATTTTACAGCTGTTGAGATCAGACCAGCGGGGAAGTGTGCGCGCCCTGATAATATCGCCAACGCGGGAACTGGCGGATCAGACAAATGAGGTTTTCAACGAGCTGGGGAGCAACACCGGACTGCGGAGTGTCGCTATCTACGGCGGGGTTGGCATGGAACAACAAATACGGGAGCTACGCAGGGGCGTAGAAATCGCCGTAGCCTGTCCAGGTCGTTTACTCGACCACCTCTGGAAAGGGACTCTCAGTTTGTCGGAACTGGAAATCCTCGTCATCGACGAGGCCGACCGCATGTTCGACATGGGTTTTCTACCCGACGTCCGGAACATTTTGGGGTGCATCCTGCAGAAACACCAGACATTACTTTTTTCAGCTACGATGCCCACCGCCATCCGCCAACTGGTACGGGAAATCCTGCACGACCCCATTACCGTACAAATCGGCCGGACTTTGCCGGCCAAAACGGTATCACATGCCCTTTACCCGGTAAAGCAGCACCTCAAGACGGCGCTATTGAAAGAAATTTTAAAGAAAACCAAGACGGAATCGGTGCTTGTTTTTACACGGACCAAACACCGCGCCGAGCGCGTGGCACAACAACTGGTAAAGGCAGGCTACCGGGTAACATCACTGCAGGGTAACCTGCCGCAGCACCGGCGCCAGGCCGCAATTGAAGGATTCCGAACCGGTTCGTTTAAAATCCTGGTCGCTACCGATATCGCTGCCCGCGGCATTGACGTTTTAAGGATTTCTCACGTTATTAACTACGATATGCCCGAAAACACGGACAATTACATCCACCGCATCGGGCGTACCGGAAGAGTAAATAAAAGCGGTGACGCTTTGACTTTCGTAACCAGCGCTGACGAGGATAAGATACTCGACCTCGAGCAAATTCTCGAAGGACCGCTGGAGCGTCTGACTCTTGAAGGCTTTGATTATACCCAACCCGCCGCGGACAAACCTCCGCGTTATCTGCCGCAAACTCGACGGTAAAGCGTAAAAAGGCGTATGCAGATAGAGAAGCGGGACACTCAATGATGCCATTACTAGCTTGTCCCCCCATGTATGTTGGGGCGTATCCCACGAACCGGGTAGAACCCCACCACCGCTCAACGCAGGGCCAAAGATAGCGGAACGTTATTAATCGATGTGCTCCTCCCCGTTCCCATCATCGCTGCGGGAGTAGTTATTATCGGGCTCGTCCTCTCCGCCGTCTCTGGAAGAGCGGTCTTCCGATTCTCCTTCCCGGTCACTCCCATGTCTGTATCGTCTGACCCCCAGTTATTATGGGGACTGATAACCGCTTATTCCCCCAGCGCCAGCCTGATGTAGCCGGCAACGGCCACCGCCGCCGTGGCCACGCGCAGGACGGTGTCCCCCAGTGTTGCCGGGACAAAGCCCGCACGCCGCGCCTGTTCCACTTCCTCCGGAGTAAAATCGCCTTCCGGGCCAATCATGACCAGGATATTTTCAGGGCTGGATTCGGCGAGGATGTCTTTCAGAGGTCTTCTTTCGCCGGACAGGGTAGGTATCAGCCTGAGGTCGAATTCAGCGGCGCGGGAGATGACCGCTTCTATATCCGTTATCGCCTCGATGACGGGGAACTCGCTCCGCTGGCTCTGACGGGCGGCGCTGGCAGCGATTTTCCGCCAGCGCTCGAGGCGCGACTCTCTCCTGCCCCCGTCCAGCCTGACGACAACCCTCGCCGTCATCATGGGGACAATAGCGTCGACTCCCAGTTGAGTCAGGTAGTCGATAATGTCGTCCAGGGTCGACCCTTTGGGTACCGCGCAAGCCACGGTAATTTTTGTCTTTTTCAGGCGGGGGGTTACCGCGGCGGTGATTTTGACGAGGGCTTTTTGCCTGTCTATCCGGCTGATGACGCCTTCGTACTCGTTACCCCGGCCGTCGAAGAGGGCGACCCCGTCCCTGGCTTTCAGGCGCAACACATCCCGGAGATGGTGGAGCTGAGCGGCATCCGAAATAGAAGCGGTATCCCCGTCAACCTTATCGGTGTGAAAGCGGTGCATACGGCGGATATTATACAACCTCAAAGCCCCGTTATGCTAACATAGTATTAAATGCGTATTTTTCTGCGGATTGCGGCCCTTTTCTGGAAGTACCGGCGGCTGGCTGCCCTCGCCTACGTCTTCCTAATCGTGGGGGCGGCCCTGTCCATGGCGATTCCGCTGCTCACCGGCCGTGCCATCGACCTGGCACTGGGCTCGGGACAGACGGGCGTGCTGGTCTACCTGGCCGTCGCCATCGGCGCGTCCGGCATACTCCGGGGCGTGTTGAATTACGGGCAGTCGTACCTGGCGGAGGCGCTCTCACAACGGGTGGCCTACGACCTCCGCAACATGATGTACAACAGCCTGCAGAAGCTCAGCTACGCCTTCCACGACCGCTCCCAGACGGGCCAGCTCATGTCCCGGGCGACCTCGGATGTGGAAGGGGTGCGCATGTTCGTCGGCTACGCGCTCCTCCGCGGCGCCTATTTCCTGGTACTGCTGATAGCCATCGCGGCGGTGCTTTTCGCCCTCAACTGGAAGCTGGCGCTCATCAGTCTCTGCGTCGTTCCCTTTATCTCCTTCCGCACCATCGTCATCGGGCAGAAGCTCCGCGTCATGTTCATGAAGATACAGCAGGGGCTGGGGTCGCTCGGCACGATGTTCCAGGAGAGCATCGTTGGCGCCAAAGTGGTGCGGGCCTTCGCCCGCGAGGACTACGAGACGGATAAGTTCCTGCGCCAGGCCCGGGAGAACTATGGGCTGGAGATAAACGTGAGCAAGCTGCTGGCCACCAATAGCCCGGTAATGAGCTTCGCGCTGCTGCTGGCGATGGGCGGCATACTCTGGTACGGCGGCCGGCTGGTGGTTGGAGGTGTTATCACCGAGGGACAGATGGCCCAGTTCCTGCTCTACGTGGTAATGCTCAACATGCCGGTGAGGATGCTCGGCTGGCTGGTGCAGCTCTACTCCCGCGCCATGTCCTCGGGGCAGAGGGTGTTCGAAGTACTGGACGAGGTATCGGCCGTCGAGGAGAGGCCCGGGGCGCTCGAGTTCAGGGGCATCAAGGGCGCGGTCAGCTTCGAAAATGTTACTTTCAGCTATGACTCGCAGCAGCCGGCCATCCGTGACGTCGATTTCGAGGTCAAGCCGGGCCAGATAGTCGCTCTCGTTGGCGCCAGCGGCAGCGGGAAATCAACCGTCGCCAACCTCATCCCGCGTTTTTACGATGTCAGCGGCGGTCGCATCACCATCGACGGGACGGACATACGCGACCTGACTCTGGAGTCCTTGCGGCGCAATGTCGGCATGGTGCACCAGGACACCTTCCTGTTTTCGGCGACCATCCGGGAGAACATCGCCTACGGCAAGCCGGATGCCACGATGGAGGAGATTATCCGCGCCTCGAAAATCGCCCACCTGCACGATTTTATCGCCGGCCTGCCCGAGGGGTACGAGACCTGGGTGGGGGAGCGGGGAATCACCCTCTCCGGTGGCCAGAAGCAGCGGCTGGCCATCGCCCGGACCCTGCTGCTCGATCCCCGCATCATCATCATGGACGACGCCACCTCCAGCGTGGACATGGAGACCGAGCTCCTTATCCGGCAGGCCCTGAACGCCCTGCTGGCCGGACGCACGACGTTCATCATCGCCCAGCGGCTACGCTCCGTCCAGATGGCCGACCTTATCCTGGTGCTGGAGGGCGGCCGCATCGTGGAACGGGGCACCCACCGGGAGCTCATCGACCGCGAGGGCATTTACTACCGGCTTTATAACTTGCAGTTCCAGTACCAGGAAGGCTGGCAGCCCGCCGCCGAAGGACCGGCGGAAGCCGCGGAGCCGGCGGCGCCCGTCCCGGAAGGCGCCGTCTCCCCGGCGCGGCGGGGCCGCTTCAGCGATAGCCTCAGCGACTCGGACGACATCGTTTTCGGGAGCCCTTACGATACGCGGGTCGTCGGGCGCATGGCCGGGTATTTCAAGCCACACAAGGTGGCCGTGACCCTGACCATTATCGCGACGCTGTTCTACACCGCCACCATCGTGGCCAGCCCTTACCTGGTGGGTACGGCCATCAACAACTACATCGTGGCGGGTAATCTCGCCGGGCTGAACCTGGCCATCCTGCTTTTCCTGGGCAACGCCGCGCTGCACGGGATTTCCTACTGGGGGCAGATACGGGCGGAAGCGGTCATCGGGCAGGGAATACTGCTGCGACTCCGCCGGCAGGTCTTCAGTCGGCTGCAGCGCTTCCACATCAGCTTTTTCGACCACAACGAGGCGGGCCGGGTCATGTCCCGCGCCCAGGACGACGTGGGTGAGCTGGGCGACTTTCTCGACTCCGGGGCCTTCTGGGTCATCGGGGAGATTGTCAGCCTGGTGGCCATCGTGGTGGTGATGCTGGGCATGGACCTGAAACTCGCCGTGGTCAGCCTCTCTGTTATACCGCTCCTCTTCTGGTTTATCGTCGTCTGGCAAAAGCGGGCACGTCTTTCTTTCATACGCGCCCGGCAGTCCCTATCAGCGGTCAACGCCTCGCTCCAGGAAAACATCACCGGTGTCAGGATTATCCAGAGCTTGTCCCGCGAAAAATTAAACTCGGAGCACTTCGACCGCGTCAACCGCGACAATCTCAAGGCGAACCTGGTCGCGGCGCGGGAGTCCGCCGCCATGATGCCGCTGGTGGAGACGCTGGTAGCCATCGCCACGGCACTCACAATCGTCTTCGGCGGGCTAAGCGTGCTCCAGGGGGCCATACTGGTCGGCACCCTGGTAGCCTTCATGTTGTATATCCAGCAGTTCTTCGACCCCATCCGGACACTGACGATGGAGTATACCCAGCTCCAGCGGGCCATGGCCTCCGGGGCACGCATCTTCGAACTGCTGGACGTGAGGACGGAGGCCGATGGCGCCTCCCCCGGTGTTAAACCTCAGCGCTTGCAGGGCGAAATCAGGTTCGAAGACGTGACTTTCCACTACGAGAAAGGGCCGGACGTCCTGCATAATATCAGTTTCCGGGTCGCCCCGGGAGAGACGGCGGCGCTGGTCGGGCCGACGGGCGCCGGCAAGAGCACTGTGATGAGCCTGATTGCCCGCTTTTACGATGTCAGCGGCGGGAGCATACTGGTAGACGGCCGGGACATATGCGAGATGAACCCGGCAGCTTACCGGGGCCAGCTGGGACTGGTCCTCCAGGACCCCTTCCTGTTCTCCGGGACCATCCGGGACAACATCCGCTACGGGAGATTAGCGGCCTCCGAGGCTGAGATTGTCGCCGCGGCCACGACGGTAGGCGCGCACCGCTTCATCATTAACATGGAGAAGGGATACGATACCGTGCTCCAGGAGCGGGGACAGAACCTGAGCATGGGACAGCGGCAGCTTGTCAGCCTGGCCCGGGCGCTCCTGGCCGAGCCGGCCATCTTGCTGCTGGACGAGGCCACCGCTAACATGGACTCATACAGCGAACAGGTATTGCAGGAGGCTCTGAAGCACCTGCTGGTGGGGAGGACGGCCATCGTCATTGCCCACCGGCTTTCGACCGTCCGCAACGCCGACCGTATCCTGGTGCTGGACGGAGGGCGCATCGTTGAAGAGGGGAAACACGAAGACCTTCTGGCCCGGGGCGGTCTCTACGCCCGGCTCTACGAAATGACCTACGCTACCGTGTCCGCCGGGGGGAAATAGCCGCTATCGCCGGGGCTTCTGTTTCAACAGGCTGGCGATGACCTTTTCGATGTTCCTGGCCAGCGCTTCCGGTGTCTTGAGCGAGTTCAGATAGGCCAGGTACTCGTTGCGGTGGGACGGCGGTAGCCGGGCGAAAACTTCACCGGCCTTCCGGTTACGCTCCAGGGCTTCCTTTAGAGTCTTGGGCACGGGCAGCTCGCGCGGCCTGTCGTCATACTCCAGCTCGAGCCGGATTTCGTCGCCGACCTTCACGCCGGTAGCTTTCCTCATGTAGATGTTGATATAGAGACGGTGCCGTCCCCCGCCGGTGGGGACGAGGGTGGCCTGAATCGGATGGCCGTTAAGGGCGCCCTTGACGGGGACAGGCCCCCGCCTGGCGAAAGCGCGGCTGACCCGGGCGGGGACATCCACGTAGGGATTGATACCCGCGATGCCGATTTTAGCGCGGAAGCTGCGGACGGCAGCCGGACTCATGATTACGTCGTGTAGCCCTTGCTGAAGAACTTCAGGGCGGTAAACTGGTTGACGGCCTGGTTCAGCAGCTTCTTGTCCAGCACGGCCTCGGGGTCGAGCGTCCTGGCGAGGAAGACCTGGGCCATCCTCTGGCGGTCTTTCATGATGGCGCGCGTGCCCAGCCCGTGGTAGGTCTCGATATCCTGGTAGTACCGGAACCTGGACATTTCCTCGGCGTTCAGGGGGTCCGGCACGCCCTTGGGAGCTGTTGGCACGGAAAGGTGGATTTTTAATCTGGCGGGGTGGGGTTGCAGCAGCCCGGCGACAAAGCTCCACGCCGAAAGAACCGAAGGCACCATCGCCTTCATCCGGAAAATCCTGAAGTTGATTTTGCTGTCCTTGATAGCCTCGTACTGCGCCCTGTGCAGGGCGGCGAAGGACCTGCCGGCCTCCTGAAGCTCCTTGTTCGACCAGAGCTTGCCGCCCATCTTCTCGGTGAGCATCCGGTACTCCTCGTCGAGGAAGGCGCCGGTCTGGCAGAGATAGGGCTCGTAGACGTTCCGGTCGAGCTCGTTTTCCGGTATCTGCGGGCCGACCTCTTTGCCTTTGAAAAAGCTCACGACGAAGCTGCGGGCGCCCTGCGTGGTTATCCTTTCGGCCCGGGAACCGACGTCCGGGAAGTCCTCGTCCGGCTTGAGCAGGCCCACCTTGACGCACCAGCGCCGCAGGTAGGGGCCCATGTAAGTCTCTTCGAGCTGACGGTCGAAAAGGTCATTGGACACCGCCATGCTGGTATTGGAAATGAGGGCGAGCTCGGTTCGCTGCTCCTTGCTCAGGCAGAAATAGACGCGGAAACCGTGGTACCGGGAGACTTTTTTCGACGCATATGCGTCGATAATCGCCCGCGAGCGGTGCTGGCCGCCCCAGATTTTCAGCGGCTTCTCCGGCAGGTAGGACGTGATGTACTCAGCGATGAGGTCGTTAAACTCACGCTCGTTCTGGGCGTCGTCTTTCATGCGCAGGAACGTGTTATGAGTTTCCAGTATGTCGCGGTTGCCGCGGAAGGTCTCACCGCCCTGGGGGTCGAGCCGGGCGTCCAGGCTGATAATATCGGCCATGGTCTTGCCGGATATGGTGCAGCGTATATAGTAGCTTTTCTTGACACCGTCCTGGAAGACGTAAACGGGGATACCCCTGGTCTTTTCCAGAGTGGCTATTTTCGCCAGGAACTCCTTGACAGTATCCTCGACCTCCTGGTCTTTAACGGCCTTCTTGTCAAAAACTATTTCCATGCTTTTTCTCCAATCCGGTGATTATGTCATGCTTAACAGATTCATTCTACAACTTGTTGAGGCGTGAATCAATATTAGCTATCTGAAATTGGAGAAAGGGGAATATTCTCATCGGAAGTCCGGGAACAGGCCAGCCCTACTTTAACGGTAAAATATCTCCGATGCGCTCCGCTTTACCGCCGCGGGAGACGTACTCGAAGACCGGCCCGCCCAGGGCTTCCACCCGGCCGCCGGGAAAGACTTTGAGGCCGGTCCCGGTGGCGATGCCGTAGCCGCGGGCGCCGTCTTTTTCGAGGGCGAGGGCCGCCTGGAGTTCTTCCCAGCCGCCGTCTTCGTCATGAGTATCGCAGATGACCGGGGCGAAACCCAGGCAGGGAAAAAGCTCGGCGTAGTCCTCGTTCTCAGGATTGGGCCAGCGGACCCATTCCCTGCCCAGCATGATGCTCCCGGCGGAAAGCCCCAGGAACGGTTTGCCCGCCCGGAAAAGGCCGGAGAGGAAGTCGATAACGCTGTTTGCGCGCAGGACATCCATGCCGGCCTCGACATCGCCGCCGCTGATGAAGACAATATCGGCGTGCTCCAGTATTGTCTTGGCTTTAACGATATCAGCACCGTCCGGCGCGGTTATGGCGTGGTCGACCCTACCGGCCCCGGCGGCTTTAAAGGCCGCCGCGATGAAGTCAAAAAAGCTCCTGTCATCGCCGCTGGCCGCGCCGACGTAAGCCACCGAAGGAGATTGGCCGCACTCCCGGAAGAACCCCTGTAACAGGGGGTCGGGCTGGCGCCGCCTCCCGTGCCGTCCCCCGGCCAATAGATATACCGGTCTGCTTTTCATCATTGTTTCCTGGAGGTCGTTTAGTGATGAAAATATACTTCTGAATTCCACTCACCCCGAGTTTGTCGAGGGGTGGTACCAGCTATTCTCATGGTTCGACAAGCGTTCGACCGAGCTCACGCCGAGGTCTCACCATGAGCGGCTGCCAAACGACTTCCTCTACGTTATTTCCCCCTTTCTTCTGTCCAGGAAATCTTCAACGTCCAGCGGGAAAAGGGCCCGCGCGAGGCAATATTTACCCGATTCCTCCGGGGCCAGCGTATCCCGGTAAAAAATTGTCACGGCCGCGGCCTTTCCGTAGACACCGCGCAGCAGCCCGGCGGCCTCGGTTTCCAGTTGTTTTCTATCAGTGCGAGAGGTAGCCACGGTCAAGGTATAAGATCCCGGAGAAGGCTGGTCCAGGCGGTATTCGTCGATGCCGTCCAGGGCGGCCAGGGCATCATCGAGCCGGCGCAGCGTGACCAGCCGGCCGTCGCAGGCCAGCGTCACGTTGGCAAACCTCCCCTCGATGGCCGAGACGATGAAACCGGAGTCCCGGCCACAGGGGCATTTATCCGTCTCGTCGACTCGCGCCAGGTCGCCGACATCGAAGCGGACCATGTAGTACCAGGGATTGTTAAAGGTGGTCACCAGCATCCGGCCCAATCGCGGGCCGCCGTGCCGGGACTGGAGCGGCTGGAAGTCCACCCGGCAGAAGTCGCTGTTCTGGTGAAATTTGCCCGCTTCGCACTGCATGAAGACATAGCCAGTCTCGGTGGTGCCATAAGAGCTGGCGGTGGGCGCGGTGAAGACGCGGCGGATTTGTCGGTAGTGAACCTGCGACGGGAACTCGTAGGTAAAAACAATCAGCCCCGGCTGGAATACTGGCTTTTTCTCCGCCGCGGCGTAGCGGCTCAGCCGGGCCAGCAGCGAGGGGTTGGCTTCGAGGACGGCGGGACGGTAGAAGCTCAACTCTTCAATCATCCGGTCCATAAGACGCGTCGACCACAACGTGGGATTGGTCTTTTCATTGAGGTAAAGGAACCGTCTCAGTCGCCGTTTTTCGTAAGGGAGGTCGACATCGTCCGAAATGATGCCCACGTTACGGGGGTTGGCAAGGATCGCCTCGGGGTGGCTGCCGGTGGCCAGCCTGGCGGCGTGCGAGTTCAATTTCCAGGACGCTTTCTCCGAGGCGTCCCACCAAGGCTGGTGCCAGATGTTGGTCACGCGGAGGTCGCTCGAGCCGCTGGTGTTGACCGTCTGGATTTCGCCGCTGGCCACGGCGGTCTCGAAATCGCGGCCGGGCGGCACGAAGCCCGCGGGAAAATGCTCGCGGATGTCGCGTTTGGTGAGCACCGGCAATGACGCGTAGCGCTGGTCCACATCACTGCCGGCCCCGGGGTCGCGGGCCTGCCAGGAGTGGTAGGCGCCGAGGTGGTCCAGTGCGTACTCTAGTGTATCCAGGGATTTCTTGGAAAAATCAGGGGGGAAATGCGGGTGATAGTCCATTAGGCCTTTCTTCAGATATCAGGGCGCCGTCAGCACACGCATCGCCCGTAGCGTTACCCATTTGTTAGGCTGTTTTTTCAAGCCAAAATCTACCCAGGTCTTGCCTGTATAATCATACTCCAGAGACCAGCGCCCCTCGCTGTCCTGCTTTTCACGTATAAGGGCAAGGCAACCGGCCAGGCGCGGGTCGTGCCCGTAGCCTAATCCAACGAGGGCTTCGGCGATTTGCAGGATATCAGAAACATAAAAATTGGGGAAGCCGAATTTCCACCAGTTGCCGCTCGGTTTGGCGCTGTAACCGCTGGGATAGTCCGCCCTGGCCGGGTCCCGGCTGAAGAGAAAATCAACCCCTGCCTCGATAGCTCGACCTATCAGGGGTGTCCGCTTGTTCACGGGCAGCCTGCTGAATGCCAGCATCACTTTCACCGCTCCCCAGCCGCACGGCAGCTTATTGTTTGAGCCGCAGGCGAAGTTCGGCCCGCACTTTCCGGCGTAATAACGCCGCGGGGCCGTCTTCTCTGTCATCGGAGCCACGCCTTCCCCGGTGACGCTCCTGGCCATCCATTCGAAGGCGTTGTCCAGTCGCGGGTCAATACAGTCGAGATTGAGCAGCGATTCACAGAGGTTGCCTTGCAGGCAGTCCGCTGTTCCAGACGGCAGGCCATTGACCGTGAAATGACCGTCTCCGGTGAGGTTATGTGCCAGGACATAGGAACAGGCGGTAGCGATACGCGCGTCAATTTCCAGAGAGGCGCCAAGCTCTGCCAGTGAAATAACCGACCACACTGTCCCGGTGTACTTGGGATAATAGCCGGCCCCGGCCTGTTCCCACCACCCTTCTTCGTGCATTTTTGCCAGGATGGCGGCTATCGGGCCTTTTTCATGGGCGGCTTTTTTAACCGGGAGGAGTTCGCCGGCGTCCGCTTTCAACAAGTCGCGCATGGCGAGGTATCTCACGCCGATATTTTCCCGCTCCAGCAGCCATTCCAGCGCACCTGACTTTGTTTTAGCCTGTGTCAACGCTGCTTTTACCTCCCGGCCGGTTGCTGATGTAAGTTTAGCGGTATGCGGGGAGCTTTTTCAACCTGCCGGGGCGGCGCCGCGTTTTTCAGCCGCCGCCGCCTTGCCAAACTCGCGGAATAAAGGAATCAACATGACCACGGTGAGGAGGAACGTCAGGGTATCCGAGACCGGGAAGGCCAGCCAGACGCCGTTAAGCTGCCACAGACGGGGCAGGAGCAACACCGCCGGCATAAGGAAGACCAGTGGCCGCGCGATAGCGATGATAAACGATTCGAAGGCCTTGCCGATGGACGGGAAGACGAGTGAGCCGACTGTAAAGAAGCCCATCAGGGGTAGGACGAAGAAAATGCGGTGGGCGGCGTAGGTGCCCGCAGCAATGAGAGCTGGTTCGTTGGTGAAGATACCCATCACCGGCCCCGGGAAGAAGAACAGCACGACAAAGGCGACCACGCTGAAAACCGTAGACGCAATTGCCGCGATGCTGATGGCTTTCAGGGCGAGGTGGTAGCGCCTGGCCCCGAAGTTGTAGCCCAGTATGGGCTGGAGCCCCTGTCCCAGGACCTGGCCGGGCATGAAGGAGAACATCATGACGCGCTGGATGATGCCGAACACCGATAAAGCGATATCGCCGCCGTAGGTAGCTGCCATTCTTATCAGTATCGCCGCCGACACGGTCATCGCCAGGGCCTGCACCAGCGAGGCAATGCCTATGGCGAATATAGACTTCAGGATTTTCAAATCAGGTGCCAGGTTGCCGGAATGTATTTTCAGGAAGCTGTTGCCGTTGAGGTAGTAAAACAGAATATAGGTCATGGCCAACGCCTGCGAAATCACCGTGGCCAGGGCGGCCCCTCTTACCCCCATGTCCAGCGATATGATGAATACCGCGTCCAGAGCGATATTGAGGAGGCTGCCCATGATATAGGCTACCATCACCACGCGGGAGTTGCCCTCGGACCGCGCGTAGGTGAGGAGGACCGAGCCCAGGACGTTGAAAATCGTGCCGCTGATGGTTATCGTGAGGTAGTCTCTGGCAAATGGGAGGACCTCCGGCGAAGCCCCGATGAGCTTAAGCCAGAAACCCATCGTGGGCAGGAACACGGCTGTCAGTATGATGGAAAACAATACCGCGAAAGTAATGCCGTTACCCAGGGCACACTCGGCCTGTTCTTTTTCACCCGCCCCGATCATCCTAGAAATCAATGAGGCCCCGCCGATACCCACCATGTTGCCGATGCCAATAGTGAGCATCTGGAGGGGGAATATCACGGAGATACCGGCGATGGCCAGCGGGCCGACGAACTGCCCCAGGAAGACCGCGTCTACGATGTTGTACGTGGTCTGGAAGAACATGCCGAAAAACATCGGCAGGGTCAGTTTAAAGAGCAGCCGACCGATATGGCTCGTATCCAGTACGTTGTGGTTCTGATGTTGCATGATATTTCCAGGACACCAGGATGTCAGTCAACCACCTGGCTGCTTTCGGCGTTGTCCAGCAGCGGCGCCGCCGTGACCGGCCCGGTCTTGGCCTGTTTCTCCGCCACCGCCGCCCGGCGGAACTCACCGATGATTGGTGCCAGCAGCGCGATTATCAGCATGAAGGTGAGGAGGTCGGCGGCCGGGAAGGCCAGGAACACGCCGTCGAGCTGCCAGGCGTTGGACATCACCAGCACGAGCGGGATTAAAAATACCAGCGGCCGCACGATGGCCGTGATAAAAGACTGCGTCGCTTTGCCGATAGCTTGAAAGATGAGCTGGCCGACCATGACGGCGCCCATCAGCGGCAGTGACAGGAAAATGAGCTTGGCGGCGTACACCCCGGTGCTGACGAGGTCGGGGTCGCTGGTAAAAATCCTGATGAGCGGCCCGGGGACAAAATAGATGATGGTAAAGCCCACCAGGCTCAGCGAGGTGGAAACGATGGCGGCTATCGTTGTCGCCCTCAGGGCCCGGCCAAAGCGTTTCGCGCCGTAGTTGAAACCGAGCACCGGTTGTAAAGCCTGGCCGAAGACCATGGCCGGCATCGTGGCGAACATCATGATACGCTGGATGATGCCAAAAGCCCCCAGGGCCATATCGCCGCCATACCTGACGACCATGTTAATCAGTAACATGGCCGAGAGGCTGCCGGCTACCGTCTGCACGAATGAGGAGACGCCGATGGAGAACATCGGCTTCAGTATCGTAATATCCAGGCGGAGGTTGCGCATCCGGATTTTCAGGTAGCTGTTGCCGGTAAAATAGTAGCTCAGGAGATAAAGCATGGAGGTAATCTGGGATATCACCGTTGCCAGGGCCGCCCCTTTCACGCCCATGTGCAGCGGGATGATGAAGATGGCATCGAGGATGATGCTGAGCACCGCGCCGAGTATCATGGCAATCATGCCGACGCGGGCGTTGCCCTCCGAGCGTACGAAGCTGAGGAGAGACATGGCCAGGACGTTGAAAATCGTGCTGCTCATGATGATGACCAGGTACTCCCGGGCGTAGGGAAGGACTTCCGCCGAGGCGCCGATGAGCCTGAGCCAGAAACTGACCAGTGGCACGATGATGACCGTCGCGGCGGCGGATATGATGAGGCCGACGGTGATGCCGTTGCCGATGGCGCGTTCCGCACGGGCGGTATCGCCGGCTCCGATGAATCGCGAAATCACCGATGACCCGCCCATCCCCACCATCATCCCGATGCCCATGGCCAGCATCTGGAGCGGGAAAACGATGGACAGGCCGGCGATGGCCAGCGGGCCGACGAAATGGCCGATGAAGATGGTGTTCACCGCGTTATAAAGGGTCTGGACGAACATCCCCAGAAAGGCGGGCGTGGCCAGCTTCACCAGTAGCCCGCCGACCTTTTCGGTATCGAGGACGTTGTGATTGCGATTTTGAACGGGGTTTTTCATGAGTCCTTTTCCAGGTAGGATAGCCTACTTCGGGCTGATTTTTTGTACTTTGAACAGGTAGTCTCTTAAATTTCTCAGCGAGTTCGATAGCGCTTCGAGCTCGGCATCGGAAAGGGAAGACATGTTGTCGCTCACGGTGATAATCAGGGCGTTCTCGTGCTCTTCCAGTATCGTCCTGCCCTTGCCGGTGAGGGCGATGTTGAGCGTACGCCGGTCGGTGACGCACATCTGCCTTTCCACGAGTTCCAGCTCGACGAGCTTATCGATGAGATGCGTCATCTGGGCCTTGGCAATCTGCAGCCTCTCGCCGATTTCAGCGACGTGCAGTGTCCCTTCTTTTAAAACCGTCATGATTTCGAGATGCGGAAATTTGATATCCGCCTCGATATCAGCCAGAGAAGTCTTTATCAGGCTCCTTCGCAGCAGCCGGAAAATGAGAGGCGGCACGGATAGCAGGTCCACGGCAACTCTTCCCAGGACGTCACTCCTCATATTGCTATGTTCCTCCCGTTAGAACTTTCGGGCTAATATTTGGTATCAATAATATATAGTATTGATTGTAAATAGTATATAAAAAATATAGTATAATATCTAAACATTTAATATTATATACTATTATTCACCTGTAAACAAGGCTGAAGGAGTGTTTGAAAACAGGGGGAAGTCTTGGCAGTCAACCAGCGCCAACAGGACCGGGGAAACTCACAAATGTCATCACAGTTCCTGGCCGAGTCCCGCCGTGATAAATATGTTAGAATAGGGATTAAGGCTAAATATGATATTAAAGAGCAGGAGAAATATAAAGCATGACCATGAAACATGTCGCCGGCAACAAAAAGGGGAGAAAAGTAGTACTTTACGCCCTGAGCACCTGCGGTTGGTGTAAAAAGACCAAGGAGCTCCTCAATGTTATGAGCGTGGAATATGATTATACGGACGTCGACCTGCTGCGCGGCGCGGAGCAGGAAGAAGCCATGAAGGTAGTCAAGAAGTTCAATCCGGAGTGCAATTTCCCCACGATGGTAATCGACGGCAAACTGTGCATCGTCGGGTTCCGGGAAGAAGAAATCAGGAAGGCCCTCGGTAAATGAACGACCGCGTGGACGTTTCGGCGGACGAGGTCGAGCGGCTGTATCGGCGGCTGGACTCCGAGGCGGAGTCCGGCGGCTACCACCTCAATCCTGATGCGGGCATGACCCGGGAGCTGGTCAAGGGCCTGCTCGTCAACGAAAAAAGGTACGGGTACTGGGCCTGCCCCTGCCGCCTGGCCTCTGGCGACAAGGACGAAGACCTGGACATCATCTGCCCCTGCGACTATCGCGACCCTGACCTTACCGACTACGATGCGTGCTATTGTAGTCTCTACGTCTCCCGGGACGTGTTCGAGGGGAAGAAAAGGGCCGGCTCGATACCCGAGCGCCGGCTGCCCCGTGGAAAGAGAGTCAAGAAAGAGGTTGCCAAACCTGGGTCCACGTTGAAATCGCTACCCCTGCCGGTGTGGCGCTGCCGCGTCTGCGGCTATCTGTGCGCCCGGGATGGTCCGCCGGAGGTCTGTCCCATCTGCAAGGCGAAGAAAGAGCGCTTCGAAAGGTTCATCTGAGGCGGACGTCAGCCCCGCTGCACCAGCTCAATGAGCACGTTCTCCGCAGCGCGGGAAAAGGGTTGTCATTGCGAGCGAAGCGTGGCAATCCCTACGATAGAATTAAACCGGTGATTGAGATTGCCGCGTCGCTGCGCTCCTCGCCATGACAGTCTGTACTACCCTCTCTGCACCAGCTCAATGAGCACGTTCTCCGCTGCACTCGGGTGCACGAAAGCTACTTTATCGCCATTAGGCAGAGACATCGGCTCTTCATTCTGGAGTTTTCTACCTTGGGTTTTTAACGTTTTTAAGTCCTTGATGATATCATCGGTAGCGAAGGATATATGGTGCAGGCCACCGCCTTTTTCTTCGAGGAATCTCATATGGCTGCCCGGCTTCAAGGGCTGAAACAGCTCAACCCGCATATCGCCGATGGCCATCATCATGGAAATAAATTCGCCGCCAGGGCCCGGCCTCTTTTCCCCCGCTTTGAAGCCGAACATCTCGGAGTATGACTTCACCGCCTTATCCACGTCCTTGACGACGATAGCGATGTGGTCGATTTTCTTTAACACCGTTGCCCTCCTGAAAAAATCATGATTCTAAATCACTTCATAACTTGTCATTGCGAGTGGTAGCGAAACAATCCGGTTTTCTCTGATAGCGGATTGCTTCGTCGCTACGCTCCTCGCAATGACATGAGGTACCATGCACCTAAAATGGGAATATCGGCGGCAGCTCCCGGACCTTGCCCCGGGTCAGCGTCGCCGGCATGGTCTCCGCCAGCTCTTCCGGCGTCCAGCGGCCGTCCTTCCACAGCACCTGCTCCACGGGCGGGGGATCGACATAGATGCCGACGTGCCCGTGCCACACCTCGAAGACGCATCCGTTGACATTATCCGCCTTCTCGCTGGCGAGGTAAACGGCCAGGGAGGCGATATCTTCCGGCATGTTGAGCTCCAACATCTGTTTCAGTCTTCTCTCTGCTACCTCGGCGCCCCACATCTTGGCCCAGGCGTCCTTGAGGCCTTTCTCCTGGACCATCTCGATAAAACCCCGCGTGCCGGCCACCGGGCGGATGACGTTGCAGGTGACGCCATAGCGTCCCATGTCCCGGGCGACCGTCCGCGTCAGGCCGACTATCCCTTCCTTGGCGGCGGAGTAGTTGGCCTGGCCCATATTGCCGAGCCCGGCGTGGGATGAGGTATTGATGATACGCCCGTAGTTCTGCTGCCGCATTACCCGGCAGGCTGCCCGGGTGCAGTAGAACGTCCCGTTGAGGTTCGTTTTTATCACCGATTCCCACTCTTCATCGGTGGTGTTGTAGACCATGCGGTCGCGATTGAACCCGGCGTTATTGACCAGCACGTCGAGGCGCCCGAAGGCGTCGACCGCTTTTTTTACAATGGCTTCCGCCCCTTCGGGTGTAGCGACACTATCGTAGCTGGGTACGGCCTCGCCGCCGGCCTTTTTTATCTCGGCGATGACCTCTTCCGCCGGGCCGTGCGACGTCCCCTTGCCGTCGACCGCCGTGCCCAGGTCGTTGACCACGACCTTCGCCCCCTGGGCCGCCAGGCCGATGGCTTCCGCCCGGCCGATACCCTTCCCGGCCCCGGTCACCGCCGCCACCTTACCTTTCAGTAGCTCTCCCATCGGGTGCCTCCTTGTTGATCAAGACCAACTTCTTGGCAGGTATATTTGATACTTTTTACTGGCTCAAGATTCCTTGTTATAAAGTTATCGGGAAACTGTCATTCTGGAGTCCCTCAGTTACCCCGTATACCTACTGGGGGACGAAGAATCTGGAAGTGGTGAGTGGCTGTTTATTCACATCGGTTCCAAACCAGGCTTCACTTAAATCTTCCCACTTTGGGTTCATCGTCTTTATCAACTCTATCTTTTTGCTTCTAAGCAGGCCTTTTATTTGCTTTTCTCTCGCAATGGCTACGGTCACATCACTGCTGGACTCAAAATACACCAGCCCGGTAATATTATATCTTTTGGTAAAACCTTCGATTGACTTGTTCTTGTGCTGATAAATACGTTGCTCTAGTCGCTGGTGACACCGGTATATAAAGTTCCGCGTTTATTAGACAGGATATATACATAATACTCTTTCATTAGTCCTCTGTGTTTTTAGATTGTCATGGCACTATCCGACCACCCACCCACCGGATTCTTCGCTTCGCTCCAGAATGACAGTGTTTATATCGTTAATGAAATCAGGCTATCACCCCTTTGTCTTTTAATGCTGTAATCTCATCCCAGCTATAACCGAGGACGCCGGTGAGCACTTCCTCGGTGTGCTGGCCGAACTCCGGTGCGGTACTCCTGATGGTCGGCGGGGTCCGGCTGAACTGCCAGGGCGGCGTAATCATCTTGAGCTTTTTACCGGAGGGGTGGTCGATTTCCCGGAAATAGCCGTCTGCCCAGGGGGTGGGGTCGGCGGCCACTTCGGCGGGCGTCTTGACCACTGTCCAGATGACATTCTCTTTAGCCAGCCGTTTGGCCCATTCATCGATCGGTTTCGACTTGAATACCTTATCGAGAATGGGGATTAAAGCCAGGTTGTTTTTCATCCGCTTTTCATGCGTCTCAAAACGCGGATCGTTTTCCAGCTTGCCCAGCTCCAGCGCCTTGCAGACGCCACTCCAGTAGCGGTCGCCCTGGATGCAGGCCATTTGCAGCCATTTCCCGTCGGCGCACTCGTAGCTGTTGAAAATGGGATTGCTCTGGCACGTCCGCGAGACGCGGGGATATTCTAGTCCGGTGGCCAGCACGGAAGACAGCACGATGCCCATCGACCATATCCCCCCGCCGATGAGGGAGACGCAGACCTCCTGGCCTTCACCGGTGCGCTCCCGGTGGAAAAGGGCCATCATGATAGCGCAGGCGGCGTACATGCCGGTGGTGTTGTCGCCGAAGCCGGGGACCTGGAAGGGCAGGGGCGTGCCCGGCTCTCCCAGCGAGGCCATCACCCCGCTGCGCGCCCAGTAGCCGACGAAGTCGTAAGCGCCGACGTCTTTCTCCGGCCCGTGGAGCCCGTAGCCGCTGAGATGGGTGTAAATGATGCGTGGGTTTATTTTCGAGATGGTCTGGTATTCCAGCTCCAGGCTTTTGAGGGCATGCGGCCGGAAGTTACACACGAAGACGTCCGACTTTTCCACGAGTTTATGGAGAATCTGGCGGCCTTCCTTCTGCTTGAGGTCAAGTGTGATACCCTTTTTATTGAAATTATAGAACTCGAAGACGTAGTTGATATCATAAACCGGCACGTTGCCGCTTATTTTTAAAATACCCCGGGTCTGGTCACCGCTCTCCGTCCGCTCCACCTTGATGACCTCCGCCCCCATGTCCGCCAGGATACGGCAGCACACCGGCGCCAGCCCCGCCTCGCTGACGTCCAGCACCCTGATACCTTCCAGAGCCATTTTCATTTCAGGAGTACCTCCTCACTTAGAGTGCCAACATATGTTCTCCTCTCCCCTCGTGGGAAAGGAATAAGGCGAGGGGCAGATTCATCATTTCACCCTCACCTAGCCTCTCCCCTCAAGGGAGAGGTAATAAAAACATTTGAAAACTTTACTTCTCGTTGCCCACGATGAAGCAGCTGCAAATGCCCGTCCCGGCGTTGCCGCCCAGGTTATGGGTCAGTCCCAGGCGCGGGTTTTTCACCTGCCGCGGCCCGGCCTTGCCCTGGAGCTGCTTATAGACCTCGTACATCATCCTCAGCCCGCTCGCCCCCAGCGGGTGCCCGAAGCACTTCAGGCCGCCGTCGGTATTCACCGGCAGGTCGCCCTTGAGGGTGAACGTCCCGGCCTCGATGTCATCACGCGCCCGGCCCCGCGGACTGAACCCAAGGTCTTCGTAGACAATCATCTCGTGGATGCTGAAACAGTCGTGCACCTCGGCCAGGCTTATCTCCTGGCGCGGGTTTTTCACGCCGGCCTCGGCGTAGGCCTTGCGGGAGCCGAGTACGTTCTCCTCGATGTGGACGAAGTCGTAGTCCTGCCTCATCGCGCCTTGTCTAGCCCCGACGTTTATCTGCATAGCCTTGATATAGATAGGGTCCTTGCGAAAACTTTTCGCTATGTCGGCACGGGTGACGACGGCCACGGCGGCGCCGTCGCTGACGCCGCAACAGTCGAAAAGGCCCAGGGGCCAGGCGATAATCGGGGCGTTGACCACCTGCTCGATGGTCAGCTCGTTCTGGAAATGGGCCTTGGGGTTGAGGCTGCCGTTGTGGTGGTTCTTGACAGCGATCTGCGCCAGCAGTCTTTTCCCCTCTTCGGGCTTGAGATTGTATTCGTGGAAATAGCGGGTCGCCATATAAGCGAAGGAGGCCGGGGCGCTGTAGCCCGGCCCGATGCCCGAGCTGCCGTCCTGGTTATCTCCGACGACGCTCGGTCCCTTGACGCCGGTGGCACCGGAGTCTTTGAGCTTCTCCACGCCCACGGCCAGGGCGATATCGCAGACGCCGGCGGCCACGGCGTAGCTCGCCGCCCTCAGCGCCTCCGACCCGGTGGCGCACATGTTCTCGACGCGGGTCATGGGTATGTACTGCAGCTGTAGCGGCGATAGCGTGATAGCGCTGAGGCCGGAAAAGACCGTTCCTATCCAGGCGGCCTGGACGTCTTTTGGCCCGATTCCCGCGTCTTCGAAGGCCTCGTAGGCGGCCTCGACGATGAGGTCTTCCACGCCTTTGTCCCAGCGCTCCCCGAACTTCGTGCAGCCCATGCCCACGATAGCGACTTTATCCTTAATGCCGTCCATGATTGGCCTCCTAAAGCAAGTTGTCATGGCGAGGCATGGAATGCCGAAACAATCCGTTTTCACGGGTAGCGGATTGCTTCGCTACGCTCGCAATGACCCCCCTCCTCTTACCCGCTGGATTCCAGCGAAGGCTGGAATGACATAATGTATTATTCAGAGACTGGCTTAGCCTTCCAGAAATAGTTGTTGATGCCCCGGCTGGAAAACATCTTCCGGAAGGTCATCTCCAATGGCATGCCCACTGCCACTTTGTCAATCTCGCAGTCGGTCAACTCGCATATCAGCCGCCCTCCCCCCTCGAAGTCGACGACCCCGTTAACGCCGGGCGGATTGAGGGTCGGCTGGAGCTGGTCGATGGCGTAGCTGAACAGCTTCCCTTTTTTATCGGAAAACTTATATGGCTCGAACTCGTCTTTGGCCTGGCACTGGACGCACACCCGCGGGGCCTGCCCTATCTGCGAAATCTGGGGGGTGCCGCACTTTTTGCACCTGGCCCCGTAGAGGGCGGCAATCGCCCGCCGCTCCCGCCAGCGCCCCGGCAGGGAGATGGGCGGGCGCTCCGGCAGTGTCGAGGCTTCGGCGGGGATGAGATTGCGCCAGGTAAGGTACTGCCCGTAGCTAATGTTAATTTTTCCGGACAGCTTTGGTGAGATAGGCGGTTTATTCTGGACTTTCTTGATTTCATCGGTGATGCGGAGGATAAAACAATCGCAACCGTCGCCGTAGCCGGCGAAGAGAATACGGTCGCCGGGTCTGGCCTTTTCCAGAGCCGCGGTGAGCATGAGGAGTGCCGCTGCCGTCCCGGTGTTGCCGATTTCGTTATAGAGGGGGTCCTGCACCTGCGCCTTGTCGAGCTTGAGACGTCGGGCCAGGGCGGCGTGCTGGCGGGTGTCGCTGGCATAATAGACCACTCTGGTAAAGTCTGCCAGCGCGAGCTTGTATTTTTTCAGCAGGCCGGAAACGGCCGACTGCATTGCGGGGAGGTAGCCGACCTCGTCGATGAAACGCCCTTCGGTGGTGCGGACAAACGTATCGTCAGCCGTCCGCCAGTAGTCGGTAAAGTCGTTGAATATCGAATAGCTGCCCTCAACCTCGGCGATGACGTCTTCCGAGCCTATCATCACCGCGGCCGCGCCATCGCCCAGGGCCAGTTCCAGCGCACCTTTGGCGGCGGCGGGACGGCAGTCGGATGCCGCCACAATCACGTTTTTCGCCGAGCCGGCCTTGACCGCCTCGATGGCGGCTTTTATGGCTATCGTCGTCGACCTGAGCGAGTCGGTGAAGTCGGCGGTATGGCACGCCTCGGGAAGGTCGGTAACGCTGGCGATAATTGCCGCGGACTGCTTCTCCTTGTACGGAGCGGTGGTCGTCGCCAGGAAAAGGCCGTCAGCTTTGTCTCCGCGCCTGGCCAGGCATTCCAGCGTGGTCGCCGCTGCCATGGTCACGGCGTCCTCGTCATAGCCGGCCACGGCTTTAGTGCCGGCCATGCTCCTTCCCGCCCATGCCCTGGCTATCTCTTCGCGGGGTAACCTGTATATCGGCAGGTAAACACCGATGGATCGAATGCCAGCCATCTCCCCGGTTCCTTTCTCCTCGCTGATTTTATAACGGTCTCCCGTGTCATTACCAGCGCTGCTATCGCCGGATACTCTGAAGCAACGCCGCGGACGGATACGTAATGTCCGGCCTGAGTTGCTAGCTCACTCGCCGGTGGCCGCTACGAGACGGTGAAGCCGCCGTCGATGGGCATGACTGCCCCGGTGACATAGGAGGCCCGGTCTGAGCAGAGCCATATCACCGCCTCGGCGATTTCTTCCGGCTCCGAGTCCCTGCCCAGGGGCACCATTCTCACCACCGCTTCCGCCATGCCAGGCTGGTTCGCGAGCATCCGCTTGTAAAATCCAGTACCCTTCATACCGGCGGGACAGACGGAGTTCACGCGGATGCCCTTCTTGGCGTAGTCCGCCGCCGCCGACTTCGTCAGGCCATTGACCCCCCACTTGCAGGCGGAATAGATTGCCTGGCCCGGCGCCCCGATGAGCCCGGCAATCGATGAAGTATTCACGATGGACCCGCCGCCGTGATTTTCCATGTATTTTATCTCGTGTTTCAGGCAGAGCCAGATGCCCTTCAGGTCCACGTCCACGAGGCGGTACCACTGCTCCTCGGTGCCCTCGGTGATGGGGTGGGGCAGCTCTTCTATGCCGACGTTGTTGTGAGCGCAGTCCAGCCGCCCGTAGTCTGCCACGGTCTTGTCCACCATCGCCGCAACATCGGCTTCCCTGGAAACGTCGGTCTTGATGAACATAGCCTCGCCGCCGGCCTTTTTAATCGCGTCGACGGTCAGCTGACCATTCTTGCTGTCGATATCGGCGACGACGACCCTGGCGCCTTCACGCGCGAAAGCCATCGCCGCCGCCCTTCCCAGCCCCAGCCCGGCGCCGGTCACCACGGCGACCTTACCCTGGAACAATCCCGCCATCGGTATACCTCCTGCTTGATAGTCTACTTCTTTTGCCACAACTATCTTAATTCCGTGAAGCGGGGACTGTCAAATAAGGGTATGACTTGTCATTGCGAGCAAAGCGAAGCAATCTGCCAACCCGGAAAAAAACGGATTGCTTCGGGCTTGCCCTCGCAATGACCGCGCATTCCTGAGTCCTTCAGGAAACCAGCCCGGAAAGTTTGAGGTATATTAGGTCGATTCGGTATTAGGACGGTTGAAAAAACCGCTCAGGCAACCAGCAGCGGAACCAGCTTCCTGACGCTGTCCAGCTCCTCCAGCTTTTCCAGCCGTTCCAGAAGTCTCGTTGCCTTGGGGCGGGAAATCTTACCGGAGAATTCGACGTTGGTCCAGAACTTGGCCAGGATGTCATCGCGGGACATCGGATTATAACGGGGGTCGCCTTTAGCCACCTCGCACGACTCCGTAAGCTGTCGTCCGTCTCTCAGGGTTACCGTCATCCGCGCGGCCTCGAACTTAACGTCCGCGGCGGGCGTGAGCTTGATTTTACCGACGAATCTGGCGATACGGGGATCGCGTATAGCCTTCTCGGTGAAGTGCTCCGGTTTGACACTCCCGTTCAATAGTGCCGTCGCCACTACGTATTGATAGCTGAAGGCGGCGTTGCCGTGCGGGAAAGCCCCGATTTTGAAGGGGTGTCCGCAGATGTGGTCGATGCCACCCTGCGCCAGGTCCAGGTTGACGGACCGGATATTGTCAGCCCTGACGCTATGCCTGCTTACCAGTGCCAGTGCGCAGTCGATGGCGGCGTGGGGGATACGGCAGCAGGGATAAGGCTTGATCGTGCCGTCGGCGCAATAGATTTTTCCCAGGTCCCTGGTAAGGGCTTCCGGTTTCTGGCATCCCTCGGTGAACATTTTATAGTACCCGAACTTGCTCATCAGGGCGTCTTCCGGGCCTGTCCAGCCCGCCTTCGCCAGCTGCCCGGCAAAGACCCCCGCCCGGGCGGAAAGTCCCTGGGGCAGCTTGAAGGCGGTCGTACCGTCCCAGATTATCTGGAAGGTGCTGCCAACCTGGTTGAGGACGATGCCCATGGCGTTCCTCATCTGGGCCTTGTCCAGGCCGAGCAGCCTGCCGGCGATGGCCGCCGCCCCGAAGGCGTTAACCGTGCCGGTGCCGTCCCAGCCCAGGGTGAAACCGAAGCCGGAAGCCGCCAGCAGGCGTGAGGCGATGTCATCACCGGCCAGCAGGGCCGCAATCATGTCGCGGCCACTGGCATTAGTAGCCTCGGCCAGGCTGAGCGCCGTTGGCACCGTCGTACCGCTGATATGCCCCGGACAGCTCACGCCGTCCACCAGAGGACTCACCGGCTCGAAGTCGAAGGAGCGTGCCATGACGCTGTTGACCAGGGCGGCGTTCGCTACCGGCACCTTGCCCCCGTGGACGAGGATGGTAGCATCCCGGCGGCCGGCGGTCTCCTTGATGAGGCCGACGAGCTCCGGGTTGCCGGTATCTCCGGAACCGCCTATCAGGCACCCGAGCGTATCGATGATGCGCAGCTTGGTGCTCTCCACGGTCGACCTGTCGAAGGTTTCGAAGTGCGTCGACACGATATTTTCAGACATTTTTTCGATGGCGGTTGTCCCGGCGCTGCTATTCATAAGTCTTCTCCTTGCCCTGTTTGCCCGGCCGAGCCAATGCACCGGGCGCAATAAATGTATAGCACGTTGCTTTGGAATAAGTCAAACGACCTCATGTGTTATAATTATGACGTTGTTCACCATTATTTATAATAACAAAAAAGAGCGGAAATGCCAGACAAGAAAGCGCGACCATCGTTTATTCCGGGACTGGCGCTGGCCGAGGGGTTTTACCGGGAGATAGTCGGTCCAATCCTGGCGGCCCGTTTTCCGGCTTTACGGTATTCCGCCGCCCTCATCGGTCACGGTTCGGAAGTGCTTCAGTTCGATACGGAAATGTCTACCGACCATAACTGGGGACCGAGAGTTATTCTGTTCCTGACCCCCGAGGAGTATGAGTTAAAAAGAGACGCGATTCGCACTTTCTTGAGTCGGGAGCTTCCTCTTACCTACCGGGGCTACCCGACGAATTTCTCGGAGCCGAATCCGGAGGACAACGGCTCACAAACCCTGCATTCCATCTCTTCCGGCCCGGTGAACCACCGGGTGGAGACTTACACGCTCGGCGGTTTTTTCACCGACTACTTGAATATTGATATAAACGTGAACCTGGAGCCTATCGACTGGCTGACGCTGCCTCAGCAAAAGCTCCGTGCCGTCACCGCGGGTAAAGTGTTCCGTGACGGGCTCGGTCTGGAAGAGATAAGAAAACGATTTTTGTGGTACCCGCATGACGTCTGGCTCTATATTCTCGCCTCGTTGTGGGCCAGGATAGGGCAGGACGAGCACCTGATGGGGCGGGCCGGATTGGCCGGCGACGAAAACGGCTCGGCTTTGATAGCCGCGCGCCTTGTTCGGGACATCATGCGGCTAGCAATGTTGATGGAGAGGGAATATCCCCCTTATCCCAAGTGGCTGGGAACGGCTTTTTCCCGGCTGAAATCCGCCACCAAACTGGGGCCGGTTTTATCGGATGCGCTGCATGCCGCTTCCTGGCAAGAACGCGAATCACATCTCTGCGCGGCCTATGAAATCCTGGCCGAAATGCACAACAATCTTAAAATTACCGGGCCGATTTCTCCGGAAGTATCGCTGTTCTGGGAGCGTCCTTTCAGGGTAATCCGGGGAGAAAGATTCACCGCGGCCATCGTGAAGCAGATACAGGAACCGCAAATCACGCCGCTATCGAAATGCAGCCCGATTGGTAGTATCGACATATTCACGGATAATAACGATATGCTTGAGGACGCTTCATTGCGCCCGGTTTTACGTAAGCTCTACGAATAGCGGTTTTCTCTGTGGCAAAGGACAATCATTATTTTCCAGATAGTCAAAAAACGCATATCGATTTGTTACAAAACAAACCAGCCTGTTTGAGACTAAAGTCGTAGTGAGACAAGCTGATTGTTGTGTAATATCTAGCTTGAAAGTAATATAGTCCGGGGAGGTGTCATTATGAGCACGAAGTGTCCCGGCCAGGACATCCGGAACCTGAGGGCGGCCATGTTCAAGTGCCAGAACTGCGGGGCGGAGGTAGAGATGTTTTCCGACGAGCTGAGGATTAAGTGCCGTAAGTGTGGCGAATACGTGTATAAAGAGCAGACCCCTTCCTGCATCGAGTGGTGCGCCTCGGCGAGGCAATGCCTGGGTGAGGAGCGGTGGAAGGCCATCAAGGGTGAAAACTAGTTCATTCGATTGGGGAAGAATGGTAACCCGTACGAGAAGAAATATCGTATACATCGATGAAGAAAAGTGTACCGGCTGCGGCGCCTGTATCATCTCCTGCGCCGAAGGTGCCCTTAAAATTATCGATGGCAAGGCGAAGCTCGTCAGTGAGAGGTATTGCGACGGCCTGGGCAATTGCCTGGACTGCCCGGAAGGTGCGATAACCATCCGGGAGCGCGAGGCGGAGGAGTTCGACGAAGCGGCTGTGGAGCTCCATTTGCAGTCGCGGGAAGAAGAGAGCTTTCCGGCGCCGGGATGTCCTTCCGCCGGGATTATACAAATGGAGACTGAGGCTCCGGCGGCGGAGACAGCCCGTCCTGTCCTGAAGTCGGTACTGGGACATTGGCCGGTGCAGTTAGCCCTTGTCCCTCCGGACGCCCCGTTCCTGAAAGGCGCGGACCTGGTGCTGGCGGCGGACTGCGTAGCTTACGCTTATGGTGATTTCCACCGGGAGTTCCTCGGGGAAAACCGCGCCCTCCTGGTGGCCTGTCCCAAACTTGACGATTTCCCGGTCCACCAACAAAGGCTAAATGAGGTATTGAAAGAGTCCGGCCTCCGGAGCCTGACGGTTTTGCACATGGAGGTGCCCTGTTGCTCGGGCCTGGTACACCTGGCCAGGCAAGCGATTCTTGCCAGCGCGAATGCCGTCCCTTTCCGGGATGTCACCATCAGCATCCGGGGAGAGAAACGGGAAGGCTAAGTCTCCGCTCCCCTGAGCCTGTCGAAGGGTGAGCGTGGTTTTTGCCGTAGCCTAGGGGCCGGCCAGCTTTTTCCCCAGCTCATAAGCGTCGGCCAGGGCAGTAGGGTTTTGCTTGATTTCACCCTTCTTATCGACGCCTCTTATCAATAGCTCCGCGGTATACTCAGTGTTGATGGCCTGGAAAAAATATTTCGCTGTGAGCCTGGGGCCATCGAAAAGCTTCGCTCCCCGGGTCGCCCCCACGGCGATGAAAGCCCCTCTTTTCAATGGTGTCTTCAGGTTCTTCAGGACATAGCGACGCGCCCAGAGCGCCTGGCAGCGGCTGATGACCAGCAGGAGCTGGGCGCTGACCGTGTAGAAAAATATCGGCGTGGCGACGATGATGGCGTCGGCTTCGAGAATCTTCCTGTAAAGGTCATCCATGTCGTCCCGGATGATGCAGTTGCCGTCCTTCAGGCAGGCGTAATATTCCTTGCACGGGGCGATGCCCAGCCTGTCCACGATGACCTTCTCGACTTCCGCCCCCCGGCTCGCCGCCCCCTTTAGGGCCTCGTCGAGGAGAAGGTCGGTGTTGCCCTTGAGCCGCGGGCTGCCCATGATGCCCAGGACTTTCAAAAAAGCCTCCCTCAACGCCCGTCGCAGAAAAGCTTCCCGGCCTGGGCGAGATTTTCCTGCGTGTACTCGATGATGTCGATACTCACCGCCTGCGTCGGGCAACCGAGGTTCTTGACGATGGCTTCGGTCACGTCCTTGACCATGCCCCGTTTCTGCTCCCGGGTCCTCCCCTCGATCATCCTTATCGTCACGAACGGCATTGGTATTCTCCTTCCCTTGTTGAAAAATGAAAGTCCGTGGTTGGCCGTTGGTCTATCCCGCCCACTTTTCGGCGAGGTCGCCGGCCACGGGCAGCTTGTATTTCTTGTCCTGCGATGCCAGGACCATCAGGACTACCCAGAGGATAAAACCGATGCCCCAGATAATGGCCCTGAGGAAATTTCCCGCCCAGGTTGGCACCCAGCCGAATATTCCCAGGGCGACCGTGATTGTGACGAACACCACAATCGACTGAAAGGCGTGGAACCTGACGAATTTGTTATTGGGTTCCAGTATCAGGAAGACGATGCCGCTTATCCACCAGCCAACATAGCATAGCACCCCGGCGACGTTTTCTTTGAGCCCGGTTGAAGTATCGGCCATTTCATTACCTCCGCAGGTTTGTTTTCATCCAGAATATACCAGCCGTAGGGCTCTGTCAAGAAATCCCGCACCCGGGTTCCACTCAATCTTGGTTGCCGCGATGGTTCGACAGGCGTTCGACCGAGCTCACGCCGAGGTCTCACCATGAGCGGTGTATAATCTCCGCTCGCCCTGGTTCCACTGAGTCACCACGAAGTGAGCTTGTCGAAGGGTGCGAGCGGATAAGGGTTTTCTCCAACCAGGAATGACTAAAAGGCGTTCCCGCTTCTAGGTGTATTTGCCTAGACATCACCGCGCCCGGTAAGTATAAATTCATAAAACGACCAGCTGGTTTTAGGTGTTATCGGAATCTCCGAATAGGCTTCAAGGCGGAAGCCGTATCCGGGCCGTGGAGCCTACAATGTTATTGAGAACAAAAGAACAGGAGGCCATGACCATGAACGCAACCTTAATCGTCGCCCTGGCGGTCGCCATCCCAGTGATTCTTTTCCCCACGGCCTTCGTCTGGTACCTCAATATCGGCGGTATCGTCCAAGCCGTCCGCCGGGCCAGGGCCCGGGAAAAGCGAGAAGCCCTCGCCGCGAAGACCATGAATTAACCCCAACCCGGACTGGTTGGGTAGTACCCCGGATTGGCTCAGAACGCCCGGCGAAAATCACGGCTGGGGCCAGCCGGTGAAAGGAGGTGAGAAGGAAATGAAGTCACTTCGCGTAATCGTCCCCCTGGCGGTGACCGCTCTGCTGACCGTCCTGTCCGTCTACTCCGCGATGTGGTTGACCGGGCTTGTCCCGGACGGGCCGTGGGTGGACCTGCTCAAAGCGGCGATTGTTATCTTCATCATCGGCGCAGCGGTAATCTCGATTGCCTGGTCGGCCTATTTTACCTACATCATCAGGACAACCGTCGAAAGGCTGGTATCAAAATAGCCTTAGCGTTGATGATTGGACCGTTGATAAAAATTTCAGAAGTGAATTGACCTCCTTTTCCGCGCCGGAATATCGAGCGGAGGGGAGGTCGCTGTTTTCATAGGGTATCACATCACGTGCCGGATTTTCAGGATAATCGCCAGGAGGACGGTCAACGCCAGGATAACGACCAGGAGCAATCCACCGACCAGGTAAATAATCCAGCCCGGCATGTCCGGTGCCGCGCCGAGGTCTGGCATCAGCAGCGCCGTCGTTTGGGGCGGCGAGGGAGGGATAATGACCACCTGCAGGGGCGCAGGCGTCGTCGGCAGCGGCGTCAAGGTCAGCGAAGGGGCTGGCGGGGGAGGAGAGGGCTCCGCCAGTAGCGATGGTGTGGGGGACGCTGTTTCTTGCGCAGGCCCGCTCACCTGTACTACGGCCGGTTCGGTGGTGAAAAGCCCCGCAGCGCTCCAGGTGCTCCTCGTGCCGGAGCTTACTGCCCGGACCTTCCAGTAGTAAGTATTGCCTTTTTCGAGTATGACATCGCTCTGCCAGATATTGGAGGGGAGGGCGTACTCGCCTGTCCGGGTGATGGCTGGTGACTCGAAGGCGTTGTCTGGAGACACCACGAGCTCGTAGGCCTGCGCTCCGATGATGGCTGTCCACTGGAAGACCGGCCTCACCGGTACGCCGCTGGCCCCCGGGGCCGGACTCTGCGGATGCAGGTTGACGGGCTCGGTATCCAGGCAGGTGGTGAACGATCTTTTTTCCGACCAGGGACCGAGCCACGGGCTGCTGGCCCGGACACGCCAGTAGTACGCGATGCCAGGCTCCAGGGCGGGCAGTCGTACCGAGGTGGCCGTCGCGCTGCCCTCGAACCCGGCCGGGGTCGCCGGGAAACTGGCGTCAGGACTGCACTGCCACTGGTAGCCAGTGGCGCCCTCTGTCCCGGCCCAGTCAAGAGTCACGTTCCTTACGGCGTGGCTGGCCAGGCTACCGATTCCGGAGGCTCCTTCCTCAGGAGTGGCCGGGGAGACCGGCGCCGTCAGTGTATCCAGGAAGGTCATTACCCTTTTGTTCGCGGTATCGATAGACCATACTCGCGGGCCGGACAGCCATACCCCGGTCAGCACGGCGCCTTCGTCGAGACCGGCGGAAATTTTTTCAAATGCCGGGCTGGAGGAGGCTGGATTGAGGCACCTTTGCACTCCACCACCGGTGGCGGAGTCGGCGGCGTAGAGCACCCTGTCCTGGCTGGCGGCGGGGCGGTTAATAAAAGGTCCGGCAGGTAGCGTGGCGCCGATGTTTTCCCACCGGGTGCTGCTGCCGACGCGGCAGCGGTACATGCCGCCGGTATCGCTGGCCGCGTAAACCATGTGATTGTCTTCAAAAAGCGGGTCGAAGGCGACGGTGACAGACCCGCTGAGGGGAGGTGCATTATCCGTGGGGAGAGGCCGGAACGAGGCGCCGCCGTCATCGGAAAAATACACTCCACCGTTCCCGCTTCCGGCCACCAGTGTCCGGTCCCGCTCGTAAAATGGAGACAGGGACAAGGAGCTGAGCGCCTGGCCGCCTGCCTCGGCCCCTTCGGAATAGAAAAAACCGCTGTTGTGTGTCCGATACACCTTTCCCCGGCTGCCGTCGTAGCTGGCGACGAAAATTTCAGATGGCCCGGCGATAGCCCAGGCATCGATGCGAAAACGCGTGCCGGAGACGGGGTCCCTGGTAAACCGCTGCTGGAACTCCTGGCCGTTATCCGTAGACTCGAATAAGGCCGGGTATCCGCCGCTTTCCCCGGCCAGGAAGACCGTCCGGCAGGTATCGCCGTATGCCCCGGGGAGACTCACCAGGTTCAGTCTATCCCCTCCGGACGGATCAGCGTAGAAGTTCCTTTCCCACGATTCGCCGCTGTTTTGACTGCGCCAGAGGCTATGGCCGGAGCCGTAAGTTAGCATGAAGAGGGTGTTGTCGCGAGTGTAAGCCGGCGACGGTGCCAGGTCGATGATGCTATCTATGGCGATATCAACCAGGCTGAGCTGGTTCCACGTTGCACCGGAGTCCCGGCTGACGGAAAAGGCGCTACCTTCGCCACTGCTGGCGGCATACATTTCCCGGGAGCCGGCATAATTACGATCCAGGAGCACGCTGGTAACGGAACTTCCGATGAGACCTTTCCGGCTCCTGGTCCAGGTGTCGCCCCCGTCGTGGCTGGTATAGGTCGCGGTGCTGCCGTTGACGCCGGCCAGGACTGTGGCCGGGCTGTTTCCCGAAACGGCCAGTCCCGAGATGTCGACGCCGCTGTATCCTTGCTCGCGGCCGATGTTGAGGTCGGTCGCCATCAAAATACCCGGGGCGACTGTCCTGATTTTATAGACGTCTCCGTTTCCCGCGCCCGTATCGATGCCGACGAAGACGACTCCGCTGCCCGTAAGTCCGGCTGCGTTGTAATTAGCGGGGAACGTCACCGATGCCGCGATGGATATCTCCACCGGGGTCTCTCCCCCCGTGTCATTCCTGGCCAGCGTTACGCTCCCGTTGATGGCTCCCCAGGCGGTATCGCCGACCCTTGTTGAAACGCGGGTGTCGGTCTCGTCCCTCATCACCGCGAGAAGCTGCAGGTCCCGGGCGTAATCGGGAGAAAACGCCAACGCGTCAACGTCGTGCCTGCCTGCCTCGGTGTCAATCCCCCCTGGGCCCGCGGTGGCTTCCCGGATGTAAACACCGCCATGTTCCCGGGAGTCGGTGTCTCTGGTGCCGACTGCGACGATGGAGCCGGCGGAGGGGGCGGCGGCCAGCGCAGTTATTTCAACGTTGGCTGTTGCGTCGATGCCCGGGACGGGAGGCAACCGCGCGAAAGTTATTCCGCCATCGCTGGAGCGGAAGACCGAAGACACCGTGGCATAGTATAACGGCCCGGTGTCCCCGGGAGGTATGGCGATGCCGACGATATCGTCCTTGACCTTGCCGACGTGTGACCATTTTCG
>Ga0154808_151_pt7 | contig 65492 bp, 72 predicted proteins | sample Rifle2008BG16ft_FD_105816 | JGI IMG/M metagenome (GOLD analysis project Ga0154808, IMG submission 105816) | Chloroflexi bacterium RBG_16_56_11 | reverse complement strand
TCCGAGGGGGGTGAATCCCCGTAACGTAAAACGGGTTTGTTTCCCCCAACGAGTGTGACGGTATACTACCATTATCACCAGGAAGACACCCAATACCCGTACGAGGGCTGTGGCCGGAGCCGTGGCAAAGATGATGCCCCCCGCGATAGCAGCGGGAACAGCCCCCAACGTGAATCGCCTTATGACTGGCCAGTTAAGTTCATGCCGGTTGAATAAAACTCTTGATAGATTTCCTATAATTTGGGCTATGGTCAGTATCGGTATGGCATCCTGAACACCGGCACTCCACACCAAGACGGGGAGCATGATTACAGCACCACCCAAGCCGACTATGGCTGCCAGAAAGGAGGCAACCAGTGCTGTAAGGGTAACTACGATGATAGTTAACAATTCCATTTTGGTCTTAACCTTTGCCCGGGTTTGAGCATTTCGTTGCTATGTTTACCTCGTTTAATTATAATATGAAAAACAACCGATAGTTAGTTGACCGATTGTGCTGGTCTCAACATATTTATTGTTAACGTTGTAACGATCTAAATACGGAGACCTTAAAAGATACTGGAATGATATTCAAACCAGGAAGGAGAAAACACCGTGGCGAAATCCAAACACGGGAAATACATCACTACCGAGTTAAAACAGGGAGTGGTCATGCCCGGCTTCAAGGGCGACCAGAAAATCGGGCAGGGTTACCGCGACGGCTACCGCATGGGGCTCGAGCACGTTATCTGGATGGATGAAGAGGTCATTCCGGGGGCCTTCTACGCCGAGTGCACCTGGCAGTGGCCGCCGACCATGAAGGACCAGCGGCCCCGGCCGAGCGTGATTACCCCCGAGATGGCGAAAAACATGCCCGGCATCACCCCCCACTCCCACCCCTTCATCGAGCTTTTCTGCTATTTCGGGACCAACATGGACGACCCCGGCGACCTCGGCGGCGAGATCGAATTCTGGCTGGAAGACGAAAAGTTCATCCTGACCCGGAGTTTCCAGATATACATCCCGGCCAATATGATGCACTGCCCCCTGAGGATTCTTCGCATGGACCGTCCCATGTACCACCTGACCGTCGGTTCCGGCCATAAGTACGTCTAAGGCCGGAAGGGCTTAATTGCTATTGTTGAGAAAGAGGTAAAGAGAAATGGCCGAAAAGAGAAACGCTAAATATGTCATCACTTCCGATAAACCCGGTCTGAAGCTGCCGGCGTATCGACTCAAGATGGACCCGCGGTTTGTTAAGAAAGTCACCCATGTCGACGCCGATACCATCCCGGGCGCTGAGTTTTACAGCGAGACCATGTGGATACTCCCCGGCGACAAGGCGAAAAAGGGCATGGTCCAGATGGAGTCGCACACCCATAAATGGGGAGAGCTCATCGGCTTTTTCGGCTTCAACTACGAGAATATCAAAGACCTCGGCTGTGAAATAGAGTTCACCGTGGACAATGAAAAGCATGTTATCACCGAGGCCTTCGCCGCCTATATTCCCCCCGGGATTCAGCACGGCCCTCTGGTTATCCGGAATGTCAGGATACCGGTCTTCCAGCTTATTGCCGGTCCCACGAAAAGGTATGAATAACGATTTTAAAGGGAGTGCGGGCATGGAGTTGATAACCGTTGACCGGGACACCTGTACGCAATGCGGGCTTTGTGCGGCCGCCTGCCCCGGCGGTTTCTTTTTGTTCAAGAAGGGCGGCTATCCCCGGCCCATACCGCAGGTCGAGAATTACTGCCTGCGGTGCGGGCACTGCGTGGCCGTCTGCCCGTCGGGCAGCCTGGCCCACCGGGAGATACCGCTGGAAAGTTGCCCGCCCTTGCAGAAAAAGTTGGAAGCGACCCCGGAGCAGGTCGAACAGCTTATCAAAGGCCGACGCTCCATCCGGGAATACCAGGATAGACCGGTGCCGCGGGAGACTATCATCCGGCTTGTCGACACCGCCCGCTATGCCCCGACCGGCCATAACATGCAGGAAGTCGAGTGGTTGGTGCTGGACGACCGTCAGGATTTACGCCGCCTGGAGGCTATCGGGGTCGACTGGATGCGCTCGGTAATCAAGACCCAACCCCAGATGGCCATGGCCATGGAAATGGAGATGCTCCTCAAGCGCCACGAAAAAGACCCCACCACTTTTTTACGGGGGGCGCCCGCTCTCGTCGTGGCCTACGGCCCCTCCGGCCCCATGTCCTTGATTGATAGCACCATCACCCTCAGTTATTTCGACCTCGCCGCCAATAGCCTGGGACTGGGCTGCTGTTGGGCGGGCTTCGTCTATTTCATGGCTACCGGCTTCCCCCCCATGAAAGAGGCCCTGTCCCTTCCTGAAGGCCGTGCCGTCGGCGGCTGTATGATGCTGGGTTATCCGAAATTCGGCTATCCCCGTATCCCGGCGCGCCGTCCCGCCCGGATAACCTGGCACCCTTCATCTTAGCTGTAAAAAAATCGAGGGATAATGCACGAAAAAAGCAGCATCATCGGCCGGCTGGGTGATAAAGGCTACCGCCTCACGCCCCAGCGCCTCATGATTCTTGCCGCCATCGAAGGCAGCGCCGACCACATCAGCGCCGAGGAAATCTACGCCCAGGTGGCCGCCAAATACCCGCATGTCAATATCTCTACGGTCTACCGCACCCTGGAGTTGCTCAAGCGGCTGGGCATGGTCTTCGAAATCGACCTGGGTGAAGGACGTATCCGTTACCACGCCGAGAGCAGCGGGCACCATCACCACCTGGTCTGTCAGGGTTGCAACCGGGTCGTTTATATCGATGAGGCTACCCTTTCCTCGCTGCGTAATATCCTCTTGCGTGATTATGCTTTCGCGGCCGAGCTAAGACATGTGGGCATCTTCGGCCTTTGTAATGATTGCCGGAAAAAGTCCGGGGGTAAGGGCAATGCCCGGCGATAAAAAGCGGCGGTGGGAGAAAGATGTCCTGGGTCCCTCCCTGCAGCGGTCGCCCGAGCGTCAGCAGTTCTCCCTCACCTCGGGGATGGAAGTCCAGCCGTTGTACGCTCCCGATGACCTCGCTGGCCTCGACCTTGAGGAGTCGGTCGGGTACCCGGGGGAGTATCCCTTCGGGCGCGGCATCCAGCCCACGATGTACCGCGGCCGGCTCTGGACGATGCGCCAGTACTCGGGGTTTGCCTCGGCGGAGGAGTCCAACCGCCGCTACCGCTACCTTTTGGAGCAGGGCCAGACCGGTCTCAGCGTCGCCTTCGACCTTCCCACCCAGCTCGGCTACGATTCCGATAGTCCCCTGGCCCGGGGCGAGGTCGGCAAGGTGGGCGTCCCCGTGGCCACCCTGCGCGATATGGAAATCCTTTTCCGTGATATCCCGCTGGATAAAGTCAGCACCTCCATGACGATTAATTCCACCGCGCCCGTGCTTCTGGCCATGTATATCGTCCTGGCGAAGCGGCAGGGAGTGGCCCTCTCGAAGCTGGACGGCACCATCCAGAATGATGTTCTCAAGGAGTATATCGCCCGGGGCACCTATATCTTTCCGCCCCTCCCTTCTCTGAGGATGACTACCGATATCTTCGAGTACTGCTGCCAGAACATGCCTCGCTGGAACACTATCAGTATCAGCGGCTACCACATCCGCGAGGCCGGCGCCACTGCCGTTCAGGAAATCGCTTTCACCCTGGCCAACGGCATCGCCTATGTCAGGGCAGCTATCGAGCGCGGTCTCGACATCGATGATTTCGCCGGGCGTCTTTCCTTTTTCTTCGATGCCCATAACACCTTGCTTGAAGAGGTGGCCAAGTTCCGGGCGGCCCGGATTCTCTGGGCTAAAATTATGAAAGAGCGGTTAGGTGCGAAAAATCCGCGGAGCTGGATGCTGCGGTTCCATACCCAGACCGCCGGTTGCGCGCTGACCGCCCAGCAGCCGTATAATAATATCGTCAGGGTAGCGGTGCAGGCCCTGGCAGCCGCCCTCGGCGGGACGCAGTCGCTCCACACCAACTCTTACGACGAGGCCTACGCCACCCCCTCCGAAGAGGCCGTAACTACCGCTCTCCGCACGCAGCAGGTCCTGGCCTACGAGTGCGGCGTGGCCGAGACAGTCGACCCCCTGGGCGGGGCCTGGATGGTGGAAAAATTGACCCGGGATATCATGGCGGCGGCGGAGAAATACATCGCCAGGATTGACGACATGGGCGGCGCCCTGGTGGCCATAGAGAAGGGCTTTCCCCAGCGGGAAATCCAGGAGAGCGCCTTCCGCTACCAGAAGGAAGTCGAAGCGGGACAGAGGGTCATCGTTGGGGTAAATAAGTTCGTCACCCCTTACGCCAGGATTCCACGGCTCGTCCGGGTGGATGCCATCGAGGCGAAAAAACAGATCGACCGGCTCACCGGGGTAAAACGGGAACGAGATTCCGCCGCTTTCGCCGCGGCGCTGGAAAACCTGAAAAAAATAGCCGGGAGCCGGGAGAATACCATGCCCGCCTTTATCCGGTGCGTCGAGGCCGGTGCTACGGTGGGTGAAATCTGCGATTCCCTCCGCGAGGTCTTTGGCGTACAGCGGGAGTTTTTAATAATTTAGTGGTTTTGTCATTCTGAGGGAGCCCCGACAAAGTCGGGACGACCGAAGAATCCGTTCTTATAAAGGTAACGGATTCTTCACTGAGTTTACCCTGAGCGTAGTGCGAGGGTTCGGAATGACACGAGTTTATGGAGTCAACTATAAATGATTAAGCGCGTCCATCACATCGGGATAGCCGTAAAAAACCTCAAAGAAAGCACGGCACTTTTTGAGAAACTGCTCGGCGTCAATGCGCACATCACCGCCGCCCCCTGCCAGAAAGTGACCGAGGCCGTTTTCAAGTTCGGCGAGGAAGTGGAGCTAAATCTCCTCGAACCGACCGGCCCGGACAGCGCCGTGGCGAAATTCCTGGAAAAACGCGGGGAAGGCCTGCACCACGTCGCCTTCGAAGTGGATGACGTTGACCGGGAGCTGAAAGCGATGGAGGCCAAAGGCGTCCGGCTTATCGATAAAGAGGGGAGGGAGGGGGTGGCGGGACAAATCGGCTTCCTTCATCCCGGGTCCGTCAACGGTGTCCTCGTGGAGCTGGTGCAGCCGAGAAAGGGGCATTAACCATGTCATAACAAACTCCGCTGGATACCCCTCAGCTTGCTGAGGGGAGGAAAGCGGCCTCGTAGATGACCTGGTGGTGGGGTCGCTTCCTTACCCGAGATGCCCCCCAGCTTGCTGGGGGGTACGTCATTGAAGGAGCGTAGCGACTGAAGAATCCAGAAAAAAGAACGGATGCTTCGCTTCGCTCAGAATGACAGGACACTTCAATGGTAAGACGGGGAGTAACTTCTTATGAGCCGTAAAAAAGTCAGGGTGCTCATCGCCAAGCCGGGACTGGACGGGCATGACCGCGGCGCCAAGGTGGTGGCCCGCGCCCTGCGCGATGCCGGTATGGAGGTCATCTACACCGGCATCCGCCAGACGCCGCCGATGATTGTCGAGACGGCCGTCCAGGAGGACGTCGATGTTGTCGGGCTAAGCTGCCTTTCCGGCGCCCATCTGGAGCTTTTTACCGACGTGATGGAGGGGTTACACCAAAAAGGTATGTCCGGCGTGGTCGTTATCGCCGGCGGCATTATCCCTGAGGAAGATATCCCCGCCCTTGAAAAAATGGGTATCAAAGCTGTTTTCGGGCCGGGAACGCCTACCTCTGAGATTGTAGAATCCATAAAAAAAATGGTCGCGGCCAAAGGGTAGATTATTCATCTGTATTGGGGTGGTTTATGGAATCAAATTCTTTCGACTCCATGGCCGGGATATTTGATGAAACCCGTGTCTTCGATAGCGCCTGTTTTGGGGCTGCCCTGGACTTTATTACCGGAGAATTTCCTCCATCCCGGTTTACCACGCTGTTTGAGCCGGGGATAGGGACGGGCAGGATTGCGATTCCCCTAGCCGAGAGAGGTTATCATGTTACCGGCGTGGATATTTCGGATGAAATGCTGAAAGTTCTGGCTGAAAAACTCCGCAAGAGGAACCCGCCACTGCCGGTAACATTTCAAAAAGCCGATGTTACCGCCCTGCCATTCCCCGATGCCGCTTTTCACATCGCCGTCGCCGTCCACATCTACCATCTGGTTCGCGATTGGAAAAAAGCTCTCGCTGAAACCCTCAGGGTGCTCCGGCCGGGCGCCCCGTTGATTATGCTCTGGACCGGTAGTGGCGCCGAGGTCCCCGCTATCAAGACCAGGTACCGGGAGATATGCACCGCACACGGTTTTCCGGCCAGACATATCGGCGTCACCGACGACGCGGAGCGTGACGATTATTTGAGGAGCCTGGGTCGCCGTATCGAAAAAGTCGATAACCGCTGGAAGTGGAATCAGCGGATCAGCGTTGATAAAGCCTTCAACGATATTAAGAACCGGTATTACTCCTCGACTAATCAGGTCCCTGAAGCGGTGCACCGGGAGGTGGTGGAAAAATTGGAGGGGGAACTGCTGGACCAATACGGCGACCTGGACAGGGTCGTCGAGGTGCCCACTCAAATCAGCCTGGTGCTGGTTTTACCTTCGTGACTTACCGCGTATCATTTTTATAAAATCAGTGTTTTGGCGTGGCTGTCCCCCTTTTTTATTACCCCAGGTATTTGCTATCATTTTTATAGCGAAATACTATTAACGATGTGCAAGGAGGCAAAATATGGCCAATACCAAAGAGAACCTGGAGGCGGCCTTCTCCGGCGAAAGCCAGGCCAACCGCAAGTACCTTTTCTTCGCCGAAAAGGCCGACGAGGCGGGGAATAAGGCGGTTGCCCGGCTCTTCCGCGCCGCCGCTGAGGCGGAGACCGTCCATGCCCGCAACCACCTCAAAGTGCTCGGCGAAATAAAGTCGGAAAAAGATAACCTCAAGGCGGCCATCGGCGGGGAAAACTACGAGTTTACCAAGATGTACCCGGGTTTCATCGACGTCGCCAGGAAAGAGAACAATCAACCGGCGGGGCGCAGCTTCGATCTCGCCAACCAGGTAGAGCGGATTCATCATGGTCTTTTCGAGGAGATGCTCAAAGACCTCACGGCGGGGAAACAGCACGGCGACGAGCCTTACTATGTCTGCCAGGTCTGCGGCAATACCGTGGAAGGCTCCGCACCGGACAGGTGCCCCATCTGCGGCTCGCCCCGCAACAAGTTCAAGAGAATAGATTAGTACTAGGTGCAAAACGTGTAATTATTGACCGCTCATGGTGAGACCTCGGCGTGAGCTCGGTCGAACGCTTGTCGAACTACGAGCGGCGCCCTTCGACAGGCCTACCCGCCGCAGGGCGTTTCGGCCCGCAGGCAGGCTCACTTCGTGGTGACTCAGTGGAACCAGGGCGAGCGGTCTTCGGTTACGCACTTTCATGCGTCTGGGACTAGAGGACCCCTCCCCCGATTATCATTCTCACGATGGCGATGGCAAAGACCGCCAGGCTGATGATGAGGCCCGTTACCGCGGCGCCTCTCCGCGAACGCGCCACCGCGATACCGCTGATTATTATTCCCAGCAGGGCGGCTGGTAATGTGGTCAAAAGGTTGAACCACCACAGGAACGGCAATAACCCTATCATCAGGAAAAATACCGCTATCAGGCTGATGATAAGACCGATGACGCCCAACCGTTTTCCCTCCGTTGTTTGGCAATGAGTATAGTCTTTTACCCGTAATGCTGTCAAGGCAGGGTTTGTTTTTAATCAGTGCTTTTCCATCCAGACCAGTTCTGTTCGCCAGCGGATAAGCCCCCACTGGAACTGTCGGCAGTGTAGGAGGTTTGGTAAAAACTGTCTCGTTATTTCTTATGCTGGATGCCGTTAGAAGCATCGTAAAGGCTCATCCAATTTTTGCCGGTAAATTCTCCCAGATCCGGGCTTACGAGCACAAGGGAGTCTACGTTAGCGATTCCGACGTTGACGTACATGGAACGGGCATAAATCTGGAACTCTGCGTAGTACTGCCTGGCCTTTATGGGGTCGAGTTCGGCGGTAGCTTTTTTATAGAGCTCGTCCGCTTTCGGGTCATTCCCGGTGTTATGCACGCCGGTCGAAAGGTACATGTTGGCTGCGTGGTAGGTGGAGTTAAAGACACTTGGGTATGTCCAGGGGACAATCCATCCTACGTTCGGCTCACCCCCCTTCAACCTGTTGAAGCTGAAGAAATAGGTGGAAAACACCGTTAAATCTACAACCTCCAGCTTAACCTGAAGGCCAACCTTTTCCCAGTAGCCCGTGAGTAATGTCACGTAGTCCTGCCCCCCTGTCGAGCCTGTGGCGGCAGTGGCGTAGATGTGGATGGTCGGGTCAAGGAACTTACCCGGATATCCGGCTTGCGCCAGCAACTGTCTGGCTTTGTCCGGATCGAACGGGTCGGCCGCCAAGGCATCGGTGTACCCGTAGCTCCCCGGATGCATCCACCACTGGCCTCCCGGTTTGCCGAAGCCCCGGAACCAGGTATCGACGATTTCCTGGCGATTGAGGGCATAAGACATGGCCTGGCGGATACGGATGTCTCCGGTCGGCCCGGCCTGCTGTAACCAGGTACCCTGGAAACTGATGTTGGATAGGGTAGGGAGCCCGATAGTTCCCGTTCTGTATCCCTCGTTCACCAGGTCCTTAATCGAGTCGTATGAGAGCCCCTGGATTATGTCTACCTCGCCTCTCTTGAGCATGGCGATACGGGTCGATTCTTCCGGCACTTGGGCTTCCCAGACGTATTGGTAAGCGGGGACCTGGCCCCAGTAATTTATATTGGCTTCCATTTTGAAACTCGTCTCCGGGACATGTTTGACGAATTTCCATGGACCGGAGCCAACCGGGGCCCTGCGGAATTCATCCTGTCCGACTCGCTCGAAATACTTTTTGGGCAGGATGCGCGTCAAGGCAAAGGGCACTACCAGCGGCGGCTCGGGTTTGTTGGTCACATACACGAAGGTATAGTCGTCCGTGACCTCGGTGTGATTGAGGTTGTTGCGGAGGTAGGGCGACCAGGGGTTCGTCGACTCTTTTGAAGCAAATCGGTCGACGGAGAACTTGACATCGAGCGCCGTCAGCGGGTCGCCGTTGTGGAACTTGATGTCTTTGCGGATTTTAAAGGTCCAGGTGTTGCCATCAGGGCTCAACGACCAGCTTTCCGCTACCTGGGGGATATAGTTCCCATCGGCATCATAGGAGATGAGGCTGTCGTACATCGACCAGCCCCAGAATGAATCGTAATAAATGGGGTCAGTCGATTCATAGCTGAATTCAGCAGTGGCGATGCGTATCGTGCCATACGGGGCTACTTTTACTGGTGTTGTTGTAGCCGGGGTTGTTGTGGTTGGTGTTGTTGTAACTAGCGCCGTGATTTCTGGAGGCGGTGCGGGTGTAATTGTCGGTGGTGTCGTCGTCACCGGTAACGTGGTTTCCGGTGGCACAGTCGGCGGAGGTGATGTTGTCGGCGGCGGCGTTACCACGGTTTGCGTGGGAGTTGGTCCAGGGGCCGTTACTATCGGCGTTTCCGGCGGTGGGATTTTGGGTTCTCCCGCTTTTAAAGGAATCGCCGTAAAGATTAACGTCAGCAGGATGCCCGCGGTCAGCATGTTCCTGGCCTGGCGCCAGTTCACGTTTTTATTTTTTAACCAGGCGGAAACACCCCCGATAAAACCCAGGGCCACCGGCAAGAACCACCACCATTTTGATATTTTGTCGTTGGCAGGGTTATTAAGGAAATACCCGGTAATGCCCCGCCGTATGAAACATACCCCCGGTAGAGCGACAACGATGCCCGTCAGCGTGTATAAAAACAGCATGTACCACGTTTCCTGCTCCGGCCATTCCGCGCCTCCCAGGCCGGTGCCCCACAAAAGGGCGAAAAACCATGCCGCGCCCAGACCGGCCAGTGAAAGCGCGATACCCGACCAGAGCCAGCGGAGTTTAGCTATTTTTTTTGGCACCGCGGGAGGCCCGATGGATTGAGCTTCAACCTGCCTGGTACCGGCCGGTTCCGCTTCCTGAAGTTCCTTTTTTTGAGTCGCTTCTTCGGCAGACTGCCTGGCTCGGGACTCAGCTTCCCTGGTTTTCTCTTTGGCGGCAGCTTCTGTCAGCATGCCTTCCACCGTGCTGGCTAACTTCTTGAGTTGGTTTTCCAGTGGTGGCATACGGGCATCCAGCCAGTGGTATGTCTGAAGATAATATTCCATGTCTCCAGATGGGGTCGCGCTATCGATTCTCAGAGGAATTATTGTAATATTTTTACTGAAAGCAGTGTGTACTTCGGAAAGGCAATTAGCCGACGTGTTCGAATTAACCGAGAAAATCAGGACCATAATGCGAGCCTGAGCAACCGCCTCCATGATAGCTCCGCCCCATTTGCCGGGCGGGACGTCTCGCGGGGCTATCCAGCACTTTATCCCCCTCGTCTCCAATAGCGTGCATACGGCGTCCGCTACCGCCCTGTCCAGTGATGAAAAGCAAATAAAAATATCGTGAGCCATACGTGGCTATCCCTTTACGCTATCTAACCTCAAGGCGAATTCTGGCCAGTATTATGGCATACCCGCTGTTACCTGTCTATCCCGCAATTGCCGTCCCTGTTGGTTGGCCACATTATAGGAGTCCATTTCATAAAAGGAACCTCGTTTGACAAAGCCGCCTTCATCACATAAATTAGAGATGACGTTTGCTTTTAGGAGGATGACCGGCGATGGAATGGGGAATGGCTAACCGTCTGGCCCGGTTAATACCGTCGGATGGGCGCTGTCTGTTCATGCCCATCGACCACGGTTATTTTCAGGGGCCCACCCGCATGCTGGAGCAACCGGGTAAAACTCTTGAGCCGATAATGCCGTATGCGGACGGCGTCTTCGTCACCCGGGGCGTCCTGCGCTCGTGTATTGACCCGTCCGGGGCCAAGCCGATTATTTTACGCGTCTCCGGTGGTACCAGCATGGTCGGGGCCGACCTCGCCAACGAGGGCATTACCACGGATATCGATGAGGTCATCCGCCTCAACGCCTCGGCCATGGGTCTCTCCGTCTTTATCGGCACCAGCTATGAGAAAGACTCGCTTCTCAACCTGTCCCGCCTCGTCAACGAAGGCGAAAAATACGGCATCCCAGTCATGGCCGTCACCGCGGTGGGGAGGGAGATGGAAAAGCGGGATGCCCGCTACCTGGCCCTGGCCTGCCGCATCACCGCCGAGCTTGGCGCCCGTATCGTCAAGACTTACTGGTGCGAAGGCTTCGAGAGGGTGGTGAAAGGATGTCCCGTGCCCGTCGTCATGGCGGGCGGCCCCCAGACCGAGACCGAGATGCAGGTCTTCCAGTTCGTCCATGATGGCATCCAGAAGGGCGCTATCGGCGTGAACCTGGGCCGGAACATCTGGCAGAACGAGCACCCGGTGGCCATGATTAAGGCCATTCGCGCCATAATCCACGATGACGCCACGCCGGAGAAGGCGCAGCAGATTTACGATGCCACGAAGAAAGAGTCGGGCAAGGGGCGTTAGTATGCGCGTAGCCGTCTGGTACAGCAACCGGGATGTACGTATCGAAGAGAGGCCGGTGCCGTCAATCGGCCCCGGCGAGGTGCTGGTCCGCGTCATCGCCAGCGGCATCTGCGGCAGTGACGTCATGGAGTGGTACCGGCTCGGCCGTGCCCCGCTGGTCCTGGGACATGAGATAGCCGGAGAAATCGCGGGGGTGGGCGAGGGCGTGAAATATAAGATTGGCGACCGCGTCGCCGTCGCCCATCACGTGCCCTGCAATACCTGCCGCTACTGCCTGGCCGGAAACCATACCGTCTGCGAGACCCTGCGCCGGACGAACTTCGACCCCGGCGGTTTTGCTGAATACGTCCGCCTGCCCGCCATCAATGTCGACCGCGGTGTCTTTCCCCTCCCCGCCGGGTTGACTTACGAGGAAGCTACTTTTATCGAGCCGCTGGCCTGCGTCCTGAGGGGACAGAGGCGCGCCGCCCTGCGCCCGGGCCAAAGCGTCCTGGTCATTGGCAGCGGCGTTTCCGGGCTGCTCCATATCATGCTGGCCCGCGCGCTCGGCGCCGGCCGCATCTTGGCCGTGGATATCAATGACTACCGGCTGAAAACGGCACAAAAGTTGGGGGCCGATACGGCAATAACCGCCGGTGAGTTCAACGTCGACCGGCTCCGTGACGCTAACGGAGGTTACCTGGCGGACCTCGTTATCGTCTGCACAGGGGCTGAGCCAGCCCTTGTCAAGGCGCTGGCGGCCGTCGAGCGGGGCGGGACGGTGCTTTTCTTCGCCCCCACCTCCCCCGGTGTCACGGTGCCTCTTTCCGTCAACGATGTTTTCTGGCGTAATGATGTTACCTTGACCACTTCATATGCCGGAAGCCCGGCCGACTATGCCGCCGCTCTGGAGCTCATTAACGCCCGCCGCTTGCCGGTCGGGGAGATGGTTACCCACCGGCTGGGACTCGCCGGGACCGGCCTCGGTTTTCAGCTCGTCGCCGGGGCGGGAGAATCGCTTAAAGTGGTCATCGAGCCGCAAAAGTAGATAGTTAAAGGAAGGCAGAGATGGATATTGAGTTCGGGACATCTGTGGTGGACAAAGACGGCCGGCCCATCGGTAATGTCGAAAAAATCTTCATGGACACCTGGACAGGAACGCCGCGTAAATACATGGTCCGACGTGAGGAAGAGGGCCCCGACACGATGTACTTCTTTTCTCCCGGGCAGGTCGGCGAGGCTGCGCCGGGAAGTGTTAAGCTGAACGTGTCCGTCGAAGAGCTGGAAAAAGCCTGAAATCTATTTTTCTCCTGTCTCACCTCCTGGCCTCAACTGCTGAATGTAATGGATTTGTTATTTTCCCCTGGGAAAAGAGATAACTATTTAATCCTGTTTATTCTATAATTGATAATAAATCCCGGGGAGGTATGGTGACATGGCAGTAATAAATGGTCTGGAAATGAAAAACGTTCAGAAAATGATCGATGATGTCAGGAGTAACCCGGCCGCCTTCCAATCGACGTTTTATGCGGCCACAACCTGGAAAAGCGGTTATAATTGTGTGGCGGAGGTGAGAGATTTCAAGGTCGGGGGCACGACGCTGAGTCACACCAGGACTTTTAAAGTTGAGGGTGACCATCCCAGGGATTTTCTCGGCACTGATAAAGGGCCATCCGCAGTTGAGTTGCTGGCCTCGGCCCTGGGTCACTGCATTGGCGGTGGTTGGGCAGCCGCGGGCGCTCTCCTCGGTATCAAAATCGAAAGCCTGAGAATCGAAGTCGAGGGCGACCTTGACCCTCAGGGCATGCTGGGACTACCGGAGCCGGGAAAAGTCCGGCCGGGGTACCAGACGTTTAGAGTGACCCATATCGTGAAAAGCAAAGCCCCGAGGGAAAAGCTGGAACAGGCTCAAAAAATGTCGGAAGACCTTTCGCCGGTAAAGGACTCTCTTCGAGCTATCAGCTATTCTTCCAGATTAGTAATTCAATAACTCTTTACCGACAAAACAACTATTGCCTCTTTCCGGCGCACGGGGCTATGTTGCGAGACGCTGGTTAATCGGGCTGGTGTTTCAGTTTTTTTACGAGCTGATGGGCTTCCTGTAGGTGTTTCCACTTATTTCCCCCGTTATTCTTAAGCATAATCCGCCGTGAGAATCGCTGGAAAATTACGCGTTTCCGGCAGGTTGAATTAGGTATCGAGGCGGAAGCAGGTTTATCGAGGCGGATGTTAAGCTAATAGTGGAAATAAGAAAAGGGAGGAAAGTAAAATGCAGACCGAGTTAATTATAGCCCTCGCCGTAGCGATTCCCTTAATCCTCTTCCCCGCTGCTTTTGTCTGGTACCTGAATATCGGCGGCATGGTCAGGGCCGTCCGCCAGGCCAGAGAAAAGAAGGCCGAAGCTGCCAAAATAGTAGCCTGAATCACCCGTAAAAAAGAACAGTGACCACTGTGGCCGGATATCGAGAAAAGGTATCCGGCCACGGTGTTTTTGAAATCGAACAATCAATCGTTCCCCGGAGGTAGTCTAGGGCACCATCAATGTCATTCTGAGCCCTCACGCTGCGCTCAGGGTAAACTCCGCGAAGAATCCGCCCCCTCCCCACATATTCCCGCTTTTGCGGGGATGGCCTTAACACTGACCAGCTTGCCACAGGCGTGCCCTTTACCTTATAATTAAGGGTTGTATCCAGTAACGGGACACGGATTTCATGCAGATAAATGTATCCCAGCTACTCAAAGAGTCCATCGGGGCGACACGCGAGTACCGGGTCGACGAACCGGCCGATATCATCGGAGATGGCAATAAATACAACGTCGCTGGCGATTGCCGTCTGCTGCGCACCGACCGCAGCATCCTGGCCACCTGTTCGCTTAAGACCGAGGTGGCGCTCATCTGTTGCCGCTGCCTGTGTCGGTTCCGCTATCCGCTGGAGATAAGGTTCGAAGAGGAGTTCTTGCCCACGCTGGATATACTGAGCGGAACGCCCCTGCCCCCGCCCGAAGAGTCGCACGCCTTTACCATCGACGAGCACCATACCCTGGACCTGTCCGAGGCAGTACGCCAGTATGCCCTGATGTCCGTCCCCATGAAGGAGCTTTGCGATGAGGACTGCGCCGGGATCTGCCAGAGCTGCGGGAAAAACCTCAACCAGGGGAAATGCGATTGCCCGGCACCGGAGATTGACCACCGCTGGTCGGCCCTGACAAAACTGCAATAGCCCCCGCAGGGAAATAGCCTGAGAATGGAGTAATCTTATGGGACCTTTACCTAAGAGAAAGAAAAGTAAATCGCGCGCCGCCAACCGTTTAAGCCATACCGCCGTCAGGCCGCCGGCGATGGTCCTCTGCCCCCAGTGTCACAGCCCTAAGCTGCCCCATCATGTCTGCCCGGTCTGCGGCACCTATAACGGCCGGGAAGTCGTCAAGATTGAAGAAAAGAAAAAGCCGGCCGCCTGAAGCTCATTCCGAAAAGCCCCCTGTTGCTTTGGTTGCCGGTCCCCGTGGAACTCCGCTGGGATGTAATTGTTTCTAAGGAGGCAGATGACCGGGATGATGGAGGTGTCCTGGATATTCCCCGGGCAGGGCTCCCAATCGGTTGGCATGTGCCGCGACCTCTTTGATAGCGTAAAATCGGCCCGGGCCGTCTTCGAAAGTGCCGATGCGGTCCTGGGATTTCCGATATCCAGGCTCTGCTTCGAAGGCCCGGAAGAAGAGCTCCGCCAGACCATCAACGCCCAGCCTGCCCTGGTGACCGCCGCCTTCGCCTGTCTCGAGGCCGCCCGGGAAATCGCCGCGGCGAAATTACCTTCTCCGACTTTTTTGGCCGGGCATAGCCTTGGTGAATACACCGCCCTGGCCGTCGCCCGTGTTTTTGATTTTACCACCGCCGTCCGTCTCGCCCGCGAGCGTGGCCGCCTGATGCACGAGGCCGGGCAAAAGCGGCCGGGGGGCATGGCTGCCATCATCGGACTGGATGAGGCCAGGCTGGCCGGAGTCTGCCGCGAGTCAGGCACGGTCATGGCGAATATCAACTCGCCGGGACAGATAGTCATCAGCGGCGCCGTTGACAGCATCACCCGGGCAATCGCTCTGGCAACCGCGGCCGGGGCTAGCCGCGCTATCCCCATTCAGGTAAGCGGCGCCTTCCACTCGCCTCTCATGAAACCCGCGGTGGAAGGCATGTCCGCTTATATCAACGCCACCCGTTTTGAGCGACCCTCCATTCCCGTCATCGGCAACGTCACCGCCTTACCCCTTGCCACCCCGGAAGAGGTGAAGACGGAGCTCCGTGACCAGCTCACCAGCCCGGTGCAGTGGCAGCGTACCATCGAATACATGGTCGGCCGCGGAGTAGCCACTTTCATCGAGATAGGGCCGGGCAGGGTGCTCACCGGCCTCATCAAGCGTATCAACAAAGAAGTCAAGACCATAAACATAAGCGACCTTGAGGCGATAAGAAGTTTCAGGTAATCTATCCCCCTGAACCATGAGAGAAAGCAACAAGTTGTCATGCTGAGCGTAGCGAAGAATCCGGTTTCGCTTGGGGGGAACGGATTCTTCGGTCGCTCCGACAAGTCGGAGTTCCCTCAGAATGACAATTTTCGGACACCTCTGTTCGTCCTTCCACCTCTTCCTTTAAGGATGGGGGACAGGGGGTGAGGTAAAGAAAGGTACCCAGGAGGTAGGAATATGGACCTCACGAATAAAGTAGCTATCGTTACCGGCAGCGCCCGGGGCATCGGCCGGGCCATCGCTTTGAAGCTGGCCGAGGTCGGTGCCAGTGTCGTCGTCAACGATATCCCGTCCGCCGCCGAGGCCCTCGAAGGCACGGCGGCGGAAATTAAGTCACTGGGGCGGCAGAGTCTCGCCGTTACGGCCGATGTGAGCTCGGCGGCGGATGTCAACCGCCTCGTCGAGACCGTCATCAGCCAGTTCGGCCGCGTCGATATCCTGGTCAATAACGCCGGAGTTACCCGCGACCAGCTCGTTATGCGTATGTCCGACGAAGAGTGGGATACCGTCCTGAACATCGACCTTAAGAGCGTTTTTCTCTGTACCCGGGCGGTCGTCAGGCACATGCTCAAGCAGCGCTCCGGCCGTATTGTCAGCATCGCCAGCGTCGTCGGTATCATCGGTAACGCCGGCCAGGCCAACTATGCCTCGGCCAAAGCGGGCGTCATCGCCTTCACCCGCTCCATCGCGAAAGAGGTGGCCTCGAGAGGCATCACCGCCAACGCCATCGCCCCCGGGTATATCGATACCAGGATGACGCAGAAGCTCGACGAAAAACAGTCGCAGGAGCTTCTCAAGCGCATACCGGTCGGATACGCCGGCACTCCGCGCGATGTCGCCGAAGCAGTGGCGTTCTTCGCCTCTGAGGAGGCCCGTTACATCACTGGCCAGGTCCTCAGCGTCGACGGCGGCATGGCCAGCGGATGAACAAAGAGAAACAGCCTCTGCCCTTACTGGTGCGAGGGGTTTATCCCTTCTCCAGTTCTTTCGTCCAGGGATGAAAGGCCAGTCTACTGGTAAAACCTGAGGTGCGATAAAACGACATCCGCTCATCGCCGAAGGACCCGACATAGGCTCTGCTTACTCCGGCTTGTTTCAAACACCGAAGGCCGGCATTGAGAGTTGCCCTTCCCAGCCCTTTATGGCGATGGCTGGCATCAGTACCTACTGGTTCGAAATAACCAATATTTAATTCTTCATCGTACCAGATTATACAAAATGAGGTAACGTTCCCACCGCTATCTTTTGTGTACAGGTCAAATTCCCTTCTATATGAAGGTCCAGACTGCATGTTACGATAGATTTCAACCGGGTATGGTTTAGGAGAACCGAACGCGCCGGTCATCCGGGAAATTTTGTGCCGCAAGTCCAGACCTTCTTCGCTAACCATGTTTTGAAGAGTATATCCTTCCGGCATTTTGATTTCGCGAAGTGGCTCATCCAGGTCCCGCCAATTCAAATAATCTGCAACTATCTGCTTCTTATATCCCCTTTTTTGCAGTATCAATTCTCGGTAAGGGTCACCGCTTTGACACCAGATGCTGATTCTTGTTTGGTTTAGATTGCCGGAGATTATTCTCTCTTCGGCAACAGTTATCATTTCCTCTTCCAGATATCTAAACTCCGGTTTTGTATGAATAAATATATTTTCATCCGGATTCTCGGAGCAGAGTATCGCTACAATTGTGCCGTTATCTGTCTCCCACAGGTAAATGGTTTCTTTCCAATCGATAAGTGAACCGCGGTCCTTAAACAACGGCGAAACAAGATAGTCAGCATACTCCCAGCGTGAAGGTAGCCAGAAGGGTACATTATCGCTCGCTCGATATAAATCACGAAAGAAATTAAACGCGCGATTGTAATCATTTTCGTTATACTTCCTGAATTTCACGTCCATGCTACCGTCTCCGGTGAAAGAAAAATTTTCACCACCGTCATTCTCGATGCAATGTCAACGCGGGTGGAACAGCTTATATCGATTCCCGCTCTTTGTCTGGCAACTCAATCTTTCTTCCGTGCTTTCTCACCCGCCATTCATCGAGGCAGCTGATTACCTCTTTGTCCGTGACATCATGCCAGTAGCGGTAATAGTCCGCCACGTAGAAGACGGTTTCATTCCCGGTGACACACGTCACCACGCTGTCCGCTACTTGCTGGATTTCCTCGACTACTTTTTCCGGTCCCACCGGCGCGGCGGCGATTATCTTTTCCGGCCGGCGCTGCCGGAGCGAAGCGATGGCTGCCCGCATCGTGTAGCCGGAAGCCAGGCCGTCGTCCACGACGATGATTGTCCGGCCGGTTACCGCCAGGGGGCGGCTATCGTCATGGTAAAGGAGGCTCCTCTGCCGGATGTTGGCTCTGACCTGGTTGACCTGGTAGGCAATCTGCTGCCGGCTCAAGCCGGCGTGTTTTACCAGCTCCTCGTTTAAAATCGTTGTGCCATCGTCGGTGACGGAGCCGAACCCGCCCTCCGGGCTGAGCGGCAGCGGTATCTTGCGCGAGATGATGAGGTCGAGCTCGGCGTTAAGGGCCAGGGCGACCCCGAGGGCCACGGCCACCCCGCCGTTGGGGATGCCCAGCACGATTACCGACTTATCGGTGTACTGGGATAAACATTCGGCGAGCTTACGTCCGGCGTCAAAGCGGTTCTCGAAGATAGGTTCGACACTGGTGTGGCGCATTAAATCTCCTTAATCAGATATCCCGGTCTATGTTATCAGCTTGAACTCATTGACATCCACCAGCCCGAGGTCTGTCAGCCTCAGTTCCGGTATCACCGGCAGCGCCAGGAACGAAAGAGTGGCGAAGGGTGAGGGTAATGTGGCCCCCAGGCCTCTGGCCGCCTTTTCCAGTCTTTCCAGCCCGGCCACGACTTCCTCCAGGGGCTCAGTGGACAGTAGGCCGGCGACGGGCGTGCTCAGCCCAACCACAACCCTGCGGTCAGCCACCGCGACCAATCCGCCTTGTCGTCGCTCGATTTCCTTCACGGCAGCGAAGATGTCTTCATCGCTGGCGCCGACGGCGACGATATTGTGCGAATCATGGGCCGTCGAGGAGGCCAGCGCCCCCTTTTTAAGACCGAAGCCGGTGACCAGCCCCACCCCGATATTTCCGGTGGCGTGGTGCCGCTCGACCACTACCGCCTTAAGGACATCTCTCTCCACGTCGGCCTCGATAAATTCTTCTTTTACCATAATATTCATTTGCCGTTTTTTCGTAATTATTTGCCCGGGGATAACTTCGATAACGGGGAAATTCGCTCCCCTGGCTCTCAGTTTCAGCGCCCCGACGGTAAACGGTTTGATGTTTACGGTGTGCGTCGGCCGGGCAGTTCGGGAGGGGCGGGGTGTGAACAACGGCTTGCCTTCTTGCGCTACCGGACGCCCGTGATAGTACACGGTATTCACCGTGAAACCGGCGAGGTCATCCAGCACCAGGAGGTTGGCATAGTAGCCTGGCGCTACCGCACCGAGCCTTTCCAGCCGGAAATAGGCCGCGGGATTGATGGTGGCCATCTGGACGGCCCGCACCGGGTCCAGCCCCAGCCGGATAGCCTTCCGTACCACGGCGTCGACGTCTCCGTCCCGGAGGATATCTTCGGCGTGGCGGTCGTCCGTGACGAACAAACAACGCGTATAGGTTCTGTCGGTCACCAGCGGCAGCAGTGCTTCGAGGTTTTTCTCTGCCGAGCCTTCCCTTATCATGATGTGCATCCCCCGCCGCAGCTTCTCCTCCGCCTCGGCCAGTGTGACGCATTCGTGGTCGGAGCCGATGCCCGCCGCTATATAGGCGTCCAGGTCTTTCCCCTTCAGTCCGGGGGCGTGCCCGTCGATGACCCTCCCCCGGGCCGCGGCTATTTTCCCCAGTATCTCGCCGTCGCCGAGCAGGACGCCGGGATAGTTCATCACTTCTCCCAGCCCGATACAACCCCGCCACCTCAGGATACGCCGGATGTCATCCACACCAATCGCCGCCCCGGACGTCTCCAGGTGAGTGGCGGGAACGCAGGAAGGCGCCATTAAAAATAGGTCCAGTGGCAAACGCCGGGCGGAGTCCAGCACGTACTTGAGGCCTTCCGTTCCGCAGACGTTGGCTATCTCATGGAGGGCCGTCCCCACCGCTGCTGTGCCGTGCGGCACAACCGCCCGGGCATACTCGCCGACGTCCAGCATCGAGCTTTCGATGTGGGTATGGCCGTTGATGAGCCCGGGAACCACGTATCTTCCGGCTAAATCCACGACCTTTTTTGCCTGTTTATAGTCACCAAGCCCGGCCACCCTGTCCCCGCAAATGGCCACGTCTACCTTCTCTATCTTGCCGTTAAAGGTATTGACCACGCGGGCGTTGGCCAGGACCAGGTCGGCGGATGCCTGGCCCCTGGCGACGGAGATGAGTTTTTGTACCTTACTTATATTTGTCATTATATTTTCTTGCTAAGATGAGAAACCTGTGCTGGGGCGTATCAAAATAACCATCCTCACTAATCCTGATATGAAGTTCCCACAGCTTGTCCCTGTATTTTTCTACCGAAAAATCTTCAATAGTCCAAGGTATTGCCTTAAGTAAATAGCCAATAGCGCCGATATCATAATACCGATAAAACTTGATATCTTCCTGACTTTGTATTATCTTGAATCCCGCTGCTTTAAGTTCATCCACGGCAGATTTTAGGTTCCAATTAGACACGGGAATAGTCTTGCCCAGGAGAAACTGCACGAGAGGGACATTAGTGAGGCTCCCCACCTGTTGCGTAATAAAAGTACCGCCGGGCTTGAGTATTCTCATCAACTCCGGCGGGTAATAAGCTTCATGCCGGTTGATAACCAGGTCGAAGAAGGCGTCATCGAAAGCCAGGGAGGCATTATAGGGAGGCTCCTTTTCCTCTTCGATTTCAAAGACTTTCACGCCCAGCGGCTCCAGTCTCTTTCTGGCCACAGCCACGTTAGGGTGATATTGCTCCGTAGCACAGGTGACAGGCGGCAGAAGCTGAAACCCGGCAAGCACCTCCCCTCCCCCCGTCCCCATATCCAGCATGGTATCAGCTTTACGCAGATAGGGCAGCACCACATTAAAATAGTTCCACCTGAGCGGGGCTTCCGCCATACGGCCCGTCCGTATAAGATAAGAGAAATCCCAGCCGGAGAAAGGCGTATCCCGGGCCTCTTTAATGAAGGACTCGAATATCCATTTATTCGTTCGGTCTGTAGCCACTAAACTGCTTCTTCCAGGAAATATATATCCGGCAGGTTCCGATATTTTTCGTCGTAGTCCAGCCCGTAACCCACCAGGAACTTGTCCGGTACGGTCATGCCGAGATAATTTATATTTACCGGCACCCGCCGCCGCGATGGTTTGTCCAGCAGGGCGCAGAGTCGCACCGAGTCCGGCTTCTTACGTTTGAGGGATTCCAGGAAAAAGGCCACGGTGACGCCGCTATCGACGATATCTTCGACCACCAGCACGTGTCGGCCGGCGACCCCGGAGCGTATGCCCTGCAACATCTTCACCATGCCCGAGGTCTCCCGGCCGCTCCCGTAGCTGGCCAGCCGGACGAAGTCTATCTCCAGCGGAAAATCGAGCAACCGCGCCAGGTCGGCCAGGAAAATGAATGAGCCTTTGAGGATTCCTATCATGATAGGATTTTTGTCCCGGTAGTCCCGGGTGATTTCCGCGGCCAGCCGCTCTACGGTGGCTTCGATTTCTCCCCTGCGTACGAGAATGTTCAGTCGGGTATCTGGTTCCATACCATGGATTATAGGATTTTAGAACAAGATGTGTCTAGCGCCTGGAAATGTCATACTTTTGTAACTAATTAGCTGCTGGTTTTATAACTATTATATTCGTTGCTTCTTAAAATGAAAAAAGTGGGATCGGATATCAGGAAGGTTACATTTTAGGAGGAATTAGTAAATGTTGAAAGTAAGTTCGGTTATGATTGGTACCGCCCGACCCAAGGCTCTGAATGACTTCTATGCTAAAGTTTTTGCGAAACCCGCCGAATGGGCTGAAGCCGGTTGGTCCGGGTGGCAGGTCGGAGACATGTATTTCATGATCGGGAAGCATTCGGAAGTCAAGGGTAAAGCTAAAGAACCCCAGAGAGTAATCATCAATTTTGAAATCAAAGATGTAAAAAAAGAATTTAAAAGAATCAAAGACCTGGGAGCTAAAGTGATTGAGGAGCCTTATGAAATGGCTGGCGCCTGGATTGGCACGTTTGCCGACCCCGATGGCAACTATTTCCAGGTAATGTCTCCCTGGGAACCGCCTAAGTAACGATAATCTAAAAAAGAAAACTCGGTTTTCGCTAAATAATCCTGTTCTTTCTATTGTCTTTTATTTTATTCCTGTTTCAGTTTCTTAATCAGCATCGGGATAACCTGGAAAAGGTCGCCGACGATGCCGTAGGTGGCTACCTGGAAGATAGGGGCGTTGGGGTCGTCATTGATGGCGACGATGACGTCCGAGGTCTGCATCCCGGCCAGGTGCTGTATGGCCCCGGAGATGCCGCAAGCGATGTACAGTCGGGGGCAGACCGTCTTGCCCGTTTGTCCCACCTGGTGGCTGTAGGGGATCCACCCCTCGTCCACCGCCGCCCGCGAAGCGCCCACCGCTGCGCCCAGGGCCTCCGCCAGCTCGGCGATGAGTTTGAAATTCTCAGGTTTGCCCATGCCCCTCCCCCCCGAAACGATGATTTCGGCGTCTTCCAGCTTGACCCTCTCGGTGACATCCTCGATAAAGTTGAGCAGTTTCGTCCTGGCCGTAAAGCCATCTTTTTTAAAATCGATTTTCAGGATTTGTCCCTTCCGGTTGTTATCGGGGTTTCCTTTTTTAAAGACACGCGGGCGGACGGTCGCCATCTGCGGCCTTTTATTCGGGCAGATAATCGTGGCCATGATGTTTCCCCCGAAGGTGGGGCGCGTTTGTAGCAGCAGCCTTTTTTCCGCGTCGATGTCCAGCCCGGTGCAGTCGGCGGTAAGACCGGTATTCAAAATGGCCGCCACCCGCGGGATGAAAGCCCGCCCCAGTGCCGTCGCTCCGGCCAGGACGATCTCCGGCCGGTATTCCCGGACCATCTCGACGAGCTTGTAGGTGAGATGGTCCTCCGGGTTATCAGCCAGGTCCGGGCTGTCTACCAGGTAAACTTTATTCGCGCCGTGAGCGATGAGCCGGTCTGCTCCCTGGACATTATTCCCGAAACATATTGCCACGAGCTCCGTTTTCAGGTTATCGGCCAGCTCGCGACCCCGGCAGAGGAGCTCGAAAGAGACGCCCTTGATGGCCCCCCCGCGCTGCTCGGCGAAGACCCAGACGCCGCTGGCCTTTTCCGGCGCCGCCGCTTTTTCCGGCGTCTCGATGGTGATAGCGTAGTAGCCGCAGGCCTCCTTGCAGGCGCCGCAGAAGGTGCAGCCTTCCTTGATAACCGCTTTGCCCCGGACGATTTCTATCAGGCCGAAGGGGCACGCCGACGTGCAGTTGCCGCAGCCGATGCACTCGTCGGGGTTGACCTTGATTCCCGGTTCACTCATCTCTCTTTTTTCTCTTTTTCATCGGTTTCTCTTCTAAAGCTATGGCCTGCCAGAGACACTGTTCCACGCATTTACCGCAAGAAATGCACCCTTCGCTGACCCGGCACTTCATATCATCGACGGAAAGCACCCCGACCGGGCAGATGTAGGTGCACGCCCCGCAGCCGGTGCATCTGAGTAAATCAATCGTGACTCCCATTTTATTTACCGTCTCCCTCCATGGGAGAGGGCAGGGTGAGGGCGGGATTCTTTCACATTTGTCCCCTCACCTCAATCCTCTCCCACAAGGGGAGAGGAGGATCTCAGCATATACGCGCGCTCTTGAGACGGTCTATCAGCGCGTCCGCCTGCTTTTCCAGGTCGCCGGAAAATATCTCGGCCTTGTGGATGCGCTGCGGGAAAAATATCTTGATGACCTGCGTCGACGAGCCGGCCAGTCCCACGGAGTCTTTATCCACACCTAGCTCCTGGATGCCCCAGGTAAGGATTTTCGCGCTCTTCGATCTCATGATGCCGCGCAGCGAAGGCACCCGCGGCACGTTGATTTCCTTGGCGACGGTGATGACGGCGGGCAGCGTGGCCTCGATTGTCTCGTGCCCTTCCTCCGTCATGCGGCTCACGCGCAGGTAGGCCTCTTTTATCTCTTCTATCCGGCTGACATAGGCGACGAAAGGCATGGTGAGCATCTCCGCCATCTCCGGGCCGACCTGACCCGTATCACCATCGATGGTCTGCCGGCCGCAGATGACGAGGTCGATTTTCTCCAGCTTGACAATAGCCCGCGAAAGGGTAAAGGCGGTGGCCCAGGTATCGGCGCCGGCAAAGGCGCGGTCGCTCAGTAGAAGAGCCTCGTCGGCCCCGAGGGAGATGGCCTCGCGCAGGGCGGCGTCCGCCTGGGGCGGCCCCATGGTCACGACGGTCACCTTGCCGCCGTGTTTATCTTTCAATCGGACTGCTTCTTCCAGGGCGTAGGTATCGAAGGGATTGATGATGTTTTCGATGCCCTGACGGATGAGTGTGTTCGTCTTGGGGTCGATTTTGACTTCGGTGGTGCCGGGCACCTGCTTCAGGCAGGCGACGATGTTCATGCCGTCCTGGCCCTGCGTTTCCTCAGGCTGATGGCGATGGCGTTCCGCAGTATCTGGTTGGTGCCTTCGTATATCTGGAGTATCTTGGCGTCCCGCATCATTTTCTCCACGGTATAGTCCCGCATATAGCCGGCGCCGCCGCATATCTGCACGGCATCGACCGTTACTTTCATGGCCGCGTCCGAGGCGAAGACCTTGGCCATGGCCGACTCCTCGGTGACGTTCCGGGCGCCGCTGTCGACGTACCTGGCGGCCGCATAGACCAGCGCGCGTGACGCCTCTACCTGTATCGCCATGTCCGCCAGCATGTGCTGGATGACCGGCATGGTTATCAGGGGCTGGTTGAACTGCACGCGCTCCTGGGCGTAGTCCGTAGCGGCCTCCAGCGCCCCCTGGGCCAGCCCCACCGCCTGCGCCCCGATGCCCGGACGGGAGCGGTCGAAGAGGCGCATGGCCTGGATGAAACCCAGTCCCGGCCGGCCCAGCAGGTTCGACTCTGGGACGAGGCAGTTGCGGAAGGCCAGCTCGCGGGTAGCGGAGGTGCGGATTCCCAGCTTCTTTTCCTTCTTGCCGAAGACGAAGCCGGGTGTGTCTTTCTCCACGATGATGGCGCTGGCCCCGCGGGCGCCCCTGGCCTTATCCGTCAGGGCGATGACGGTGTATATCTCAGCCTCGCCGCCGTTGGTGATGAACTGCTTGGTGCCGTTAAGGAGATAGCCCCCCGCCACCTTCTCCGCCGTCGTCTTGATGTTGCCGGCGTCGCTGCCGGCGGTCGGCTCGGTGATGGCGAAGGCCGCCAGCTTTTTCCCGCTGGCGATGTCGGGGAGGAAACGCCGTTTCTGCTCTTCGGTGCCGTACTCCATCAGGGTCATCGAGCCCAGGGCACTGGCCGCGTAAGTAACGGCCACGCCGCTGCACACCCGGCTCAGCTCCTCCACCACCAGGCAGAGCTCCATGCAGCCTCCGCCGAGTCCCTCGTATTCCTCGGGGATGAAGACGCGGAACATATCGGCGGCGGCCAGGTCTCTGACGATGTCCCAGGGGAACTCCTCTTTTTCGTCGAGCTCCGCCCGTACCGGGATGACCTTTTCCTCGGCTATCCGCCGGGCCAGGTCCTTTATTGTCTTCTGCTGCTCATTGAAGAAGTAATCCAAGGTATTTTCCCTCCTCCGCGAAGAAGGCGGCAGACCGTATTAAAAAATAGCTTCACCCTCTTATCATATTTTCCGGTAGATTATATCAGGCCGGGGCGTTGATGAGTCTATAGATAAGGCTTAATAAATTATAAGGAGTGCCGAGTGGATGAGTCAAGGCGAGGGGAAAAGGGCATTAACTTCCGTACCTCTTGAGCACCCTGCATATCTCCAGCCCCAGCCACGTCCTTTCTTCGGCGTCTTTGGCTTTTATTTCTTTATCGCTTTCAAGTTTCCACAGGCCGTCCGGCTGCTGATTATTGAAAAACCATTGAAGACCCTTGCCGATGTCCGGGTCGTCCCGCGTAAATCCCAACCAGTAAAGGGAGTCGAGAGCGGTCAGTAGATTCGGCCACCAGAAGGCAAATCGGGTCCAGTATCTGGCCGCCCGGTAGGAAGAATAATTATCCGGCTGGAAGAAGCTTGATTTCAGGAGATTACCCGCCGCTTTGGCTTCCGGTGATTTCCGGTAGCCCGGATGGGCGGCGAAAGCCCGCAGTACCATGTCCGTCCAGTTGTGGGAAAACGGCCTTGTCCTGTCCGGCTCGACTGGTCCGGCGTATTGTGAGGTCAGCCGGTGCGTTGTCTCTTTATCGTACCGGTGCGTCAGGATAGGGATTGTCCAGCCGCCGTCGTCCTGGCGCATGGACAGGAGCCATCGCATGCCGCTTTCCACTCGCGGGTCATCCTCGTAGCCCGCCTTGATGAGCAGGGATAAAATCTCGCCGGTGTAGTAGGTGGCGTACTGGGAACCGAGAAAACCGCGGATATCGCCGTCCTCAGTCTGGAAAGATAACAGGACTTCGGCGGCTTTTTGTACGGACGGGTGGTCGCGGGTGAACTGGTATCTTTTAACAAGCATCCTGAAGTTTTTAAATGTCTCCACGAGGAGGTAGTAATTCGGAGGATAGACCGTTGTGTTTTTACCGGGTTTCTTCCAGGCACCATCGGGGCGTTGTTTCTTTGTTATCTTCTGCGATTCTGGAAGTTGTCGGATGAAATCCGCTGGGCTGGCCTTTTCATCCAGGAGGTCGCGGCTAACGAAATAAATAATGGCCTCGTTCCCGGAGTTCAGGAGCGCCGGGAGGACGTCGTAGCGTAGCTGGTCTCTCCAGCTGTTCACGGACTTCATATCCGGCTGCTCAGGCCATCTCCGCCAGCTTCTTCATGACCTCCTCCACCGTCTCCTCGGAGGTCGAAGCACCGCCGGTTACCCCGACGAGATTCTTGCCCTTTATCCAGGATGCCTTTATTTCCGCGGCCGTCTCGATGAGGTGGGTCTCCGTCACCCGCGAGCACAGCTCGGCCAGGCGGTTGGTGTTGGCGCTCGACCTGCCCCCGACCACGAGCATAAGGTCGGCGCGTTTAGCCAGCTCAATGGCGGCCGCCTGCCGCTCGGGGATATCGTGGCAGATGGTGTCGATGATGCGTATCTCCGCGTCCTGGGTGAGGGCCAGGTCGAGGATACTCTTGGCGAACCCGGTAAAGCGGCCCGGCACCTGGGTGGTCTGCGAAAGGATTCCCAGGCGGCGGGGGATGGGGTCGAGGGCGGCAACGGGCTTTTCGTCGGTGGTGGCCAGCCCTTTCCCGCCCGCCCAGCCCAGGATGCCTTTCACCTCCGGGTGGTCCTTGTCGCCGTAGATTATCACGAAGAAACCGGACTCCGCCAGGCGGTGGGCGGCCAGCTGCGCCCGGCGGACGAACGGACAGGTGGTGCTGACGACTTCTATCTGGCGCGCGCGGATTTTTTCCTCGACATCCGGGCTGATGCCGTGGGTGCTGGTGACCACGGTCCCGCCCCTGACGTCATCGACGCTGTTGACGACGCTGACGCCGATGGCGGCCAGCTTATCGAGGACCTGCTGGTTGTGCACGACCGCCCCGAGCGTTTCCACCTCTCCCCGCTCGCGGGCGATTTTTTCCAGGAGGCTGATGGCGCGCTTCACCCCGAAGCAGAACCCTGTCTTGCCCGCCTTTTCAATCCGGGGCATTTTCTTTCCCGTAGACGCCGCGGTATTCCGGGGGCAGTAAAGCGGCGATTCTTCTCATGATATCGAACATCAGCTGGCTGCGCTGTTCCCGGTTCAGTTTACCGACGGGAACTTGAGGCACAAACGGCTCCCCTATGGTGACTGTTATCTTCGGGTGATGGAAAAAGGCCTTTCTTAGATTTCTCAGTTTATCGGTGCCGGTAATACCCACCGGCAGGACCGGGACGCCCAGGTGGGCGGCGATGAGTGCCGCCCCGGGTAGGGCCGGCTGTATCTGCCCCGTCCGACTCCTACCCCCTTCCGGGAACATGATAACGGAGACGCCGCGCTTGAGCCAGTATTCCGCCTGCCGGAAGGACTCTCTATCCACGCCGCCCCGCCGCACCGGGAAAGCCCCGAAGTGGCTCACCCAGAACCGCGACCATTTATCCTGCCATAAATCTTCTTTAGCCATGATGACGCATTTCAGGGGCAGGCTGGCGGCGACAATCGGCGGGTCGGCGATGTGCAGGTGGTTGCAAACGATAAGGAATGGCCCCTTTCCGGAGACGGTGTTCCGCCCTATCGTTTTCCACCCCCCGAAGGGTACCGCCAGGGTGCGTATCAGTCCCCTGCCGAAATAATATATAAAGTGCATTTGCTAGTAATTATAGCTTGCGGGTAGAAGATTAGACAAACCAGAGCCCTGCTCCCCCTGACATTGCGAGGAGTCCCGATGCAGTCGGGACGACGTGGCAATCTCGATGTGTGGTTTGTCATTCCCGCGGAAGCGGGAATCCAGTAGCCTCATCCCCTGGCCTTTTCGAAAATCCATCCCCCTGGCCCCCTTCCTTTATGAAAGGAAGGGGGCACAAAGAAAAAAGGGGTCTGCACCCTTCAGGGTGAACATTCAGGATGAACCCCTCTTAGACGCCCCGTTCTAAGAATGGGCGTCATTCCCGCCCCGTATCAAATACGGGTTCACCCTGAACGGATTCACCGTGAACGGGGTAAACTCCGGCGGGAATCCAGGGCGGGAAATGGCAAAAAACCACAAGAATCTATTTTATAAATCCTCAAGACCCGGCGTGCCGGCGATAAACTCGGAGGGCAAGCCAAGTTTACGGAAATAGTTGCACATAGCCTGGCAGGCGGGTTTCTCTGTAGTATAGTGGGTGCCCCCCAGAATATTGATTCGCTTTTCTTTCGCGAAATCGTGGGCTTTCATGGTAAAGGGATTTTTAACAGTGATTCCCGTGATTAATAAATTAATACCCTCGCGGGCTATTTCTTCATGTACCTCGACTATGTTACCGCCTCCGGCGGCTACGGCAACGATACCGTTCTTTATCCGGTCTGTACCGTATTGATAAAGACTCGTCCCGTGACCGATTACAGCCGTGAACCTCTCTGACATTTCCTGAACTGTAGTCGATTCAGTGTTACCGAAGACGGCGGCTAAACTACCGTAATATTCCAGAAAAGGCCGCAATTCTGTCAGACCCATTGCTTTCGCCAGAGTCACACTGGTAGAATAGCTCCCGTAATTATCCAAGGGGACATGGAGATTATAGACGGAAATTTCACATTCTTTGAATTTTTCCAGCAGGCTTCGATCCATTTGCTGGAATCCGCCCAAAGTGATATCCCAGACTGAAGGGTGGTGCACGAATAGCATCACTTCCTTCTCACCTTTATCCAGGATAGATTGCATAACATCGTTCGATGGAAACACCGCGGTGTAGACCCTTCTTATTTCGGGAGAGTTATCGCAAACCAACCCCATCGAGCGCTTTTTGTAATTTTCGGTGAGGAATTCGGCTATCGGCGTCATGTGTTTTGCCCATTCATCGCTTAACGCCGGTGTGATGAAGTCCCTCTCCAGTTGAGCGTAAAGTCGCGCGGCTCTCATATTCAGCCTTATATCTTCCGCTTTATCTCCGGTATCGCCTTTAGCGCCGCCTCTTCCCCCAGACGGACGAGGTCTTTAATCCTGGTAAAGTCGCCGGCGCCGATGTGCCCCACCGCCGGCTCGATGACGATGTCGGCGTTTTGCAGGTTGCCCTGCGCCAGGCAGTACGTCGAGATGTATATCGATTGCGTGATGACGTAGAAAATGCCCGGCTCCTTCGGTTTGCGGGCGCGCTTTTCCGTTTGCCGGATATTGCGGTCGGTCACCTGCGGCGTCACGTTCACCGCGATGACCACCTCCGCCCCCATGTCCCGCGCCACGTTCACCGGTACCGGCGTGGTCAGCCCGCCATCGACCAGGTACCGGCCGTCGCGCTCGGCCACGGTGAAGATGGCCGGGATGGCGATGCTGGCCCGCAGGGCTTTTGTCACCGGGCCTTCCCGGATGACGATTTCCTCGCCGCTGTCGATGTCCGTCGCCAGGCAGGCAAACGGTATCTTGAGCTCACCGAAAGTCAGGTTCCCGCCGATGTACCGCTTAAACAGACTCTCGATTCTTTTCCCTTTGATGAGGCCGCTGCGGGGTAAAGAGGGGTCGAGAAGCCCCGCCCTTGTTTTCCAGCTTATCGCCAGGGCCTCTCGCTTCATGCGTGAGGCGTCCCCCCGGCTGGCGTAGATGGCCCCGATGACCGCCCCGGCGCTGGTGCCCGCAATCAGGTCGATGGGTATGCCCTCTCTTTGCAGGACGTGGAGCACCCCGATGTGCGCCAGGCCGCGGGCGGCCCCGGCGCTCAGCGCCAGTCCGATTTTCTTCCGGGTAGACATTTTATTAACACCTATTTCCAGAGCTCTTCGATATCCTTTTCGACCTGTTCCGTGGTTGATTTTTGCCCAGCTCCTGTCAGACTGGCGTAGAACTTGGCATCGTAGGCGACGGGCTGGAACGCTACCGGCATGGGCACCGCGTGGCCGAAGATGAGCGCCTGCTGCTTGGGCGCCAGCCGGGACAGCACCGACTTCAGCTCGTTCTTGCCGGAGACCCCGGCCAGGACGCTGTCGATATCCCTCTCGTTATCGAGGAGGCAGGTTATCTTCGTGCCCATCTGCGACATCACCTCTTCGCTGATGCCGCTGGGACGCTGGTCGATGACCAGCAGGCTGACATTGTACTTGCGCATCTCCCGGGCGATGGTGCCGAAGATAGTCTTATCCGCCACCTCGGGGTTCAGAAACTTGTGTGCTTCTTCAATAGTGATGACGAGTGGTCTTGGCTTTAGTGCCTCGTTATCCACGGCGATGGCTTCTTCCATCTGCTCCTTGTAACGGGAATAGATACGGCGGGAAAGCAGGTTAGCTACTAGCAGATAAGCGCCGATTTCCTGGTAGCGCCCGAATTCTAGGACGACATTACGCCCCTGTAAGAGAAAATCCAGGATATTCTTTACGGAGTCACCTTTTGCTTCCGGCACGACGAAGCCGAGTCGGCCAATGGAGCCCAGGCCGCGCTTGAGGTTCTCGAAGGAACCTTCATGAATGGTTGCTCCCTTTAGCAGTTCTTCAAGTTCCTCTTCTCCTAGGTTAAGCACTTTGTTTAGCCAGTCGTGCCCGAGGATTTTGTAAAGCTGGTAGGCAGCTTCCACGGCCAGATCTGTGAGATTAAAAGTCGAGCGCAGGATGGAGATGTCCTCCGGCATTATCTCGTTGAGTCCTATTTTCACCACGAAGTCCGTGCTTACCTTGCGTCGCCGTGAGCTTTCCTCGTCGAGGGTAAAGACGGCCACCTTCGCTGGAAAGAGTTGTTTCAGCCCCTTGGCTGTCCCTCCGCCTTCGCGCGTACCTATCCAGCCGTACTCGTTGTGCATGTCGAAGACCAGGTTGACCGCCTGGCTCTTTTGCAACATCCCGATGAGCAGGATGCGGGTGAGGAACGTCTTGCCTGTGCCGCTCTTGCCGAAGATGCCGTTGGAACGCTTGACGAGCTCGACCAGGTTGAGGCAGAGCTTCGTCTCCATGTCCAGCGGGTTGCCGATGTTGAATCTCTCTTTATCCTCTTTACCGAAAACGTTTTCTATATCTTGTTCCGAGGCCAGGTTGACCGCGGCGAAATGGGCGGGGATGGTCTTGACCGGCTGCGGGCCTTCCAGCACGGCTTTGGCGTCACCGCTGATGGTCAGCATGGGTGTGACGTGTATCGTCCCGAACGTGCTCGTGCCGGTCAATACGTCGGCGATGAATGGGTCGTTGACATCCGGCGGTGAAATGGCGAGTCGCTCGTCGGTGACGCCCAGGCTGACATCCGTTATCATGCCGAAGAAGCGCCGTTTCTGCCCCTCGATGGTGACGTAGCGGCCCACCACCATGTCCTCCACCGACACCGGGGCGTCCAGCCGCACGTCCACACCCTTCTCCAGTGAGGCAGCGGTAACAATGCCGAGTTTTAGATTTTCTACCATCAATTGTCTCCCGCTTTTCAAGGTTGCCAGCCGGGCGGGGTGGCTAGCTCTTTATTTTTAAAGAGCGACTGCACTTTAGCAGCGGAAGGATTGCTCCCCTTTGTTGCCGCCGCAATTTCATCTAATTTTTCCAAATACCCGGGTGAAAATTCCTTCTGTTTGAACGCGGGTAATAAACCCCAATCATCAAAGTACGTTAATTCTACCTTATTCAACGAAAGCAGGTCTCGTATCAAATTCCCACCGATGAACCATAGGCCGTTGAAATCACCAAAGCCGAACAGTTCGGGGTCGGCCTTGCCGGAGCGGCACATCAACCAGGAATCTCCAGCCGGCAGGAATAACCCTTTGGGTATGTCGAACGTGTCGAATTTGAGATATATCGTGTCGCGCTGCAACTCGTCCAGCTGGGCATCGACCATTATCCATCTTTTTTCATCTCGTTTCCAGTACTGGCAGACCCAGTGGTCCTCATAATGCCTGGGGATGAAATAGGTCGCGAATCCGCAACGGGCACGCGCCGGGATACCCTTGTGCCGTAACATAGCTGTTAACAGGACGGAAAAGTCCCGGCAGTTACCCACTAACCGGCGTTCCGGCGGGCGGGTAACAGACAGGGGACTGTCGTCGCGCTCCATTATTTTTTCTAACTGACGCGCTGTGCTGCGCAGTTTGTGCTCTTTGAAGATGTCCCCGGTCAGCTTTACTCCGTAGCGTTCCGCCCAATGCATATGGAGAATCAAGCCCTGAAGGATTTTACAGAGTGAGGGAATGTCATCCGGTAAATCAACAAAAAGGTATTTGTATTCTCCGGGGTCGGAGATATCACTTTGGGACGTGTAATATTCCTGTGGTTTCATGCCGGCGTCAGCCTCCCCAGGATGTTTTTCAGCCGGAGATAGTCATTGCTGAGCAGGGCGGCCAGCTCTTTACCCGCCGCTACCAGGAAGGTCCGGCTGTCCCCGTGGGCCTGGCTCATCTGCCTCAAAGTGGCGGCAACGACTTCTTCGTCCGGCACGGGCAGGTCGGCGTCAATCAGAGTATTGAGGAACCCGAACGACCGGCTGAAATCCCTGATTTCGTCAGGTTGACATAAGTATACAAACCCGTGGATGCGGGCGGGTTGGGGGGGCAGGTATTGAACAACTTTATCGCCGTTTTTAAAGCCGACCACTGCTGCTGTTAACTCGCTGCGGAGGAGCTTCGCCAGTTGGGGACTGGACTCATAAACGGCTTCCTCCGAGGCCTCGTCCTTCCCGCGGGCGATCGGCTTCCTCCCCGGTTCCAGGCTGGTGGTCTCCGCCCCGGCGACGACCCCGTAGATATCGCCCGTCCTGACCAGGCTGCCCAACGGGGGTATCTCGTAAAGCTCGTAGCACTGGGCGCTGAACTGCGTCGCGCTCGCCTCTATCACCTCCGCGATTTTTTTCGGAGAGTCTTTATTGATAGACCTCACCCCCTTATAATCTGCCTACATCCGTGTCATTGCGGGACCCGATAAAATCGGGGGGCTTCAGCCCGAGTTCACTTCGTGGTGACTCAGTGGAACCAGCCCGAGGGCGAAGCAATCATGCACCGCTGTCATTCCCGCCCCGTATCAAATACGGGTTCACCCTGAACGGATTCACCGTGAACGGGGTAAACTCCGGCGGGAATCCAGTTACTCCACCCCATTCTACCTGGATTCCGTATCAAGTACGGAATGAGAATTTTAGATAGATTTATTTCCCTATTTCTTCTTGCCGGCTTCTGCCTTCTTGCCTTTAGCCTGCTTGGGTTTCTTGACGTTCTTTCTGCCTTTGTTACCCATGAGTTAGACCTCCTGTTTTATTTATTGATAATTTCAACGAATATCATAGCTGATGCGGGCAATTATTAAGAGGTATTTCTGGATATAAGCGATTATCCCATAACTCTTCTTGCTCGACATTCGGCAAACCGCTACAGCATCTGTATCTTGCTCCATACGTCTCCCACCATTGAGAATTATATGGTGCACCACAACATAAACACACAAATGCGGGTGCCGAATCTTTTTTAGTAACTACTTTTTGATTATTGTTAGGATTATTTTCTTGTGTTATGTTGGTTTTTATTGGTTTAGTATTATTTGCTTTTCGTAGTACCGAGGATAATTCCTCTTGACTTATGAGATTCTTGGACATTTCTGACTTCAGTTCCTTAGGCACTTTGAGTGTGGCCTTGCAGTTTGTACAAGTAACATATTGTTCTGTTGAATAATTGAAAGTTGGTATGAAATAAAGATGTAATTTTTTACGTATTTGTTCTACCGAGAACGTTCCTTTTACTTTACACTCAGGACACTCATATATTATGTACCCTAAACGCTCAGGATTAACCCTATTCTCCCAAATTACCATAACTCACTCCCCTTTTATCCCCTCTTCGTCACCTTCTGTCCCACCGGGCATTCCCTCATGCAGGTGCCGATGAACGTGCAGCCGAAGCTCCCCTGGTCGCCAGTCATCGAGATGCAGTTCGGCCGGTCGAGGCTCACCGGCACGTTGAGGAAAATCCCGCCGTTGAGGACGGTCTCCGGGCGCAATTTCAGGGCCTTTTTGGCACATCTCTGCTGGCACTTCGGCCCCGCGTCCCCGCCGCACTTCCCTCTCATACAGACCTTCTCCGCCAGCAGGGGGTCGGGCTCCAGTTCAGCCTCGGTGATGATGGAGACGTAGCGGACGCGCGGACCGTACAGCGGTGTGATGACCAGCCCGCTCAGCCCGAACTCGCCCAGCCCCGCCCGCACCGCCGCGTGTCGCTGCGAGAAAAACCCGAAAGGCGCCGCCATCACCGGGTGACCCAGCCCCGTGTGCTGGGCGTTCGGGGTCGGCAGCGTCCGCAGTCCCCAGCCGGTCTCCAGCCGGTTGGCCAGCCGCGTGGCGATGATATTGAGCATCATGTCCTGCGTGTAATGGCCCATGAGCATGTAGAAGTTCTCGATGTTGGCGTGGATGCCCATCTCCGGCGGCATCTCCGCCATCTTTAAATGATAGCCGTCATAGTCCACGACCGGGTCGGGAATCCTCACGCCCGACACGATGACTGACTTTGCCTTCGGCACGAGGTCCAGCGGGCCGTGTCCTGCCGGCGCCCCTTCGAAGCGGTCTACGGACGCAATCCCCACCAGGTCCGCCCCGAAGTACCTGGCCATGTCTTTCACCGCATTGGCTGTCGGCTCTTCCATTGTTTCACCCCTTCCAAACATCAACGTCATTCTCGGGCTTCAGCCAGAAGGCCTCAGCCTGAAAGCTTGACCCGGGAATCCAGGACAATACCGCTCCACACCCGGATTCTTCACTCCGCTCAGAATGACGGGGCGGGAGACTGGGTTCCCGCCTTCGCGGGAATGACGGTTTATTTTTTATATCCACCTCGTCCGTTTGCTGAAGCTCTTGGCGGAACCGGTCCCGGGCAGGTGCTCCTCTACCAGGGACACCTCGACCAGCTCCCAGAAGCTTTCCCGGTCCGCCCCGGTCACCACCGCTTGCTCGTGCGCCTCGCTCAGGACGACCGGATACCCCTGCCCCCGTTTAACCTGGTCGAGCACCAGGCATTGCGTTAAATCGAGCAGGGGCTGGCTCTCCGCCACCCACTGCGGTATCTCGATGCGGGCTATCTCGTCGCCGGCCCTGAGATAGAAGAAATAGATGCGGTGCTCGCCGTAACGCTCCTTGACGATTCGCGACGGGCTGATGAACAGCGCCGACCTCTCCCCTGTCTCCAGCAGGTCCATAAAGATATCGCGGTCGCGCACGTCGGCTACTGCTTCGCAGTCCCTTTCCCTGCCGGGCGGGCAGTCACGGTCGCAGTCGGGCGCGTCATTGGGGCAGATGGCCACCCGCAGCACGTTCACAACATCGGTGCTGCGCGGGAAACTGATATAGCTGGCCATGGCGACCCTTCTTCCGGCGTTGAGCTTTTTCATCGCTCCCAGGCATTTCAGCAGGCCGTTGTTCAGCAGGACGTCCGTTACGAAGTCCGGGTAGGCCTCCAGTCCCCAGAGGATAAGCGTGCCGTCGAGCAGGGCCAGGCAGTCGCTGCCGTCGGGCGCGCCGGCGGTCAGCTCGGCCAGGCGCTGGCACTCCTCGACGCTACGCTTGACCCCGAGGATGGTCCCCTCGACGGGCTGCCGCCGCCCGTTTCCCGGCGGGGTAATCGCCAGGTCTTTATCCTCGGAGTAGAGGCGGGGGAGGCTGGACAGGCAGGCGTCCGGCTGGTTCCCGTATTTGATGACCGCCGCGCCGATGTTGATGAGATAGCAGCGGGTCGAATGGTGCCGGTCGACATCGATGTGTGAGCCGTCGGCGGCGATGACGGTAAAGTCCCGCGGCAGGGGCGGGGACGGGTAGTGCCGGTTCAGCCCCTCGACGAGCTCGGCCACGAGCCAGGTCGTCCGGCTCGCGGCGATTTTCCTTTTCAGGGCCTCCAGGTTGATGGCCGGACTGTTGAGCGTGTCCACGGCGAAGCGGAGTCGCCGCCGGTCCTCGTCGCGGCCGTCGCCCAACCGGGATATCATCGCGCTGACCTGTCCCGCTACCCTGGTGAGGTCGAGTGACAATTGTCTTCCCCCCTTTTCCCCAAGTATAGTGCAACAGGAAAATCAACTCAAGCAAGAGTCATTGCGAGGAGTCCCGATGAAGTCGGGGCGACGTGGCAATCTCATCCGTTGACTCGACTCAGACTGGAGATTGCCACGCCTTCCCTTCGGGAATGGCTCGCAATGACAGATCGAGCGGGTTCTTCATTCGTCCGGACTTTTTTAGGAATTTTTCGGAATAATAGGAATTACTGTTATAATGGAAACAGATTCTAAATACTTCAGGAAATTTATGCTCGCCGCGTTAGGCACCGTTATCGTCACGTCGTTATCGGGAGTCATGGCCCCCGGACCCATGTTCACCGTGACCCTGGCCAAGAGCCTGAAGTCGCCGTGGGCCGGCGTCCAGGTGTCCCTGGGCCATGCCGTCATCGAGGTGCCGTTGATACTCCTGGTCTATTTCGGACTGGCCCAGTTCTTCAAGAATGACATCGTCCAGCTGGCGCTGAGCGTCCTTGGCGGCGGCATGATTGTGTGGATGGGCTACGGACTCTTCCGCTCCCGTAAAGAGCTGGCGCGGGAAGGCAAAGACGCGCGCTACAACGCCTTCACCGCCGGCATCCTGATGAGCGGTCTCAATCCGTTTTTCCTGGTGTGGTGGGTGACAGTCGGTAGCCTGCTGTTGATGAACTTTCTGGACGCCGTCGGAGCGTGGGGACTGCCCCTCTTTATCGTCGTGCACTGGCTGTGCGACCTCGCCTGGCTGTCGGTAGTATCTTATACCATCTACCGGACGCACTCGTTCTGGGGGCCGCGGCTGCAGGAGTGGGTCTTCATCATCCTGAGCCTGGCGTTGCTCTACTTCGGCGGGCAGTTCATTGTCAAAGGGATTATCGCCTACGCGTAGCTCTATATTAGCCGCTCACATTGAGCCTGTTGAAGGGTGAGAAGTCCACGCGTGTGTACTAGTTTTCAGTCTTCCTCTCGTCGCAGGTGATCTTGCACGCCGCGCATGTGCCGTCGCAGGGCTCCACGTGTATCGTCACGTCCGTCCGAATGAGCCGGTGGCGGATGTCCTTCTCAAGGTGGTCGCACATCTGGTGCGCTTCTTCAATGCTCACGTGCCGCGGCATCACCAGGTGCAGGTCGATATAGCGCTGCGGGCCGGCCTTGCGGGTGCGCAGCTTGTGGAAACTCACCACCTCCCCGTCGAAATGCTCGGTGATGGCCAACTCGATTTTCTTTTCCTCGGCCTCCGGCAGCTTCACGTCCACCAGCCCCCCGAATGACTTCCGCAGGATGTCGATGGACACCTTGATGATGAACAGTGCGACGATTCCCGCCAGGATGTCGTCGATAATGTGCAGGCTGGTAATGCGGACTACGATGAGCCCAATGAACCCCGCCGCGGCCGAATAGACGTCGGCGGCGATGTTGTGGGCGCTGGCCTCCAGCGCCGCCGAGTCCTCTTTTTTGGCCACGCGCCTCAGGTAGCGTGAGAGAAATATACTGGCGATGATGGACGCGGCCATTACACCGATGCCGGCCTCGGTCATGCTCAGCGCGGCCTCGGTCTGGGCGCGCCTGATTGCCTGGTAGATGATGACGCCGCCGGCGATGAATATCAGCGCCGCCTGCACGATGGCGGCGACGTTCTCCGCCTTGCCGTGCCCGAAGGGGTGCTCCTCGTCCGCCGGCTTGGCGGCGACGTGTATCGCCAGGAAGGTGATGCTCACCGCGAAAAGGTCAAGGAAGCTGTCCACCGCCTGTGCCAGGACGCTCAGGCTGCCGGTGATGGTCCCGACCACCACCTTGACGATGATGAGGCCAACGACGATAACTATCGAGAGCCGGGCTGCCCCGGTCCTGCCGGAAAACACCCTTTTTTCCTCCGCTCTCAGGCTTTCTGCGCGGAAGGCCGGCGCCAGGGTAGGAACCTCTCCCACTCCCCTTTGTCCCAGACCACCAGCAGCCCCGGCGCTACGAAAACGGAATCGAACGTACCGGCGATAAGCCCGATGAGCAGCACGATGACGAAGTTCTGGATGGTGCCGCCGACGAACAACAGGAGGGCGATGCAGGTTATCAATATTGTGAGGCTGGTATTAAGGGAGCGTCCCAGCGTCTCTATCTGGCTCCGGTTGACCACCATTTCGAAGTCGCGGCTCATCCCCAGTTTCTGGTTCTCCCGCATCCTGTCAAAGACCACGATCGTGTTGTCCAGGCTCACCCCGACGATACCCAGGATGCCGGTGATGAACATCAGGTTCATTTCCCAGCCCAGCAGGTGCCCGAAAAGCGAGAAAAGCCCCACGGTCACCAGTATGTCGTGGAAAAGGGCGATTGTAAAGCAGGCCCCCCAGCGGAACGGACTCGGCATCCGGCGGAACGCCCAGGTGACATAGAGCAGCATGCCCACCATGGCTATGGCCACGGCGATGGCCGCGTTGCGCGCCGTCTCGGACGCCACCATCGGGGACACCGAGTTGAACTGCGCCTCGGACAGCGCCCCGAACCGCGCCGCCAGGGCCGCCTCCAGGCTCGCCTTGGCCTCTTCGCTCAGCTCCTCCGTGCGGATGAGATAGTCCTCGGCGCCCGTCTTCTGGATAATGGCGTCCGAGTATCCCAGGCTGGCCATCTCCTGCTGGAACTCCCCGTAATCTACCGGGTTTTCGAACCTGACGGAAAGTATCGACCCGCTGCTGAATTCGATGCTCGGCTTGAGCCCGAAGGTCGCCAGCGAAACGATGGCGATGACGATGAAGACCCCGGAGATAAGAAAGAACCAGAACCTCTTACCGATGATGTCGAGCATTATTTCTTACCTCCGGTAACGGAAAATAGCCAGGGGTTGCTGGACATTGAGCTGCCGATGAACAGGCGTAACAGCGTCCTGGTCACCAATACCGCCGTGAACATGCTGACCACGGCCCCGATGAACAACGTGACCGCGAAACCGGTGACGGCCGCGTTGTGCATCGCCGAGCTCCCCAACCAGTAAAGGATGATGCAGGCGATGAACGTGGTGACGTTGCTATCCCAGATGGCCGTCCAGGCCCGGTGGAACCCGGCTTCGATGGCCGCGCCCAGCGTCCGCCCCGCCCGGAACTCCTCTTTCATCCTCTCAAAGATAAGTACGTTGGCGTCGACCGCTATGCCCATGGAGATGATAACCCCGCCAATGCCGCCGAGGCTCAGGGTAATCGGCCACAGCTTGCAGATGGCCAGCGTCAGTGTCCCGTAAAAGATGAGGGCCAGACTGGCCAGCAGGCCCGGCAGCCGGTAGTAAGCAATCATGAACAGCATCACCAGCGCCAGCCCGATGAGTCCCGCCTTCCAACTGTTGTTTACGAACTCGGCCCCGAGCGTCGCGGAGACCTTCTCCTGGTAGAGCGGCGGCTTCTTGAGCTGCACCGGCAGCGAGCCTGATTTTAACAGGTTGGCCAGCTCGGAAGCGGAGTCGGTGGTGAAGCTACCGCTAATGACCCCGGTACCCTGGAATTTTTGCGCCAGAATCTGGGGGTCGGAAATCAGGGCGTTGTCCAGAAAGATACCCAGGACATGGTCCAGGGAATATGCCGCTGCTTGTCCTCCCGGATTGTAAAGGCGGGCCGCAATCTGGTCGAAAAGCACCGTCCCCCTGGCGTTCCATTTGATATTCACCTCGGGCCGCGCTCCGGTAAGCGTGTCGCTGATGCCGGGTTGCGCGTCGGAGAGCAGGTCGCCCGTCAGCGGCGTGCCGTCGTCGCCCCGCGAGACGACCCAGGCTGGCGCCCGCGAATACTGTTGCAGCGTCACGTTGTCGACCGTGTTGCCCTCGATATCCGTGTATTTAAGTCCGCTTTCATCTTTCGTCAGGAAAACCGCGGGCCGGCTTGTCCCCTTCTCGTCCGGCTCAGTGTTGACGAACACGCGGTTCCCGGCCTCCTTCGGGTTGATGAAGTCGTTGTTGGTGCTTTCCAGGTAGCTGCTGAGATAGACCAGTTGCCCCGCCGGGCTTTTCTCTACTTCTCTGAACTCGAGGAAACCCGTCTGCTCCACGAGCTTTTTGGCGGCGTCGATGTCGGTGTAGCCGGGGAGCTGCACCAGTATGCGGTCTTCCCCGAGCTTTTGTATTATCGGCTCGATCACGCCGTAGGTATCGATACGCTTTTCGATGGTAATCAGGGCTCGGCCCACGGCGGCGGATTTATCGGCAGCCGTCGCGTTCTCGGAAAACTGCGCCTGGTACACCAGGTGCACCCCGCCCACCAGGTCCAGCCCGAGTCGAAGCCCCGTCCTCCCCAGCCTTTCGCCTTTAATGGGCAGCAGGACCCACAGTGTAAATACGAAAATTACCAGGATGATAACGAATACGAGTCCATTTCTTCGTGCCATTTTTGTCCCTTAAACACCTTCGTTTTCTGAAATATTGGCGTCGGCCAGCCGCTGTTTCGCGTAGTTGAGCGCCCCCTGCCTATCGGAAATTTCCCCGGAGGCCTGCGCTTCTTTGACCGCCTCGAGGAGCTTGCCTACCTTCGGTCCGGGGCTGATTCCGAGGGCCTTCATTATCTCGTGCCCGTCGAGCAACGGCGCGAGGTGCGGCGAAAGTACCGCCGCTTCGCGTTCCGCCAGGACGTGCCCGGTGACGGCCGTGTGCCGCTGCCACTCGGTTAAATCCAACTGCGGGCCCCTCGCGGCCAGGTGGTCGGCCAGTGACAGGAACAGCACGTCCGTGCCGACCTCGCCGGTGTCCCGGAAAAAGCGGTAGATTGCCCGCGCCGTCGGTAGTCCTTCCTGGCTCATCTGTGTCGGCCTCAGGTGGTACCTGACGAGGAGCTCTACCAGCTTGATTTCCCGGTTGGAGAATCTCATTCTCTCGAGTATTATGGAAGCGGCCGTGGCGCCTTCGGTGGGGTGTCCCAGGAAACGCACCCGTCCGTCGGCCTCCGTCGACTTTGTCTGGGGCTTGGCGATATCGTGGAAGAGCGCCGCCAGCTTGAGCAATGTCCGCCTCGTGCTGCCGCTGCTGATGGACTCGTCGAAGTGTTCGCTCAGTTTTAAGGACCACGGCACCGTGGCGAGCACCTCCTCGATGCCGTATTCCCAGGGGCCTTCCCTGAGGAGAAATTCGGTGGCCCCGACCGTTTGAATCGAATGTTCGAAGACATCCCAGGTATGTTCGACCGGCTGGGCGACTCCCCTGGCCCTGGCCATCTCCGGTATCAACGCTGTGAGCAGTCCCAGGTTGTCCAGGTATATCAGCCGGCCCCCGGCGCCGCTAATCGCCAGGATACGCAGGAGCTCCTCCCTGGTGCGCTCTCCGGCGACGCCGGTAATCAGCCCGGCGTCGCGGGTTATCAGGCTTTCGGTCGAGCTCTCGATATCAAAATCCAGTTCGGCGGCGATGCGCACGGCGCGCAGCAGGCGGGCGGCGTCGGCGCGGAACGCCCCGTCTCTCACGGCCTTGAGCTCTCTCCGGCGCAGGTCCTCGAGCCCCTGACAGGGGTCGATGAGCCCTTCCGCGGTCACCGGACCGCCCCGGTTATCCAGCGCCAGGGCCATGGCGTTGATGGTGAAATCGCGCCGCCGCAGGTCGTGCCGGATGTCTCCCTCGAGTCGCGTGAAATCTATCTGCCACTTGCTGTCCGGCGGGACGACCCTGTAGACGCCGTTTTGCTCGTCCAGCGGGATATATTTGCCGCCCAGAGCGGCGGCCATTCTCCGGGCGACCCCCGTGGCGTCGCCGGCAATCGCGATGTCGATATCCGCCGTGTCCCGTCCCAGCAGTATGTCGCGCACGAACCCGCCCACCAGGTACGCCGCCGTACCTTCTTCGGTAAGCAGGCGGCTGACTTTGCTGATGAGTCGGGAAGCGGCAGGCTTGACGACCAGTCTTACGCTTTCCATGGTTCTCACAGGCATCTGTTAAACTATACAATCAAGCGCCGAATTTATCAAGTTACAGGCTCGGATATCGTTCGGCTCAGGTAGTAGCCCACCTCGCTCATCCTGAGCCTGCCGAAGGGGAATTGCCTGTCATTCCGGCACAGGACGGAATCCGGGGAGGCCGGGTTGGTTTGCGTTCTCCGGCCAGGCCCGAAAAAGACCCGTTGTTGACTGATCACATCGTCCTCCGGTTTGATTTTTCCCTTCCCCTTGGGTTAGAATTAGTCGTTAATATTTCGCCCAGGAGGTGTGGAGTGAATACCACCGATTTTCTGAATATAGCCGCGGCCATCTGCCCCGATAAGGCCGCCATCGTCTTCGAGGACAAGCGTTATACATTCTCACAGCTCAACGAGCGTGTCAACCGCCTCGCCAACGCCCTCCTAACGCTAGGCGTGAAAAAGGGTGACCGCGTGGCGTTTTTGCAGGTCAACTGTAACCAGTGCGTCGAGACATATTTCGCTGTCGCCAAGATGGGCGGTATCTACCTGCCGCTCAACTTCCGCGCCAAGGAAAAAGAGCTCACCTATATGCTCAACACCGCGGAGGCCACGGTCCTCATCGCTGGTGAGCGCTACGTCTCCATGATCCAGGCCATCCGCCCCGAGCTGCACTCTCTCAAGCACCTTGTCTCTATCGAAAAACCCCACCCGGACATGCATTTTTATGAAGACCTGATTAAGAAGGCGTCGCCTGAAGAGGTGGTCGCGGCCATCGATGACAACGATACCACTATCCTGATGTATACCGCCGGCACCACCGGGTTCCCCAAAGGGGTGATGCTGGCCCATAACAGCTTCAGCATATACGTGCTGGAAAATGTCTCCCCACCCGACCCCGAAAACGACGAAAGGAATATCCTCACCGTGCCGCTGTACCACGTCGCCGGCATCCAGGCGATGATGGCGGCCATCTACGGCGCCCGCACACTGGTCATGGAGCGCCAGTTCGAGCCGGAGGAGTGGATGACCCTGGTCGAGCGCGAAAAGGCCAACCGCGCCATGATGGTGCCCACCATGCTCAAGCAGCTCCTCGACCACCCCAATTTCAAGAAACATAATCTCAAGAGCCTCAAGGTCATCACCTACGGCGCCGCCCCCATGCCCCTGCCCGTCATCAGAAAGGCCCTGGAAGAGTTTCCCGGAGTGAGTTTCATCAATGCCTTCGGCCAGACGGAGACGGCCTCCACCATCACCGCCCTCGGGCCGGAAGACCATGTCCTTACCGGCACGCCGGAGGAGCGGGAGAAGAAGCTCAAGCGGCTGGCCTCTATCGGCAAGCCCATGTCCGATATCCAGATGAAGGTCATCGACCAGGAGACCGGTAAGACGCTGGGGCCCAACGAGGTGGGCGAGATTCTCGCCCGCGGCCCGCGCGTCATGAGCGGCTACTGGAAGGACGAGGAAAAGACAAAGAAGACCATCGATAAGGACGGCTGGGTGCACACGGGCGATATCGGCTACGTCGACGATGACGGTTACTATTTCCTGGCCGGCCGCTCCAGCGATATCATCATCCGCGCCGGGGAAAACATCTCACCGGAGGAGCTGGAAAACGCTATCCGCGAGTTTCCCAAGGTGGAGGACGTGGCCGTCATCGGCGTGCCGGATGAGACCTGGGGCGAGGAGCCGCGCGCCGTGGTGATTCTCAAGAAGGGCATCCCGAAGTCCAAGGCCGTGGAGGACGAAATCATGGAGCACTGCCGCCAGACGCTGGCCAGCTTCAAGCGCCCGCGCACCGTTGTCTTCGTGGACGACCTCCCCCGCAACCCCATGGGCAAGCTCATCAAGCGGGAGATAAGAGAGAAGTACGGGAAGCCGTAATAAATGACATCATCCCGACGAAAGTCGGGATCCAGACCCTGTTGTCCCCCTCCCATGAAAAAGGAGGGGGATTTTGTTCCTGTTCCTTCCCAATTGGGATTATCTGCTATAATATATCTACCGGATTCGGTTTGGAGTAAAAATGGAATCAACAAAGTTCGTTTATTACCAGGAAAACGACATGCTGGTCGGCTGGCTGGAAGATTACCCTGATTACCGCACGCAAGGCGCTAGTCTGGATGAACTCAAGGAAAATTTAAACGACCTCTATCAGGACCGCAGTACAGACCCCGCGACATCGTGAAATAACCGATAGTCTCGCCAAGTATATCATCAAGATGCTCGGCAATTAAGAATCCCCATCATTTTGCCTTCCCCTATTTTTTACTTTTTATCCGTGGTTTTGATTTTCGACTTTTCGCTGTTCTCCTCATCTGCTATAATTTCCTTAACGTAGCAAAATCCCCGTTCGGTAAGTGTTTAAATGTCCGTTCTTTCCGGTAATGACATCAGGCGCTTGATTAGCGGTGTTCCTCCCCTCGTCGAGGGGTGGGTTGACCTCCCGGCGCAGGTCCAGGCCAACGGCTTCGACCTTACGCTGCGGGACATCGCCGTGATGCAGTCGGCGGGCGCGGTCACGGCGGACAACCGCCGGAGGGCAGTCTCCGAACTCTCCCCGCTGCTATTCGATACTTCCGGCGGTATCGACCTTATCCCCGGGATTTATATTATCACCTATAACGAAATCGTCCACCTGCCGAAGAATATCATGGCTTTGGGCCGCCCCCGCTCCAGCTTGCTGCGCTGCGGTGTCAACGTCGGCACGGCCGTCTGGGACGCCGGCTACGAGGGACGCTCGCAGTCCCTGCTGGTGGTCTATAACTACCGGGGATTCCGCGTGGAGAAAAACGCCCGCGTCACCCAGCTCGTCTTCTTCGAGCTGACCGGAGAGTCGGAAGGCTATAACGGCGTCTATCAGGGGGAGAATATCTAGAGACAGTTTCCCCGCGGCCTCACTATTTCTGTATTCACATCATCGTGTGTAGGAGTAAAGTACCTCGACCTTTCTTCACGACGGACCATTACCTTTTTCACATTGCGCATCCTCCGCTTCTATCTTAGAATTATGTGCAGTGACTTAACCGGGAACGTTGCCATGACGATAATAAAGAGGAGGTAAAATGAAGAAGGCTCTTTTTGTTCTGATGGCTTTGCCCGTGTTGCTGGCGGTACCGGTGACACCGGTTGCGGCTGATGAAAGCTTCTCTTATGAGCTGAACGTCGGCCGGGATGAGGTCGACGTGGGTGGTTTTACCGTTACTATATCGGGAAGCGAAGCCACCTTCGCCTTATTGATTGATGACACCGCTACTGACTGGCGGCTGGACGAGATGCACCTGTATGTAGGTGATACGCCTCCAGCGAAGAGCGCTCCGGGCAGGTTCCCGTATAAACACCAGGATTTGGGCGGTACGTTATTGGACGAATTTGTTATTGACCTGAGTGAAATTGATTTAGATGGCGATGAAATTGTTTATGTCGCTGCCCACGCCCGGTTAGTTATGCAGAGCGGCGTAGACGGGGCGGATGAGCCGGTCTACGTTTACGAGACGACCTGGGCCCAGGGCGAATATCCCATCGGCAAGGGCGCGAACTGGGCGACTTATTTTGAGCTTGAGCTTGACCAAGGCGGCGAGGGATAAAGACTTTATCCCAGACGGTTAAAAGCGAGCGGGCACGGTGATAACCGTGCCCCGTTACTTTACAGTCATTCTCGGTCCCTGGAGCTACTCCGCCCCGGCTACCTGTCCATGTGGAACTGCCCCGCCACGAAGTCCGGCACGTCCACTGTCCCCATCAGTATCGGCTGCTGGTGGCAATCACTGCCGCCGGTCATAAGCAGGCGGAATTTTTTACAGAACTCGATGTAGTGGGCCGTTACCGAAGCGTCGCTCCGCGAGTGCCAGCACTCGATACCGTCGATAAGTCCCAGCATTTTGGTTTTGATTATCTCCGTCTGCCCTTCGAGGTCGCGGGTGACGCCCACCAGCGAAGTCCCGTTAGGGTCGCTGGGGTGGGCCAGCACCAGCCGGCCGCCGGCGTTCCTCACCAGTTTCGCGGCCTCTTCCAGGGATAGCGGGTACTTGGGCACGTCACACTTGACCAGGTACCTGTCGAAGGCTTCCTGCCGGCTGGAAACGACGCCTTTTTTCATGAGGTAGTCGGCGATGTGAGGCCGACTCAGTATCCCGTCGACCCCTTCCTGCATTCTGGCGAGGTCGGTATCGGTAAGCAAGGGCCGGCCTTCCCGCTCGAACTCGGTGTTCAGGTTGGCCATTATTTGCCGCGCCCTGACTTCCCGGTGCTCTCTTATGAGTTGTAGTTTTTCCCGCAGCGTCCGGTCGGTGTAATCGTATCCGTATCCCAGGAAATCGAGGGAAACGGACTTGCCCCGGCACGGAAAGGTGACGTTGAGCTCGACCCCGCTGATATATTGGAGACCGTACTCCGTCGCCGTGTTGATGGCCTGTCCCTGGTGGTCGATGGCGTCGTGGTCGGTCACCGATATCAAACCGATGCCCCTCTGACCCGCTGCCCGGAAGACTTCATCGATGGGAAGTCCGCCGTCGGAGCCGGTGCTGGTATGGATGTGCAGGTCGATTTTCATGTGCCTTACGTTATCCGTATATAATTTTTAGTTTTACAAAAAATAACGAATAATAGTGTCATGGCGAACCCCGATAGGTCGGGGCGTGGCAATCTCAAAGATAACCCAAAACGACCAGTGAGATTGCTTCGTCGTCCCGATTTCATCGGGACTCTTCGCAATGACAGTCTACAGTTTATTGCCTTTCTCACTCGTGATATACCACTTTGCCGGCGGGTCCTGCGAGGTATCCACGACCAGGTGGACGACCTTGAGACCGGGGCTCTTTTTTTTCAGGTCGGCCAGGTCCACCGGCTCGAACTTCTTCTTGTTGTTGAGGTACGCTTCTTCGGTCAGGGCGTTGGAGACGTAGTTCTCTTTATCGCGCGCCAGTATCCGCCGGATGGAGACCTCCTGCGGGCAGTCGGTCTGGAGGATGACGAAGGTCTTGCCGTGTTTAGCGGCGATGGCCGCCGCCCGTTGGCGCAACGCCTGCGTGACGAAGGTGGCGTCCAGGATGACGCAGTTGCCGCTTTTCATGGCCTCGTCCGCCTGCTCGAACATGACGTCGTAAACCTGTGTCCGTTTCTTCATGTCGCCGGCTACCTTCGCGTCGAAAACGTCTTCGTTTTTCAGCACCTCCAGCCGGATGAGGTCGGACCGGAGGAGCTTGCAGCCCTTGATTTTAGCCACTTCCTCCGTCGTCTCCGTTTTCCAGGTGCCGGGCAGCCCGCAGGCGATGAGCAGGAACCCGGGCTTCATCTGCGACTTTATGAACTTGGCGAATGGTTCTCTCATGGATGCCTCCCCGTATTGCCTATAATATCAACTCCATCTCTATCTCGTCCCTGATGGGTATCCCGTCGTTGCCGGTCAGCGGGATTTCCGGCTTGAGGCGGCGCGATTGCCCGATGGCGTCCCGGTGCACCGCCACGAGCCGGAAACCATGCTTCTGGTAAAAGTGCAACGCCGCCGTATTATCGTTCGTCGTTATCAGCCACAGTCGCCGGCAACCCGCCGCACCAGCGGCCTTTTTCACCGCGTCAATCAGGGCCGAGCCGATGCCGGTTCTTTCCACGAGGCTGTTCATGGTCACGATCTCGCACTCATTGCTATTTACTCGGTAGGTTATCAGCCCCGCGGGTTTGTTTTTTTGTATAGCTATAAACCCCGGAAGCTCATCGGCCCGGTACACTTTACCGCGGGTGACTATTCTCGGGCCGGCCCACCACTCCTGTAAAAGACCAACTATCCAGTCTTTGTCGTCTGTATTTATTGGCCTGATTTGAAAAAATTTCATGGATTTAAAAAATCTATCCTGCCGGTTCGGCAATAATTTATCAGTTTTAAGCTTTTATCTGCGTGTTTGGCCTTTTACTATTGATATTTGCCTTATCAACTACAGATACCCGCCCCTCGGCTCCGGCAGCTTTTTATATTCCTCCCTCGCCTCGACCATGCCCCGGATAAACTCGATAAGCTCCCTTAGTCTGTCCGCCTTTTCATCCTTTTTGATGATTTTATCATCCCACAGCAGCTCTCTGGTGTGGCCGTCGTAGGTGACCTTGAAAAAATAGGTGGAGTAGGGTGTTACCTCGCTGACCGGCTCACCCGGGCCCGCGCCGACCGCGAACTTGACGGGGTAGCTGAAAAAATCGATTTCCCGCATTTTCTGGTAGATTTTATCCATCTCTTCCTGTGTTAAACTCAACTCCACGGTAATCGCCGGGTCGAGTATCATGTCCTTGGTATACATGCCCTGGAACGTGTCCAGCGTGTTCCTGGCGGTAATCCCGTATTTGAAAATCAGGTTGAAATCGGCTGGCGTTGTGGCGGGGGGCTGCGGAGTTGTGGGCTGTGTGCAACCGGATGCCCCGTTCAATGTCACTACGAAGATGAATATTATGATGATGAGCTTTTTCATTTCAGCCGGTCCTGGTACAAGATTCCGCCAGGTCGAAGTAGCTGCGGGCGTTGGCCAGGATTTTTTCTTTCTCCGCCGCGGGTATGTACGGGTCGTCGTACTGGAAACAGCCAATCTTGCCCCGCACGTAGGCCCGGTAGCTTTTATAAAAGTCGAGCAGCTTCATCAGCTCTTGGTCGCCGCTTTTTTCAATATACGCCCTGATGAACGTCCCCGAAAGGTCGCGCCGCCCGTAGTGGTCGAGGTCCATCGCCAGGAAAGCGACCTCGGCGGCCACGTCGATGTACCTCAGCCGGTCGGTGAACTCGATGCAGTCGTAGATGCAGATGCCCTTCCAAAAACAGACATGGTCGGCGTGGAGGTCGCCGTGGCAGTCCCGTATCCGGCCGTCCTTCACCCGCCGCTCGAAAACCGCCGTATTTTCCCGCAGGAACCGCTCGGTGTAACCCCGAAGGCGCCGGTACTGCGCCGCCGGGACAATTTTGCCGGCGTACTTTTCTGTCTGGCCGAAGTTTTCCTCCAGCGTCGTCTTGGTGACCATCTCGATGCTGCCGAAGGTGTTGATTTCCTCCCCGGTCTCCGCGCTCCGGTGGAACTCCACCAGCCTCTCCGCCACGCTCCGTACCATCTCGGGCGTCACCCGGTTTTGTGCCAGCAGGACGTCCATCATGGCCTCGCGGGGCAGGCGGACCATTTTCACCGCGTACTCGACTATATTGCCGTCGCCGCCGATGCTTATGCGGCCGCGGTCGTCGGTGACCGGCACTACGCCCAGGTACGCGTCGGCGCAGAGCCGCCGGTTTAACTCGACCTCTTTCCGGGAGAAATGCAGGCGTTTCTCCAGCGTGGTGTAATCGAGAAAGCCCATGTCTACCGGCTTTTTAATTTTATAAACGCGGTCGCCGGCGAAGAATACGTAGGATATCTGGGTCTGCACCATCTCCACCCGCTCCGGCGGTTCCGGATAGGCCTGCGGGTCGAGAAGGGCCTGCATTAATTCAGGAAGCTCGGGCATGAAATTATCTCCACCAATACTATTCAACTCACTATGCGGGCATTTTTATTATATAACGTAAATCTCAGGTCGGGGTTGGGTGTTATCCCCAGCCAGCCGTAGAGGTCGACCACCACCTGTGGATAGTACTCCCGGGTCAGATTAATCACTTTCACGTTGGGATGCAGCTTGATGGCGTCGGCGTCGGGGTGCGGGTCGGATGTTATCGTTCCGAGGACCTTTTTACCGCCGTCGACTATTCGTTTGACGGCTTCCCGGAAAGCCGCGGACAGGAGCTCCATTTTGCCTATTTCGTCGACGATGGTGAGCCCGTCCCGGGCAGGGGTGAGGAGGGCGGGGACGCCGACCTCTTCCAGGGCGGCCACGTCCACACCGTATTTGCCGACGTGGTATCTCTTGTTGAAATTGACGTGTGCCAGGACAGTCTCCAGCCCGTCTAGGGTGACCAGCCGGAACCCCACCCTGGTTCCCCGCTCCCTTATTTCTTCGGTGAAGAACCCGTCTGCCTTGATGCGGGGATCGGCTGCCACCTGCTTGATGATGCTGGTCTTGCCGGTCCCGGGCCTGCCGGTCAGGAGATAAACTGGCTTCATGCCTGCCGCCAACTATCGGTCGTGACGCCGGTCGCGCCCGGTCCGTACCCGTTGCCGGGTTGCCGGGCTTTATCTAACTGTTTTAGCCAGGGCTTTTCGCTGCTCTTTGACCTTTTTGCCCCGTTTCAGGTGCTTGTGCCAGGCGTTTCGTTTGGATTTGTTCATCGTTAATACTATAGCTCAAATCAGGATTTACCGCCAGTCCCGATTAAAGGACCTATTTAAAGGAAGGATTAGGCAGTTTTAGATTTATATCCGGCGGTCAGGGTAATTCTGTCATATAGCAGCCAGGGGTCATCCGGGTTTTTATGAATATATTGCTTCAGTTTTTTAACGCCGCGTTCGAAGGCTTCCTGCGGTATCATGGTCAGGGTGGAAACACCTTTTAACAAGACTGCTTCCAGGCGCGCCGCTCCGGTAGTGTAGGTCTGCTGAGCTATCTCTTCTGATATGATGTGAGAGAACCCGGCTTCACTCAGCCAACTCTCCACTCTTTTGGCGGAAGCGGGTCTGGCGACATTGATAGCGAGCGTTTCCGGAAAGAACGTATGCACAACATCATCTTGAATCTGTTCGATTTCCGCATGCCGGATGAGAATTACTCCCCGGTCGTTAAGAACGCGCCGGCATCCGAGGAGGGCTCTGGCCGGGTCTTCGCAATGTTGCAGGAGGAAAGACATAAAGACCAGGTCAAAAGACTTATCGGGATAGGACAAGCTCTGGGCGTCCTCAATGTCCCATTTCACCAGCCTATTGGCATCTTTTTCTCTGGCTTTGGCGAGCATTTCTTTTGACGAATCCGCCCCAGTGACGCTGTAATTCAGTTTTGTTGCTAGCGGGATGGCAAATCTTCCCGTGCCGCAACCGAGGTCGAGCAGCCGGGCCCCTTCTCTGGCGCCGGATAACCGTGAAATTATCTTAAGCCACAGGTCGATGTTTTCTTCCGATAGAGAACGACCTTTATCATAGAGTGGCGCGATTTTACTGTAGTCAGCTTTTTTCACTACTTCTCCTTCACCCACACCGCGAAGCGCTGGAACGACCGGTCGTACGTGCGTTCCACCTCCGGCAGGAAGGCGCACACAGGTAGCCCGTGGTTTTCCAGGGGGTAGGCGGTACACTCGCAGCATTGCCCCCGCGCGGGCAGGGCTCACAGGTTCAGATGCAGCGGGCTTTTTTTGTGGTGATGCTACAGTCCATATTTTCGCCTCATCTCCCCGGAAAGACCGGTCAGCAATTCCAGGACCTTTTCAGCGCCGTCTTCGGTAAGGCCGTCCAGGCCGCAGCGCGGCGTGATGAGACTCTGCGCCGCCAGATCCCGGAAGCGGACGCCGTGGCGGGTAAAGGGGGCCATGGCCTCTTCGAGGCGGTCTTTCAGGCTGGCTACCATCTCCCGGCCGATGGACTCCGCGTCGTTGGGCACGATGCCCCAGGCGATACAGCCGCCGCGGGCCAGGAACCGCTTGATTTCTTCGGGATAGAGGCTGACCGACTCCGCGTAGCTGTAAGCGTCGAAGTTGAGGATGTCCAGGTTCGTCTTGAGCAGCACCGACCAGTCGGTGTTGCCGCAGCAGTGCGTTCCCTTCAGTCCCCGGATGCCCTCGAAGACCTCGTTGATCATTCCGGCGATTTTCTCAGGATTGGAGAACGGGCCGGTGGCGACAATCGACCCGTAGGAGGCCATTATCGGCTCGTCGACGAAGATGATGGTATTCTTCGAGACGCGGGCAAGCTCCCTTTCCATCCAGGCGGCCTTGAGCTTGAGGAATTTAGGCACGGCGTCCCCGAGGATTTCGTGGTAGAGGATGGCGCGCCTGTTTTCGTCGGTGACGGTCAGCCCCCAGGAGAGCGGCCCGATGACCTGGCCCTTGACGGCGCGCGGCGTGAGGTCCGTCTTCCCCAGGAACTCGTACAGCCCGGCGGCGTGGTCCCGGCCGATGGGGAAACGCCCGATGTCGTTCTCCAGATATGCCGCATAAAGCTCCTCCAGCGGCTTCTGAAAATCTGCGGCCGTGTTGACATAAACGCGGTCGACTTCAACGACCAGGCCGGGGAAGCCCTCGCTGGCCTGGACGTACAGGTTTTCCAGGAAGGACCGGCGTGGCAGCTGGGGCCAGACGGGGATGTCTTTCAGGTGCCGGGCGACCACCGAGCACGCCTTGACGGGGTCGGTGTAGGGCAGGCTGCCGATGTTGGTCGGCAGGCAGTTGAACTCTATAATGGACATAGCGTTATGCCTTCTTCAAATATTTTCCGATGAGCAGGTCGAGCTTTTTCTTCTGCGCGGCGGGCGCCAGGGAAAGGTCGGTGACGATGGCCGGTCCTAAAGCGGTGGCGCAGGCGCAATCTCGCTTTTCCGGTATCTTCCCCGCCGCCAGCCGTATGGTCTTCCTGGCGTGGTCGATGTTGTTGCGCATGGTTGTCAGGATTGCCTCGACGGTGACCGTCTCCCTGGTCTCGTGCCAGGAGTCGTAGTCGGTGATGCAGCCGATAGACGCGTAGCAGATTTCCGCCTCGCGGGCGAGCTTGGCTTCCGGCAGGACCGTCATGCCGATGACATCGGCGCCCCAGGAGCGGTACAGCCTCGACTCGGCGCGGGTGGAGAAGGCTGGCCCTTCCATGACAACGAAGGTGCCGCCCCGGTGAACGGTGGCCCCGGCCGCCACGGCGGACTCGTAGACGATGCGGCTCAGCACCGGGCAGAAGGGGTCGGCGAACTGGATGTGGGCGACGATTCCCTCGCTGAAGAAGGTGCTGGCGCGCTGCCGGGTGCGGTCGATGACCTGGTCCGGCACGAGCAGGTGCCCGGGTTTAAGCTCCTCCTTGAAGCTGCCGCACGAGTTTGACGAGATGATGAACTCCACGCCGAGCGCTTTAAGGGCGTAGATATTGGCGCGGGAGGGGACCCCGGTAGGGGAGATACGGTGGCCTTTGCCGTGCCGGGGCAGAAAGGCGATGCCCACCTCGCCCAGCCGCCCCACCACGATTATGTCGGAAGGCCTGCCGAACGGCGTCTCCGGCCTGACCTCGGTAACGTCCGTCAGCCCCTCGATATCGTATAGCCCCGTCCCGCCGATGACGGCAAGCCTGGCTTCAGGTATGGGCATGGAGGGCCTCCTGTTTTTTTAAAATTACCTTAAGTTCGCCCTTTTGTGGTTCTCCCCAATCACCGTAAATTTCATATTTTAATGTGAAACCGGTATTGAATAATTCGATACATTTTTTATAATCTAACACCGATTCAAGTGAGAACACAGGATCAGAATAGGGTTTCTTAACAAACAATGTGTATCTTCCATCGTTTGTATAGGTAAAAACATAATTATCGGTATCAAAATCATCAAGCGAAACGTAACGGGCATCGGCTAAATAATCTCTTGCTCTATAATTCCCAATATTTTTTGGTATTGTCACGACTATTTGAAAGAATCTTGCTACGGCAGTTCCTTCGTTTATCATGAAAGGATGTGGCAAGGCACCCCTATTTTCGTCAGTATACTCTACAATTGCTTGTTGTTCGCCCTTTTCATTAAAAACCACTTTTATCCTAGGTTTAGCTAACGATTTACGGAATTGAATCGTTGTGAAATAGAAACCAAATATGACTATCGGAATTGTTACCGCACTAAGCGTTGTTCTAGCTCGCGCCCAATTTATTGATTCATCTGAACTTGGATATAAAAAAAATGGTGTTACCACTACTGCAACAGCAAATATTCCACCGATAACGAGAATACAAAGCGATATTATTAGATGTTTTTTATCCATTATTCTACCTCACCCCCTTAATCCCCTTCTCCTTCAAAGGAGAGGGGGAAGGATAGAGAAGAGGGGCGTCGCCCCTCTTAGACGCCCCGATAAAATCCCTCTTAATCTCCCTTTACTAAAGGGAGAAACTAACATGCCCCTTTGGAAAAGGGGGAAAAAGGGGGATTTTGTCTATTCCCAACGTATCTAAAGTATAGGATAGCTCCGAGACTGGTGCAACCCCTCTCATAAAAATTCCCCCTCCTTTCGTAAAGGAGAGGGACAAAGGGGGTGGATTTTGACCTTTCTACCGGCGCCGGAATCTGTTCGGTTTGAGCTTTAGCCCGGCGTTGCGCCTGGCCTCGGAGGTCGGCTGGCCGGTGACCGGGTGCACGAAGTGGAAGGGGTAGATATAGCCGGAGGGGTACTCCGTATCGTACTCCGCCCAGACGTCCGGGCTGAGCGTGGGTCGCTCTCGTCCCTCTCCGGTCTCCGGCGGTCCTTGTGGCGTCCTCCCGGACGTATACGCGTAGTGCATCAGTAGCCGGAAAATCAGTATCTTCCAGACTCCATCCTCCTTGATGTAGTCCATCTCGTAGATGACCGCCATGTAAGCGTGGTCGAGGGGGACGGTATAGCGGGAGAGGACGTTGCCGTAGCCGTACCACCTCCCTCTGGCCCGGGCGCCGTCCGGCGCAACGGTAATCACCGGCGATACCTGCAGCACCATGTGGAGGAACTCCGGCGGCACTACTCTCCCCGGCTTGAAGTACCGGCGGATGCCCTCCGGCCCGGTATAAGTCCCCTCGACGAAGGTGGCGGAGACCTCCGGGCGGTTCGAAAAGCAGTCGATGATTTCCTCGGCCATCCAGTGCTCCAGGTAGTAACCGTAAGCGCACTGCAGCCGCTTGATGTCTTCGATGTCCTGGAGTGTCTGCAGCTGGCGGTCCCTGTCTTCGACCTGTTTCCTGAGCGACTTCACATCGCCTTCGAGGGTCTTGAGGCGGGACTCCAGCGACCGGTCGTTCATCGTGCGTCTCCTTCAAGCTGTTTTTTAATTCCCTCGCGGAATGGCTTGCCGATGATGCCTTTCTCGGTGATGATGGCGGTGATGTACCGGTGCGGGGTAACGTCGAAGGCGGGATTGGCGGCTTCGACCCCTTCGGGGGCGATAGGCACGCCCTGGATGCAGGTCACCTCCCGGGGGTTGCGCTCCTCGATAGGGATGGCGTCGCCCGTCTTTACCGAACCGTCGATGGTGGAAGTAGGGGCGGCGATGTAGAAAAGTATCCTGTTTTCCCGCGCCAGCACCGCCAGTGTATACGTCCCGATTTTGTTGGCCGTATCCCCGTTGGCGGCGATGCGGTCGGCCCCGGTGATGACGGCGTTTACTTCCCTCTTTCGCATGAAATAACCGGCCATGGAGTCGGTAATCAGCGTTACCGGAATACTGGCCTGGCGGCACTCCCAGGTGGTGAGCCGCGCCCCCTGCAAAAGCGGGCGGGTCTCCGTGGCCAGGACTTTGACCAGTTTGCCCTGATCGCGTGCGGCGATAATGACGCCGAGGGCGGTACCAAAACCAGAAGTCGCCAGAGGCCCGGTATTGCAGTGGGTCAGCACCGTCCATCCGTCCCCGATTAGTCCCGCGCCGAACAGGCTCAGGTGGTGCGTGGCGTCGGCTTCTTCTTCGTGTATCCTGACAGCCTCGTCGACCAGGGCTTGCTTGATATCAGCGGGGCTGTGCCCGGGCATGGCGGCCTTTTTCATACGTTCCAGGGCGAAGAAGAGGTTACGGGCCGTAGGACGCGTAGCGGCTATGGCATCGATAATATCCTGTAGCTCCCTGCGGAATCTTCCCGGCTCCGCTGTTTTGATTCTCCGGGCGCCCAGGGCGACGGCATACGCCCCGGCGATGCCGATGGCCGGTGCCCCGCGGATTTTGAGTTCCTGGATGGCAGCGGCCACTTCCCGGTAATCATCGAGCTTAAGGTATACCTCCTCGCCGGGCAGCCTCGTCTGGTCGATGATAACGACGTGGTCGCCGTGCCAGGCGACTGGCTGGCAGCCTTTTCTCACGTGTCTAACCCCTTATATTTTACTCCCCCTTTTTCCTTGTCGAGTTCGATTTCATCGCGATTGATACTTAAAATGTGTTCCCGCCTGCTCTCTTTTTCATACCAGACAGTCTTTAAATATTTAAACCCCGCCTTATTGTAAGCTCTGATAGCGATTTCATTTTCCACGTATGGATCGACGATACAACAATCTACAGCGTACTTTTTAAAAATAACTTCTTTTAGAAACTCCCTAATAATGCTGCTGCCCAGGCCGCGGTGAACGTAGTCTTCCTCGCCGATAACAATATCGATGGCAGCGCAGCTCTGGTCGAGGTTAAAATTTGCTTTTTCGGCGGGGAAGTCATCCATTTTACAGGACTGTACCATGCCGATGGGCATGCCATCGTACGCTATCAGGAAACAATCGACGGGGTCATTGCCTTTGATGCGTGGTAAGTATTTTTCTCTCACTGTTTCGAGAGAAGGCAGTTTCTTGCCGGAGACTTCCCACCATTCACTCACATGTGGCGTGTTCAACCACCGGTGCATTAGAGGCAGGTCAGTTTCTTTAAGTCGCTTAAAAGCAATCTTGCCGGCTTTCATGATGATTTTTCGCTGTTATGTATCTTTTCCCACTGCCCGCGTTTCATTTCCATGAGCACGAAGGTATAACTGTTTCGTTTCAAGTTTCCAAAGGGAACGAACCCGCATTTCTGGAAACACCTCTGCGCCCGCAGGTTCCAGTCCAGCGTTTTGAGATAGAGACGTTGCAGTCCGGTGGTACTGAAAAGGTGGTCAACCATCGTGTTTACGGTATCGGCGCCGTAGCCCTTATCCCAGAATTCCCGTTCGCCTATCATGATACCCAGTTGGGCCTCGCCTTTCGTCTCATCGACATCGTAGCAACTACAGTTGCCGATATGGATGCCGTCGACCGTTTCCACGGCCAGTGGGTAACGGTCATGCCGGGGACCGTGCAGCTCCGTGGCATAGTCGAGCAGGAACAAGGCGAAAGAAATAATGAGCACCGGGGCCGCATCGAGCCTGGCCAGTTCGGGGTCGGATTGCCATTTGAAGTCGTTGCGGACGTCGGACAGCTTCTTATCGCGGAGCTTGACCTTTTCCCCGCTGATTGCTTCGCCCCGGGGCGGTTTAAAGTGGAACTTGTTTTGTTTTTTCTGAGATTTCACGGCGCGGCAGCACCGCCTTCAGTTGTTCCCCTCATCCTCTTCTCCCTCTTCTTCCTCGTACTGTTCACTGCTCTCCCATATAGGTTCGGTAAAGTTATCGATGTATTCCTCCATGGCCTGGGCGGCCACCTGCTTTATCCTTTCGGCAGCCTCCACGGCCATCCTCGCCATCTCTGCCAGGTCGATTTTCATCTCCAGCATGGCGGCCAGGACTTTCAGGACGGCCAGGGCCGCCATAGGATTAGGCATGCGGCTGGCGTACATGGGTACTTCGCCCAGCAGGCAAACGCCATCGATATCTCTTTCTTTAGCCACGCCCAGCAGCAGGCCATTAAGTCCCGCAATCTGGAGACTGCTGGCGTGTTCCAGGTTATATTTTTTAAGATCGGGAGTGACCAGGTGGCCGGTGGCTACTCCCCAGACCTTGGGCGGCTCGGTGTGATGGATACGGGTCATGGCCGCGGCGCAGGTGTAAATACGCTCCACCCCGAACCTGTTGCCGACATCCAGGACGCAGTTGGCCAGCTCGTAGGCCTTGGCGGTAGGCTGGTCTTCCCCGATAAAGAGAATGAGGTCTTTGCCGGCATCGTTTTTCCAGTAGTAAAACTGGCTCACAGGGAAGCTGGGCGCTTCGACCAGGTTGTCCCTGACGAGCACGCCGATGGGGTCGAAGAAATACGAAGGCTCCAGGTATCCCAGGTCTTTGAAGGGAAGCTTGGCCCTGAGATAGGTGGCGATAATCATGGCGACGTTGCCGATGCCGGGCCAGGCAGCCAGCAGGTTCGGGGAGCGGAGCTTGGGGCGGGCGGTTATTTTAACTAAATCACTCATTTCAATTACCTCTTACCACCTCTCCCTTGAGGGGAGAGGCAAGGGTGAGGGTGATGATTCCGTTTGAGCACTTCTCTAATGTTTTCTGAGACGCCATCAAGATTTTCCAAAACATCATTGTTCCAGAATCGCAGAACTGTTACGTACCTTATTCCAGAATATTTTCTCAGCTTCAGTTTGTCTTCGCCGGAGTTCTTTTACTAAATTCAGATGACGGGTATTTTCCATTTTATTTTTCCCCTCACCTTAATCCTCTCCCTCAATGGGGAGAGGAGAACTGTTTTTCTATCCCTTGCTGGAAACCACCAGTCTCCGGCAGTAAATGGGCGGGGTCTGGAGCATACCGCCCACCCACTTGGACTCGCTACCGACGGCGGCAATGTCTTTGAGTATTTGATAGACGTTCCCGGAGACCATCGTGTCCTTCACCCGGCCGACTATTTTGCCGTTTTCGACTTTATAGCCGAGCAGGACGTTGCCGGAGAAATCGCCGCCGAGGATATTGCCCTGCTCCGCACCCATGAGCTGCTCGATGACCAGGCCTTCTTTCATGTCCTGCACCATGTCGTCGAAGGTGACCGCTCCCGGAGCCACGACGAAGGCGCTGGGGCCGGGGGCGGGCAGGCTGCCCCTGCCCCGGCTACCGTTGCCGGTGCTCTTTTTCCCGGCCAGACCGGCCGTCTGGAGATCGTAGAAAAAACCGGCGACGACGCCGTTTTCCACGAGAGCGGTGCGCCGGCTGGGCACGCCCTCGTCATCGCAGGGGCGGCTCCCCGGCCGGTAGGGGATGGTGGGGTCGTCGTGCAGGCTGAACCTGCTATCGAAGACGACCTTGCCGAGCTTATCGCCGACAGGTGAGGCGCCTTCCAGCACGGTCTTGCCGTTGAAGGCGGACATCAGCGGCGCCAGGAGGGCGGTGACGCCATCCGGCGTGAAGACGACAGGTAACTGGCGCGTCGGCGCCGTCGCCCGCTCTTTGGCGCGTTCAAGCTGCCGCAGGACAACATCCGTCAGCTTTTTCGCGTCCGTCACAGGATGGCAGGAGCTTTCACTCTCGCCGACGAAAAGCATGTCCGTTCCCTGGATGAGCGTGCCGCCGATATCCAGGCCGAAGAAAGTCTTGCGGTATTCGGCCTGTCCTCCGCGGGAGTTAATCAGCCGGACGCTGACAGTCCCCCGGCTCGCGCCGGCGTCACACAGGATACCCGGGGTGTGGCGGGTAACCACTGATATCATCTCTTCTCCGAGACGTACCATATCTTTAATGGCGACCGATGCGACGGCGGCGTCGACAATATCCACGGTGGGGAACTCACTCATCTCCGGCAGATGGAACCGGGCGGTTGTTCCGAACGCGGCGGTCTCCACGGCGCCGGCGACCAGGTCCCTGGCGCCGCCGGTGCCGGTGGCCGTGGCATAGCCAAGCCGGCCGTTCTTGATGATACGCAGGGCGACACTCGTCTGCTGGTTGGTCTGGAGCTGTTTCAGTTTATTGGCTTCAAAGCGGACCTGGGTCTCCTCCGACGAGACCTCGAAGACCTCGGCTTCCTCGGCGGCCCTGGTGGCCAGCGCCAGGATTCTTTCCATTACTTACCTCCGACCAGGCAGTGCCGGATACGGATGTGGGGACTGCCGTTGGAAACGGGGAGGGGCATCTGGCCCCCTTTGCCGCAACCGCCGCCCTGGTTCATGTCCAGGTCATTGCCGACGGCGTCGATGTTTTTCAGCGTGGTGAATACGTTGCCGGTGAGGACGACCGGCCGGACGGCCTCGGCGATTTTACCGTGGCGAATCATGTAAGCCTCGCCGGCGGAAAAGGTGAACATCTCCATGCTGGTCACGCCGCCGTACCAGTTCTTGACATAAAGTCCTTCTTTAATATCGGCGATAATGTCATCGAAGGAGAGTTTGCCGGGCTCAATGTAGGTATTGGTCATGCGCACGATGGGCGGAAAGTGATAGCTGATGGCCCGGGCGTTGCCGGTGGTGTTTTCGCTCATCTTAGCGGCGGTCTCCCGCGAGTGCAGCCGGCCGACGAGTTTCCCTTCCCGTATCAGGTAGGTCTTCACGGCGCGCACGCCCTCGTCATCGTACTTGTAGCTGCCGCGTAGTCCCGGCTCCGCCGCAGAGTCGACGATGTTGAGGTGCCCGGCGCCGAACTGTTTGCCCAGCACCATAATCTCCCGCATGCGGTCGTTTTCGTAGACGAAGTCGGACTCGGAAAGGTGGCCGAAGGCCTCGTGGACGAAAACACCGGCCAGGACGGGGTCGAGCACCACCGTGTATTCGCCGCCTTTGACCTGCGGGGCGGAGAGCAGCTCCACGGCATGCCGGGCCATCCCGGTTACCTGCTTGTCCAGGTCCCGAATGGCCTCGAAGTTCCCCCGGCTCCCCAGGCTCAGTCCCACCTGTTGCACCTCGCTGTCCTTAGCGGCGATAGCCGTCAGCCGCAGGGCGACATCAGCCCGTTCCTGGGTAATCCGGCTGCCTTCCGAGCTCAGGAAAATCACCTTCTTGCGACTGTCCGAGTAACCGATATTGGCAGTCCTTATCCCGGGGACGCTCCAGATGATATCATTGTACTCCTCCAACAGGCGTTTCTTTTCCGCCAGGGGAATGGTTACGGGATTTTTCGTGACCCCGCTGGGGACATTATCAACCACCGGTTCTACGGCGGCGAGGGCGCTTTTGCCGGTGCCGGCGGACCTCGCCTGCCCGGCGGCCAGGACCAGCCGACCGTAGAGTCGGTTGAAGCTGTTGAAGCTGGTAAATCCCCACCCCCCTTTTGCCAGGGCACGGGCGCAGCCGCCGGTAGCGCTGGACCGGCCAATGGACTCCAGGTTCCTGCCCCGGTAGGTGATGTGGCTCGTCTGGCTCTCCTCGAGGCGGACCTCAAGGTAATCGGCGCGGGGCTTTTTCAGTTTCCCCTCCAGGCTGGCGGCGATAGTGGCGATGTCCGGCATAGACGCTCCCTCGCTGAAACACGGTGAACGCTTGTACAAATTTTAGTGTAGAGGACAGGCGGCTTGTTGTCAATTTACCTTGACATATATGAGCCTGATAACCTAAACTATGATAAGAAATTTCCGTGCCAGTGGTTACCCCCGTTGTTCTCCGCAATGATAACGTGTGCGCTATCCGGACAATCCATGCCCGCAGAGAGGAGATAAGACCGTGACTTACCGGACCATTCTATACGAAAAAGCCGACGGCATCGCTAAAGTCACCCTCAATCGCCCGGACAAACTGAACGCCCTCAACAGCACCGTCTATAACGAGCTTTACGACGCCTTCACCTCCATCGAAAACGACCCGGAGGTCCGCGTGGTAGTCATCACGGGCGCCGGCGAGAGGGCCTTCGCCGCCGGCTCCGACGTCGCCGAGATGGAGAAAATGGGCCCCATCGAGGCCCAGCAGTTCATGGCTACCATCCGCAAGACTTCGGACTATCTTTACTCCCTCACCAGACCCACCATCGCCGCCATTCACGGCTATGCCCTCGGCGGCGGCTGCGAGCTTTCCATGTGCTGCGACCTGCGGATATGCTCGGAAAAAGCCCGGTTCGGCCAGCCGGAGATTACGCTGGGGCTGATACCCGGCGCCAGCGGCACGCAGCGGCTGCCCCGGCTCATCGGCGCCGCCAAGGCCAAGGAGATGATTTTCCTCGGAGATATGATAGACGCCGCTACGGCCCTGAACCTGGGACTGGTCAACAAGGTGGTCCCCGTCGAAAAACTGATGGATGAGGCCATGGCCTGGGCGAAAAAGCTGGCCGGCTGGTCCGGCCCGGTGCTCGCCATGGCCAAGCTGGCTATCAACACCGGCCTCGATACGGATATCGCCTCCGGGATAAGCGTGGAAACCCGCTGCAACGCCCTCTGCTTCGCTACCGAGGACCAGAAAGAGGGCATGAATGCCTTCCTCAACAAGAGAAAAGCGGAATTTAAAAACAAGTAACTCTAACACGTCATTCCCGCGCCGGCGGGAATCCAGTCCTCCAGCCCCACCTGGATTCCGTATCAAGTACGGAATGGCAATACGGTAATTATTTTGAAGGAGGTTGTTATAAAGTGGCGATAAAGAACGTATTTGTCATCGGGGCGGGGACGATGGGCAACGGCATCGCCCAGGTCAGCGCCCAGGCGGGCTATAACGTAACCATGTCCGATGTTAAGGACGAGTTTATCCAGAAGGGCATGGCGGCCATCGAAAAAAGCCTCGACCGCGGCGTGAAAAAGGGCACGATGCAGGAAAGCGAGAAAAAGGCCATCATCGCCCACGTCAAGACCACGTTGAACATGAAAGACGCGGCCGCCGCCGACCTGGTTATCGAGGCGGCGCCGGAGGTGCTGGACCTGAAGATAAGCATCTTCAAACAGCTCGACGAGATATGCCAGCCGGGGGCTATCATGGCCACCAATACTTCCTCGCTGCCCATCGGGGCTATCGCCGCTTCGACGAAACGTCCGGAGAAAGTCATCGGCATCCACTTCATGAATCCGGTGCCGGTGATGAAGGGCGTCGAGGTGATACCGGGCCGGCGAACCGCCGCCGATGTCCTCGAAGCTTCCAAGGAATACGTGAAAAAGATTGGCAAGGAGCCGTGCGAGGCCCGAGATTACGCCGGCTTTATCGTGTCGAGGCTGGTGGATGCCCTGATGAACGAGGCCTTCTACTGCGTCATGGACGGGAACAAGCCGGAGGAGGTCGACAAGGCCGTCAAGCTCTGCCTGAACCACCCGATGGGCCCGCTGGAGCTCTGCGACCTGGCCGGGGCCGATATCGTCATGCACGGGCTGGAGACAATGTACGAGGAGTTCGGGGAACGCCTGATGCCCGCCCCGCTACTCAGGAACATGGTGCGCTCCGGCGACCTGGGACGTAAGACAGGACGCGGCTTTTACGATTATACGCAGAAATAGACTCAAGAGGTCGCTTAGCCATAATTATCAATTTAAATCTTTCGCTCACCCTGGTTCCACTGAGTCACCACGAAGTGAGCTTGTCGAAGGGCACATCCAATAAGCGCTATGGGTCGACAGGCGTTCGACCGAGCTCAAGCCGAGGTCTCACCATGAGCGATAATAAATGTCCCGATTTTAAGTTAAGTCTTGAAAAGGAAAGGAAAAAGATATGGCAAACGCTAATGATGTCGTGATTATAAGCGCGGCCAGGACGCCGTTCGGGAGGTTCGGCGGCTCCCTGCGGGATATCGACTACTACGAGCTGGGTGCCATCCCGATGCGGGAGGTCGTCAAGAGGGCGAAAGTGCCCGCCAGTACCGTCCAGGAAGTTTTCTGGGGCGTCGGCGATACCTCGGCCTGCCGCGACCCGTATACGCCGGTCGCCGCCCGGCAATCACTTATCCGGGCCGGCCTGCCCCACGAGACGGTGTCGATGTCTTTCGACATGGCCTGCGTGTCCGCCATGCACGCCGTCAAGCTGGCGGCCATGGCGATGAAAGCCGGGGAAATAGAGGTCGCCATCGCCGGCGGCGCCACGTCCTTCGGGCAATCGCCGATGGTCGTCCGCGGGCTCCGTTTTAACGGCTTCCGCATGGGCGACGTCAAGATGGAGGACCCGCTCTACGCCCTCGGCTACAAGGACTTCAATCCCGTGTCTGTGGACAGCGACAACGTCGCCCACGAATACGGGTTCACCCGGAAAGACCTGGATGAGGTCGCGTTCAAGAGCCACCAGAACTACGGCAAGGCCTGGAACGCCGGGAAATTCAAGGAAGAGATAATGCCACTCCCGATTCCCCAGCCCAAGGGCGAGGCCAGGGCACTGGAAATCGATGAGCAGTACCGCCCCGATACCACGATGGAGAGGCTGACCGCCCTGAAAACCGTTTACAATACACGCATGATAACCGCCGGCAATGCCCCGGGCCTTAACGATGGCGCCACGGCCATCCTGCTCATGACGCGGCGGAAGGCTAAAGAGCTGGGGCTCGACATCCTCGGCGTTATCGTGGCATCAGTATCGCTGGCCATCAACGCCAGCCGCATGCCTGAAGGTCCCGGGTTTGCCATGCTCAAGGCGCTGGAGAAGGCTAACCTGACCTTCGACGACATGGCCGCGATGGAAATCAACGAGGCCTTTGCCTGCGTGCCCTGCGTCTCCATGAAGGTGGCCGCCCGCGGCGATGACAAGCTGTTCCGGTCCCTCACCGAGAGGATGAACCCGAACGGCAGCGCCATCGCCATCGGCCACCCCAACACCGCCAGCGGCGCCAGGATAGTGATGAACCTGATGTACGAGTTGCGGCGGCGGGGGGGAGGCTACGCCATGGGCTCGCTGTGCGGCGGCCTGGCCCAGGCCGATGCCTGCATTATCAAGGCGGAGTAAAGCAATTGTTTTTGTTGTCATTGCGAGCGCCAGCGAAGCAATCCGTTAAACCGTAGACGAAAAGGCGGATTGCTTCGTCGCTACGCTCCTCGCAATGACATCTAAAAATATAAAAAGGAGCATTACATGGACATTTCGAAGTACCGGGTTGACGGCAAGGTAGCCCTGGTCATCGGCGGGGCGGGGGACATCGGCAAGGCCATCGCCCAGTCCCTTTCCGGGGCCGGCGCTGATGTCGTTATCAGCAGCCGCAAGCAGGAGAACCTGGACAAGGCCGCCGCGGAAATCAAGGGAGTAACCGGCGGGAAGGTCGTGGGGATGGCTTCGCATGTCGCCAAGCTGGACAACTCCAAGGCGCTGGTCGACAGCATCATGAAAGAGTTCAAGCGCATCGACATCGTCGTCAACAGCTCCGGCTCCAGTTTCATGGTACCCCTCACTGACGTCGAGGAGTGGCAGTGGGACAACGTCATGAACGTCAACCTCAAGGGGCCGTTCTTCCTGTGCAAGCTCATCGCCCCCATCATGAAAGAGCAGGGAGGAGGCAGCATCATCAACATCACCTCTTACATGGGCATCAGGGTAGAAGAGACCCTCGGCGTCTATTGCATCAGCAAAGCGGCCGTCATCCACATGACCCGGGTCATGGCCAAGGAATGGGGGAAATGGAATATCCGGGTCAACGCCATCGCCCCGGCGTG